>OFQZ01000587.1_pt1 | contig 12169 bp, 19 predicted proteins | sample 1543011 | NCBI WGS metagenome assembly OFQZ01 (sample SAMN07774216, study PRJEB24372) | wastewater metagenome | isolation source: Exp Tend NO 0WW | collected 2016-02 | reverse complement strand
GATGATTCGTGACTGGACATCCTATCGTTCAATGTCTGAAAACCATTGCGGAAACTGTCCGTGGGTCAGACTGAAAGAATGGCGACAGGCTCACAAGCACATCCACTTCCCGAAGGGGGCTTTCTATCCTGAAGAACTGTACACCGTGAACGGCAAGGATTACCGGGAAGAACAAAGGCTGCGGCATGTTCAAAACTATGACGGACGATGGGTGTGGATTAAACAGTATAGGTTGGTCAAAGTGAAATGAGTGATCCCGCAGTCCTGGAGGGCTTTGTCTTGGGTTGGCGTGCTGGTGGCCCACAGTGGCGTTGTTGGTTAATTGGTCACATGATCCGAGAGTACCCGAAGATGCTGCCTGACTTGTGCAAGGCTTTGAAGGTGGATATGCATACTCTATTGGAGGTAGTGAAATGACGGTCTTGTTCGTCTGGTGTTTTTTTGTCTCAAACGTAAATGCCCCTATCTTTGTTCCCCTTGCGCCTGCTGCTGCTCCTACTCCGCAATACAGCATCCCGCCAAGCATGGCATTCGGAGAGTTTTCCTCTCTTACAGCTTGCACAGCAGCGGGGGAAGCGATTATGGCAAAGCTGAAAGCCGACGCCGCGCCTAATTTTCTGAAGGCTAACTATCTTTGTGTGAAGAAAGCATGAATCTAGCAGAAAAAGAGAAAGAAGCCGAACGCGCCCTCAAGTGGCTGCATGGTAACGCGGAGCAATGCGGGCATGATGCGGCAGCAGTTGAATACCTGAGCGAACTCTGCAAGGTGGAATTATCCCGTTTAAGCAAGCTATACGTCGGCATGAGCAACGCGGCGGCAAAGGACGAGGCAATGTGCCACCCTGACTATTTGGAAGCCTTAAAAGCCCTTAAAACGGCCCGCGCCAAGCATGAAGAAAACCGCATGAAGAAAGCGGCGGCAGAGGGCTATATTGCTTTTTACCAGACCGGAAGCGCGAACGCGAGGGCGAATGCGTGACCAATGACGAACGAAAATATCTTGGGAGAGTCGCGGAACTTGGGTGCATTCTCTGTCGCCACAGAGGGGTATTCGATGTACCCTGCGAAATACATCATCCGAGGACTGGAGTTGGTGCCGGTCGCAGAGCCAGCCATTACGATGCCGTGGGTTTGTGTCCGCACCATCATCGGTTGGGAAACGACGCCTTGCACGTTATGGGGCGGAAAGCCTTTGAACGGCACCACGGAGTCACAGAGTTAGAGTTATTGGCGCAAGTGAAGGCGCTTCTACCACCAACACTTTGAGAGAAGGGGGTACGGGGACTTGAGAGTTATGTCCCCGATCCTTCGGGCTTTAGCAGCGAAGCGAATAAAGGCCTAAACAGAATGATAAGCGCCGTTTTCGGCTGTGATTAAAAAATAAGCAAACTATTTTGAGTTTCGCAATAAAATCAATCGCTTGTATATGCCGAGTTTGATTGACAGTTTTGCGCGTGTAATACGGCGGTTCCCCGCTTGATTACATCGTCCAGAAGGGGTAATGCGTCTTTCCAGCGATCTTGCCCCATGCGCGCTTCAACTTGAGCAAGCATCCGAACGCCGACTAGGGCTTGCAGCAAAACCTCAAGAATATCGGGTTCCGGTTCGGGATCGTCAAATGGCACCGAATCCCCGATAAACTCCGGTGCCATTTGAGGGCGCTCAGGTGTGGATGCTCTCTCGACTTGGTAGTCGGCCTGTTTCTCGCGTGCTTTCATGTCCTGCCCCGCGTGAGAATCCAGATAATCAGTTTAAGAATAGTCATTGTATGCCCCATGAACGATAAAGAAGTTTATAGCCCAATTGATCCCCCAAACAAAAGCCTTCAGGGTCTTTAGTCCAGCCAATACGAAAGAAACCAAGAGGAACATGGATTTCGATATTTGGTTGTTCAAAACAGATGTGGAAACCAAGGCTAAAGTGTGCCAACCCATTGCAATAGAAATAACAGATAAAGCGCCTTTTCATACCATCCCCCAAACAAGAACCAACACAATAAACAGAACCGCAAGAGTATTATCCCTAGCCACTTCTAACGCCTCTTGCTGGCGAGTCCAGTGGAGCCAGTCATAGTTACGGCTATCCATTTTTCTTGCTTTCTGCTAATCGTTTAGCAGCTTTGCGTGCTTGCCAAGTGGGTTGTTTGCGCCATGATTCGCCGCAAACATATTTCATGCCGCAAATATCACACTCGCAGCCTTTTGGTGTATTGGGACACGGTTGATAATCTAGCTTCTTTTTCATACAACATACCACGAAAGCCCCAAGGTTCCAGACAGGTAAGGGCTTTCCTTTGTGTACCCCTGTATTTCCTGAAGGCGGGACTCATCGCCGGTTTCCTCGTGCCATACCTCGACATTGAGCAGGGGCGGGGAGAGGAAATGTTTTCTGAATCGAATGACCATGATTATTTTCCTTTTGCGAGAATGTCGGTGATTTGCGGAATTGCGGCATCAGCCGCGAAGTTATCCGCATTCGGGTCGGTCAACAGCGCATGAACGTAGCGGAGCATTTCCTCAAGCTCTGCAATACGGACAAGATGCGCTTGTTCCCGCGCAACAGCTTGTTTAATTGTTTCCTCAAGCCCGTCAAGGGCGATATTCAACTCGTGATCCACGGTGCCTCCAAAACTTGGTTAAATGGTAGCCTTTTGAGAAGGTAAAATGTCAGAAACTATATGCAGTTTCAATGCTTACACCGATAAGCCGCCAGAATCAGCAAAGCCCATTTAGGGACTGGTCTGTAACTTGGATTGTCCGGCAGGGTTAACCAGGATTGCACAGAGCGCCTGGAAACCGGCCTTTTCGTTTGCTTGCTCAATACCTTTGCAACATCCCCCGTTGACAGGGCGGGGTGCTGTAGCATGAGATCGGATAGGGTTTTCATGGTGCAATCCCTTCATCCCAAGTGTAAGTATTAGGACCATCCTCGCCTACTTTGCTTTCCTGTACCCAATTGGCGTAGTCCGTACCAGTCAGGGCGCGTACCATTTGATCAATGACCCATGTTTTATGGTGTTCGCCATCAATACCGCCATAGCGCATGGCGTGCTGCAATCAGGCGCATCAGGTCAAGCTCCGGCCCCAATGCTTTCTTGCCTTCTTGGCGCATTTGACGGATGTGTGTAACGTGATAGCGCGCGATTAAACGGATCAGCGATTTTTCTTGTTTCGTGTTCATGGTTAATCGTCCTTGTTCAGTTTAATTGCGTTGCGTAATGAATCTATCCCATCCTGCGATCCCATACCATACGAAAAGCCGCGATAACTGATACGGGAATTAATGAAGGATTGCTCGCGCTCATAATTACCGCCTAGGCTGCGGATAATGTCGTTTTGCTGTTCGATGCATTCAGCGGCCAGCACTAGTTGGTTGCCAATAATTCGCAACGAATCGCCGCCTACTCTCATGCTCAATATATCATCGCCAAGCTCTTTCATTGCTTCGCCCCGACTACGTAGTTTTGCGGTATTCATCATTTTATTGGCCTATTCAAACAGCACTGATTCAGTACGGGCAAGAATCAATCCTTCAACCTTACAGTTACCGACTGGTGCGCGAAGGTAATCTGTGGGCTTAATCGACAGGTCGCATTCCGGGAAAGTAAGGTCAGCGCACTTCATTCCGATTGATGCCAGCGCGTCTTCGTATGTTTTGATGTTTATGGTTTAAGCCTTTCAGATTGGTTAGCCGTTCGCCTTATGCGATGGCCGGATGGATTAGACTCGGTTTGCTTGACGTTGAAGCCTTGCGAAAAAGTAACGGGCGGTAGAGCCATTAGCGGACTTAGGTTTGCGATACTTTTGCTGTTTTGCCAGGTAAACCAAGGTGCAAACTTGGAATTGTGAGAGCGTAAAAAAGTCACTGTGAATATCAATGCCAGCGGCGTTAAGCGCGGAGTTTGTGGCGTCGTAATCATTCATGGTTTTATCCTTAAAGACTTGGGTGGTTGATAGAATGAGGCTACAGGCCAAATGGCCTATAATCCATGTTCGTAAGTCATACCGAGCCTTTTGCAAGCCTGATACGCTTCTTGCGTTTTAGCTTCTTGCTGGCGCATATTGAAAGCATTGGCAAAGACGGAACCGCCTAGCCTATCTTCTTCGCGCAGGCAAAAGTTATAACGCTCTAAGGCTTTCTTTTGCTCTTTAGTCAGGCGCACTTTCTTAGCTGCGTTTTCCTCTTTGTAACCAATTCTGCCTTTTGCATACATTATCAATTCTCCAGAAAGTTAGCCCATTGCAGGGCTGATTGAAAATCAGGAAAGTCAGCGACTACCGAGCCAGCCTGGATTACGCACCAGCGGAGGCCATTGATACGGTCAAATAGTTGGCGGATTGTCATTGCTATACCCGTTTGTAATCAGCGTGAAAGATGCCGACAGAGTAGGCCAGAGACTTCTTTGCCCACATATAGGCCGCGTCAAGGTTTCCGGCATCGTGTTGTGTGACTGCATCAGAAAGACACAAGCGGGCGCTAGATTCCATTGCCGCGCCATTGCCGACATGCTTGCGGGCGAGGATAATGGCCTTAGACGCATTGGCGCGAACAGCGGGCCAATCAATAGCTGGGATGCCTACGATAATTTCGGCACCATTGGCGATTTGCTTGGCACATACGGATTGCAGAATTTGCTTGGCGTTCATTTTCTTTTCCTTGTCAGTTAAACCATTAAAGCGCAGGGGATTAGCTACGATATTGATTGCAAGCGCGCATGATCGAATCAACGCCATAGGTGACAACAAACACTTCCCATGCGTACATGGTGTGGGTTTCGTCATCAACGGCAATTTCACCGCCTTTGTGGTTTACCATCGGGGACGCATGGCACGGCGGAATCACCTTGACGGTATAGCCTGATTGAGTTTTGCCGATGGATTGCATAATTATTTGCCTTTCAGGTTAGAGTGAAGGATTCGCGCATAGTGTTGATCGGCGGACTCGTAGAAAAACACGCCATTGAAACGACCAACACGCAGCACATACTTATCGCCATAACGGTTATAAGAATGCAAAACCTTTGCAAGCGCAGCGGGTGAGAATGTAAGCATGATGTTTTCCTCGTTTGGTTAGTGTTGCCGATAAATAGAATATACGCACAAGTGCGCCACTCCACAATACCCAAAGTGATACATACGCTTATCTTGATTTAGTATGAAATGAAGCGTAGGATTTAGCTATGGCATGGATAGGCGATAAGCTCTCGATTTACAATCCTGGCGCAATCAAACGCGCCCGTAGAAAGGCATCGCGCCAAGAGAAACAGGCAGACTTTGCCGATCAGGTACAAAGCGCAATTGACGCGGGTATTCCCGTTACAATAATCCCGTACCAAGGCAAGCCGCGAGAGCTAACCAAGAGGCAAGAAAAGCGCCAAGAGAAGATAAGTAAGCTCAAGGCTGAAATTGCCATACTCAAAGCCGCCAGGAAAGACGAGAAGCCGCGATATCGTCAAGGCATGGGTTCCGAGTTCTATAAAACATGGGAATGGCGCGGCGTGCGTTTTGACGTGTTACGCGCATCTAATGGTAAATGCCAGCTATGCGGACGTGGAAAGCAAGACGGGATAATCCTGCACGTCGATCACATCAAGCCGCGTAGCAAGTATCCAGAGCTTGAATTAGTTGCAACTAATTTGCAGGTATTGTGCGAAGACTGTAACATCGGCAAAAGCAACAAGTAGTTTACAGGCAAGCCCCAAAACATCGGCACACTGCCATTGCGCGCCCAAAGATGCCTAATCGGTAAACCGGCCCGCAAAACTCCAATCCTGCCAATAAGGGGGATTTAGGGGGATTCGTCCTACTAACCTAAAGGTCTTTCGTGCGGACTCGCACCAACAGTTGACGAGATCAGGCAACAGGCGCAATAATCCCTTACCGCAACCAACCAGGTACAGATCATGGCAAAGAAACAAGGTAAATCAGGCAAAGGCGGTAAAGGTCGTAAACCCTGTTAATTACTACATTTCATCGTGTAGTATTAATACGTCACTAACTGGTTACACTTCAAAGGCTTGGCAATAATCTATTATGCCGTTTGAACCAGGACATCAATTAAGCGTCGGACCTAAGAAACGCCAGGTCTATGATTCCATGATGCGTGAGGTTATCCAGAACCCTGCCAAGCTTAAAGAAGCCTGTGCAAAGGTACTCGATGCAGCAGCTAGCGGAGACCTGGACGCATTGGACTGGATAGCCTGTAGACTAGAGGGCAAGCCTGCACCAGTGAACCCTGATACTGGTGACACTGTGCCTGATGTCACACTGATTAAGATGGTAGTCATGCAACCTAATCCTAGTCTAATCAATGGGTTAGGGAGAGTTGAGAAAGAAATTCTTTCCCAGGAAAAAGAAATCCTGCCCCCCCTACCCACCCCTCCCCGGTCGGTCATTGCAGAGCATGGGGGTGGGGATGAATGAGCCTCCTCCCCCTTCTCTAGTTTTCACTTAATCCGTTGATTACAAAGGCTTGCCACGTGGAACAATGGAACTAGCCATCCCTGTCGCTGAAGTCTTTGTACCTCTCCTCGTTCCGAAGCGGTATAAAGGTGCATGGGGAGGTCGCGCTTGCGTTCATCCTGACACGCAGATTGACACGCCGAATGGCGTAGTGCGAATTGGAGATTTTTACGGCGGGGTAGTGCGATCTTTTGATGGGGAAAAGATCATTGATGCGTATGCGGGGCCAGTACGGTTTTATCCTGAGACTGAATTGTTTGAGATTACGCTTTCAAACGGCAGTGTTATTTCTTGTACAAAGGATCATCGCTGGCTAACGCCTTCAGGTTGGCGTAGTAACTTGCAGCCTTACGAGGTTGTCTTTTCTTTAGGCGCTCAAGACCTTCGGGAGTCCAGTTTGGACATTTCCCCTTCAGGGTCACTCGCAGGTGTTCAGCATTGCTTGAGAACACTTCTAGGTTTTCTATGGTGTTATTCAAGGGGTTTTCGTCTTTATGGTGAACAACCTCCTCCCGAAGTAAAAACCTACCAAGATGTTCTTCAACAATTAGCCGGTGCACAGAGACATAGCCCCCATGTTTCGAGCGAAATGGATGCCATGGACAACGCTTATAGGCGTATCCATTCACAACTTTCACTCCACCTTTCCAGTTTGGCCTCTCATCTTCACGCCGTGGCACAAAGTTCTGAAGCGTCGGAAACTTGTATCTCCGATATATCTTCTGTACTGCTTTCGGAGTCCTTCCAATTATCACAGCTATCTCGGTCGAAAAAAATCCTTGGCGAGCGAGTTCAAGAACTTGCAGAACTACTTCTGCTATTCGGCTATTCGATACGTCCGGCTGAAAATCTGCAAACAATTTCTGACATTCTTCTGTCCGACGTTGACGATAACTCATTTAGCAACTCCATCAGTTGTAACCTCGACCACCGTAGTTTAACGGAACGGGTGGTGAGCGTCAAGTCTGTTGGTATGCACAAATACTGTGATATTTTCGTCCCTATCTACAATAACTACATAGTTGGCGGGACGGTTCATCACAACTCGGCCAAATCACACTTCTTTGCCGATCAGGTCATTCGCTGTTCCATGCAGGAGAAGTGCGACATCATCTGCTTGCGGGAAACGCAGTTGTCTCTCCAGCAGTCGGTGAAGAAGCTCATCGAGATCAAGATTGAGGCCTTTGGGTTGGGGAAGTACTTCAATGTCCTACAGACCCATATCGAAACGAAGAAGGGTGGTCGTATCGGCTTTCAGGGGATGCAGAACCATACCGCTGACTCGATTAAGTCTCTCCAAGGCTACAAGTACGCATGGGTGGAGGAAGCACAGAACTTCAGCCAACGGAGTCTAGACCTCCTGAGACCGACCATTCGTGAGGACAACTCCGAGATTTGGTTCTCTTGGAACCCGAACCAGGCGACGGACCCGGTGGACGTTTTTCTCCGTGAAAATCCCCCTCAAGACGCCATTGTTGTAAAAGCCAACTATGTGGATAATCCGTGGCTGCCGAAGGTCATGCTGGATGAGATCGAGTACGATAAACGCAGAGACCCCGACAAGTACGCCCACGTGTGGTTGGGGCAGTACCAACAGAACTCAGAGGCGCGGGTCTTTAAGAACTGGAAGGTGGAGGACTTTGAACGACCGGAAGGTACGATTCATCGGTTGGGCGCAGACTGGGGTTTTTCCATCGACCCTTCCTGTCTTATTCGCTGTGATCTGGATGGTTCCCGTCTTTATGTGGATTACGAAGCCTATATGGTCGGCTGTGAAATCGACCGCTTGCCCGACCTCTTTGATCGAGTCCCCGAATCGAGGAAGTGGTTTATTACTGCCGACTCTGCACGTCCAGAGACCATCTCTTATATGCGGAAACATGGTTATCCTCGTATAAACGCCGCTGTTAAGGGCAAAAAGAGCGTGGAGGAAGGTGTAGCTTTCCTACAGTCTTTTGACATCGTGGTTCATCCTCGCTGTAAACATCTTATTGACGAATTGACGCTTTACTCGTATAAGACGGATAGTTTGACCGGGGTCGTGCTTCCTATTCTGGAGGATAAGCGGAATCATCTTATAGATTCGCTACGGTACGCATGTGAAGGCGCTAGGCGGGTTATGAAGAAGCGGGACGAAGAAGTAAAACGGGTTGAAACCCATTATGGGGCGCAAGCATGGATGATGTCCTGAAGGAAGAAGATAAGCCTGTCGATCTTCATAAGCGGGCAATGGACGATTATGAACTCGCTGAAACGGCGTGGGCTGAAAATCGCAAAGCCGCGCTAGAGGACATCAAGTTTAGGGCAGGGGACCATTGGCCCGAAGAAATCAAACAGGCCCGTTCCCAACTTGGTAAAGAACGCCCCATGCTGGTCGTGGATAAACTCAATCAGTATGTCCGGCAGGTCGTCAATGATGCCCGTCAAAATCGACCCGCTATTAAAATCCGTCCGGTTGATGATGAGGGCGATCAGGAAATCGCAGAAGCCTTTCAAGGCATCATCCGTCATATCTACGAACGCTCCAATGGTGATTTAGCGACGGATAACAGCATTGAAGGCGCTGTAGTTAATGGCTACGGGTACACACGAATCAGGACGGATTACGCTAATGCGAACACCTTCAATCAGGAGATTCTGGTTGAACGAGTAGGTAACCCCCTGTCGGTCATGTTGGGGCTACCAGGGGAGGAGCCCTTAAAAGCGTCTTTCTGCTTCATTGTTGATGAAATGCCGAAGAAGCAGTTCAAGAAAAAGTACCCCAATGCGAAATACTCTGACTTTGACTCCAAGAATTATGCCGATGGCTGGACGCATGACGAATATGTAAGGTTCTGCGAGTATTTCTACGTCGATGAGGAAATGGAAACGACCCATCTGTTAGAGGATGGGACCGTTATCAGCGAAGATGACTATCAAATCGCCGTAAAAGAGGGACAAACCCCTCCCGCTATTGTGGAATCCAGAGAACTTCCCCAACGCGAAGTCAAATGGTGCCGTATCTCCGGGGCCGAGGTTTTGGAAGAAAACGAGTGGCTTGGGAAATACATCCCCATCACCCGAACCGTGGGCAATGAGTACAACATCGACGGGAAAGTAATCTATTCCGGTCTTATCCGGGCCGCAAAAGACCCGCAACGTCTCTATGACTACTCCCGCTCTGCTTTTGCCGAACGGGTTGCGTTAACCCCGAAATCTCCATGGATGATTGCCGAAGGCCAGTTGGAAGGCCACGAAGAAGAATGGCAGAACGCCCATTTGGAACCAGCAATCCTTACCTATAAGGAAACGAGCCTAGACGGACACCCCGTCCCCCCTCCCCAACGGGTTTCGGCTACCGACATCCCCGAGGGTTTTGCACGGGATATGACTCTCGCGGAACACGATATTCAAGCCTCAATGGGCATGTACTCCGCCTCAATCGGACAGGCGGGGAACGAGCGAAGCGGTAAGGCAATCATGGCTCGCCAGAGAGAGGGCGACACCGCGACTTTTCACTATCAGGACAATGCCGCACGGGAACAGCGGGATATTGGCACGATCTTGGTAGACCTCATCCCAAAAGTATACGATTCAAAGCGAGTTGTACGGATTTTAGGGGTGGATGGACAGAGTGAACGCGCTGAGATTGATCCAGATCAAGAACAACCTGTCGTTCGTATGGGCTCCAAGGTAATTTATAACCTTGGGGTAGGAGAATACGATGTGAGCGTCGATGTTGGACCATCGTACAACACCAAGCGGGTTGAACAATCAGAAGCCATGATGGAGTTGGTACACAACAGTCCTGAAATCATGCAAATCGCCGGAGATTTGGTGGTGAAGTCACAAGACTGGCCGGAAGCCGATGAATTGGCAGAGCGTTTCAGACTCATGCTCCCCCCTCCGATCCAGCAATCCTTACAAAAGCAAGGCAATCTCTCCCCCGATGCTCAGGCCATAAAAGCACAGGCAGATATGGCGATGCAACAAAAAGACGCGCAGATTCAGGAAATGGGCAAAGCTATGGAACAAGCCCAACAATCCGTGATGAAGCTGGAACTTCAGGTCAAGGACAACGCCGACAAGGTACAAGTCGATATGCTCAAACTGCAAATCGACCAATTCAAGGCCGAAACAGACCGGATGCAAGCGGCTGCTGCTGCTTCGCAAACCCCTGCCGATACGAGTGCTTTTGACCAACTCAAACTGCAATACGAGGACAAATGGAAGCAACTGGATGCCGATGTGAAGATTGCCGTTGCCGAACTGCAAAGCAAAACGCAGTTGACCACGGCTTCCATGTCTGCGAATGCCTCAAGCGACGGATCGAGTGGAACGGTGCTGGATGCGGAAGGGACGCCCCAAGCATCGCCAGCCCTTGCTGCGCTGGTGGAAGTAATGAATCAGAATCTCATCACCTTGACGCAGAGCCATCAAGTATTGGCTGACGGTATGAGCCAGATGGCAATGGCAGCGAAAGCCCCCCGTGTGGCTCGTCGAGACAAGGCCGGTAATCTCTATTCTGAGGTTGTGCAGTAATGCCCGCAACCGTCCAGCATATCCTAAGCGCGACAACGCCGGATGATCCGACCTATGAAATTCAGCCTAAACACTGGAATAGTGCCCACGCTATAAGCCTGAGTTTCGATAACTCTGAACTCATCAAGTGGGCTTCTGCCGGTACTACCTCTATTTCATCGGGAACCCTGAAGTTTGCTGATAGCAACGGCGTGTCCTTTGGTATGGACGCAAACGGGGTTGTAACGGCTACCGTCGTTCCTGGTGCTGCTGCCGGAATCGCTGCTTTTGGAGCAGGAACCCAAACCGCGACGAGTGGCACTGTTGTCTTTGCCAACTCCAACGGAGCAACCTTTGGAATGTCGGGGTCTACCCAAGTCACCATTGACTTCGGTTCCTCCTCCCTCGCGGGTACGGGGTTCACCACAACTACAGTAGCCGGTTCGGTCATTGCCGGAACTCATGCTACCAATGGACTGCTTTTAGCGGTTCCTGCTTTCCTTACAACCCAATCAGTTCAAACCCAAGCCAGCGGCAACATTCCGAGAACTGGCTTCACCACTACGACCGTTGCGGGTTCCGTGGTTGCGGGAACACATGATACCGCTGGACTCCTGTTAGCCGTACCTGCTTTCCTAACGACGCAGTCCGTCCAGACGCAAGCAAGTGGAGACATTGCTAGAAGCGGATTTACCACTACGACTGTTGCTGGCTCCGTTATTGCGGGAACCCATGATACAGCGGGATTAAAACTCGCTGTACCGGCTTTCTTGACGACACAATCAGTTCAAACTCAAGCGAGTGGCGATATTGCGCGAAGCGGGTTTACGACGACTACTGTTGCAGGTTCTGTCATCGCGGGTACGCATGACACCGCAGGTCTAAAATTAGCGGTTCCGGCTTACCTGACCACCGCACAAGCGCCCGGCGCTTACCTTACGACCGCAAGAGCCTCTAATGACGCCGTTGGGTTAAATACCGCGTTGACCGTTGGCCCCTTGGCGTGGACGGTAAACTCAAGTGGAATATCTCTGAATGCCGGAAGCGCGGCAGGTACGACTTCCGGTTTTGCTGGAACTAATATCAGCGGCTCAATCACGCACAATACGGCAGGTATTAATCTTGCGCTGTCGGTCGCGGCCCCCGGTGGTGGTGGAAATACCATCACCATGTACGCCCAAAGCAATACAACGCAGAGTTCATCGGGA
>OFQZ01000586.1_pt1 | contig 12191 bp, 16 predicted proteins | sample 1543011 | NCBI WGS metagenome assembly OFQZ01 (sample SAMN07774216, study PRJEB24372) | wastewater metagenome | isolation source: Exp Tend NO 0WW | collected 2016-02 | reverse complement strand
GATTTTACGCATTAGCAAGAACGCAATCATCTTTGGTGGTCAATTCTTTACAGACAAACTTGCACCAAATGGACACTGGATAGTGTGGGACAAAAAAGGAAACATAGAATTTGATAACCCATTCGGAGATTGTGAGCTTGCGTGGACAAATATCAACAAAAAGTCAGTCAAAAAATACACGGTTATCCAGCAGGGATTTGTGTCAAAGGAGCGTGTGCGATTTCATCCTACTCAAAAGCCAGTTGAACTTATGGAAAACATCATTAAAGATTACACAGAGGATACAATGACCATTTTTGACCCTTTTAGTGGAAGTGGAAGCACCCTCGTCGCCGCTAAACAACTTGGTAGAAAATTTCTCGGCTGTGAACTTTCAGAGAAGTACGTCGCCATAGCAAACGAACGCCTCCGACAAGATTACCTGTTCTAGTTTATCCACAGGAATCTTTTCAACCCCCTAGCATCATCCCCCCTTCATGGTAAAATAAGAGAGTGATATACCTCGTACACAAGCAATCAAAAGCAACGCTGCAATTACCGAAAGGATGGAAGAAAATTCGCGCCCTCCAAGAATCTTTTTATCAGTGCGAAGAAGTCTCCTACTCGATGTATCTTCACCAAGTCAAACAAAATGAAATCCTCCAACACCAACGCTTCACCAGAGAAATCGAGCAAACCCCTTCCGGCTACTTCTGGCACGCAAAATATCTTCCTCCCCGGCAAAGCGTTATTGGAGAAGTCGAACATGTCCTCTCTAAGCGTGACCGAGAACGAGAACGACAAAGAAAAAAGTACCGCCGCAATCATCCAGAAATTAGAAGAAACTCTCGCTATCTGGAACTCAGGAAAGCCCACCCGGGAAGCATGGAGACGTTATCAGGTGGAGAGTAGGAGGTTAATCAATGAACTGAAATGATATGACAGCACAAGAAATCATAGACAAAATCCATGAATTGAAAAAAGAAACACCTGATGCTGATACAGTGATTATGCCGTATAGTTTTTTGCAAACACTTCTTAGTGAATTATACGATACTGACGGGAATGAACTACCGCCGAACATGTGTGTTTTAGGTTTGAGAATAATTCATTTTTCAGATAAGTCTTGCAGTGATATATTTCTCCATAAGTCAGGCACGTTTGAAAAAACTGCATAGGTGTGGTAAAATATAGGTACTAGGTTGATACCTAAAACGATATGGCAGGACAAGCATCAAGAGAAAACGGAAAAAAAGGAGGAAGACCAAAAGGGTTTGCCGCTCTTGAGGCTGAACGACAAAGAGAAATGATTGCTCAAAAACTTGTTAAAGAATTTGAACCAATTGTAGAAAAGGCTATCGAACAGGCAAAAGAAGGAAACAAGGATGCACGTGATTGGCTTACTGAGCGTGCATACGGGAAGGCTACCACACCGCTTGAAGTGACAAGCCCTGACGGGTCAATGAACACTGTGCTCGTAAAATTCTTAGATGGAGCAAACAATCAACATTCCAAGTGAATATAAGCCGCTTTTCAAAGATGATTGGCGTGAAGCCGCTGTATATGGTGGTCGCTTTTCCTTAAAGTCTCATACTGTCGCTCGGTATCTCCTCATCCAGGCACGATTGAAAAAGACGCGTATTGCGTGTTTCCGTGAGTTCCAGAACTCTATCGCAGACTCTTCACATCAACTGCTTGCAGATCTCATCCGTCAATATGAGTTGAATGATTTCCAAGTGACGAACAACTCCATCGTCAATACACTCAACGGTTCAGACTTTCTGTTCAAAGGATTGCACAACAACGAGCAAAGCGTGAAGTCCACCGAAGGCATAGATATTGCGTGGGTTGAGGAAGCACAGACTATCTCGAAGGAATCATTGGAAATTCTCACTCCAACAATCCGAAAAGAAGGGTCAAAGATTATTTATACATACAACCGACTCCTCGAAGACGATCCTGTACATCAACGCTTAGTCATTGATGGCAGGCCAAACACACTTGTCATCAATGTGAATTACGACATTGCGCTCAAGTACGGCATGATGCCGGAGGTCATTCGCCTTGAAATGGAGGACGACAAAGCGCGCAGACCTTCGCTGTATAAGCATAAGTGGCTAGGAGAGCCGAACAGTCTGGAACGGAAGATATACCGTGACTGGGCGTTTATAGAGGAAATACCCCATGAGGCACGATTAGAGCGTCGCTGGCTTGATTTTGGCTATACGAATGACCCAACCGCTATTGGTTCGCTATATTATTACAACGGAGGATACATCCTTGACGAAGATGTATACCAGAAAGGATTGAGTAACAAGCAAATTGCGGACATTTTACTCAACCTTCCAAAGAATAAAACAATGGTGATTGCGGACTCCGCAGAGCCAAAGAGCATAGACGAGATTCGCATCTACGGCGTGAACATCCAACCCGCAATCAAGGGCAAGGACTCCATCATGTTTGGAATCAACACGGTGCAAGACCAGCAAATCAGTGTCACAAAACGCTCGGTGAATATCATCAAGGAATACAACAACTATCTCTTTATCGAGGACAAGGATGGGCGTATTTTGAATGAGCCGGAGGGAGGCTTTGATCATCACATGGACGGTATTCGATACAGCATTTCCTCTCTTGCTCCTACAATGGCTCGCAAGGAACTCATGGACATGATGCCGTTTCTCATTGATACGAAGGAACAAAAGAACAGAGCGAGATGATTATTTTGTGATAGAATGAAACCAGTATGAAGAAAACTGTCGAGAAGCAAACCGCAAAGAAAGATGACCTTGTGCATCTTTGTTTAGAGTATGGGCGTGAGCAATTCATTGGGAAGGGGAAAGACATTTACGAAGCATGGGAAGACATGGACAAACCAACGAAGATTTACAAGTCTGCGGTGATAGTCATTCGTCGCGGAGATGCGCATGTCTCAAAAGTAATTGGAATGACTGCACTCAAAAGAATCATGTCTCACGGTGCAACTCGCTCCGCGTGGCTCAAATTATTTGAAAAGATATAACCATGGAACTGCACCAAGATATTTTTCAGTTGGTAAAAAAGGAGGAGGAGGCATACAAGTTGCCCATTGCAGTCAATGAAAACTGGGATTGGAACATGCGCCAGCACATTATTGACCGCACGACATACAAGTACGGACAGTTGAAAGAGGGGGATGTGACGAATACCCCAATGAAGAACATCATTCTTCCTATTCTTCGGCTTCGGTATCGCACAGAAGGCTTTGACGTGAAGGATATTGAACTCTATGTGGATGACAAGGATTACTACTGGATGTCGCTTGTCTTGCGTAAATATCACGAATACTGGGCACAAGAGAACCACTTGGACACCTTTATCGACTCCGCATCTGAGGAGGATATTGACGTTGGGGGTGTTCTCGTGAAAGAGGTGGAGGGGAATAAGTTTCCCGAACTCGTTCCATGGGAGTCTATTGCATTTTGCGACCAGACTGACATCCTTTCCGGCGCACTAGGTATCCGTCATAACTTCTCCGTAGACCAGTTGCTCGACATGGAATCCCGTGGGTGGGGAAAGTTCGGCACTACTCTTGCGGAGGTTATCTATCTCGCGTCAAACGACAAGAAAACAAACAACCTTCAAGAAAACCAGACACCGAGTAAATACATCGAAGTGTATGAAGTCCATGGTATGTTTCCTTCCGAGTGGGAGGACGGAGAGACTGTGATTGACTGGAAGAAAGTGAAATACACCCGACAGGTTCACATGGTATGTTTCTACGGTGGCAACAACAAGTCAAACGGAATTACTCTTTTCCGAGGTTCTCTTGAGAAGTCCCCGTTTCATTTCCGCGCTGACAAAATCTACAATCGCGCTTTGGGCTACGGCGGTGTTGAGGAATTGACCGAAGCACAGGTGTGGACGACTTATGATCGCCTCCGAGTGAAAGAACTTCTGGATGCTGCCTCGAAGGTGGTCATTCGCACTACCGACCCCACTGTTGCGACAAAACACCCGAAAGGACTCAAGAACCTTGATAACCTTTCCATTGTTGAACATGCACCGAATACCACGTTTGAACAGATGCCTCTCAATGCGGCGAATCTCAATCTCTTTGAAAACGATATCTCCCGTCTTGAGGAATATGCGTCAAAGGTTGGTGGTGCTACGGAATCCCTATTTGGGGAATCTCCCACCGCAGGAACACCGTTCAAACTGCAAGAACTTGTCACAGACCAATCTATGGGACTGCATGAGTTCCGTATGGGGAAGTTTGCAACATTCTTCAGTGAACTGTATGACGACGTTGCTATCCCAAACATGATGAAAGACATCGTGAAAGGAAAGACATTTTTGACTGAACTGGACCTCGATGACTTGAAATATGTCGCAGAAAAACTTGCAATCTCTCAATGGAATGAGTACGCAAAGGAAAAGATTTTGAGTGGTGGAGACTTCCAAGAAGGAGAACAGGAAGCGTTTATCTCGGACTTCAAGACAAAGTTTACCTCCGAAGGCAATTCAAAGTTCATCGAGATTATGAAAGACGAGTTTGCAAAGAAACCTGTCCGAGTGAAAATCAACATTAAGGGGAAGCAAAAGGATATGGCTCGCATGGTGGAGCGCATGACAAACATCTTCCGTTTTGCCTTCTCGAATCCTGACGGGTTTATTAAGGTCTTGCAGATTCCCGGTATGGCGAAGACCTTCAATGAGATGCTTGAGTTTTCGGGAATGTCCCCAGCGGATTTCACAGGGATCGAGAAGATGCAGACCGCACAACCAGCACAACCTGAGTTACCCGCATTACCAACTAACCAATAAACTATGCGAAATCAGAAGTTACTCACCGTATTGTCAGAAAAGGAGCAGTCCGAACTTGAGCGAATTGCAAACAGCAAAGAGGCTGTTTCTGCGCTCAAAAAGGTCCTACTCTTCGATGTGTATTTCAACGGCATCATGGAAGCAGGGAAAACACCAGAAGCAAACAGAAACTTTGCGTGGAACATCGTACAATCAACCCCGAAGGCAGAACTTGCGGACAAACTGACGGCAAGTTATGAGGCGACGATGATGGTCGAGGGGGCATTTGTAGACATTGAAGCGTTTGCGACACCCGTAGAGATTGTCGAAAGCGTAGGAAATAAGGGTCGGTAATTATCAACTTTAGAATTAAACATGAAAACAGCACAATCAAAATTTGTTCTTCCCGCAATAATCATGGCAATGGTTATGACGGCGTTTGTCTTTGCGTTCGTTTATGAAAACAAGCCCAATGTGGCGTTCGGTAGCACAATCATGGGGAATGACTATCTCTCCACGACCACCGCCGCGAGTACCGCATACGGCACAACCATTACGGGAGATGCACTCATTAAGACGGGTTCAGGTTCATTCGGTGGATTTATCATTACAGGTGCGGCAACGGGCATTGTGAACTTTTACGATGCAACTACGACAGACATTACAAAGCGCACAGGCAATAAGGCGACAAGTACAATCCTCATCACGTCACTTCCCGCTTCTCTCGCCGCAGGGGACTATACGGGTTATGACGTAACGTTTGCGACGGGATTGTATATTGATTTGGTTTCGGGGAATATGCCGACTACGACGGTAAAATTCAGAAATTAGTTACTATTATTTATTAGCAAAAAGTGTTATAATAGCATCATGATTAAGAAATTATCATCGCTGAAAGACAAGATTTACGGCGAAAAGACGGAGAAGGGTGCGAAGAGAGGAAAGAAGGTGGAGAAGGTCGAAAAGAAGAAGTAATTATTAAAAACATTAGCATATGAAATTGAAAGACGTAGTATTGGGTTTGGCACTAGTCGTTGTAGCCGTTGTTGGGGTAAACTTTCCTGTAAACGGTGAGACTATTGTGGAGAAGACTGTTAGTGCAGTTGTCGGACCTGAAGTGTTTAATCACATGTATTTCTATGAAGGTCTTACGGACGGAGGAAACTCTGTGACTGTAACCCCGACGAGTGGTGCGGTGACTCTTACGAATGCGCAGTTGGTAAAAGCAAAGGTTGTGACCTTTACCGCATCCTCGACGATGCCGGCATTGACCGCAACTCTTCCTGCTTCGACTACGTTCCCGCTTCCGAACAAGGCAGGTGCGTATCGTACATGGGTGATTGAGAATCCGTTTTTGGCAGCAGCAACTACCACCACGATTGCCGCAGGTACAGGTGTTGATTTGCAGGAACCGGACGGACAGAACGTGGTCATCAACATTACCGACTTTGCGTTCTTGACCTGTTTCCGCAAGGCAAACAGCGATGTCGTGTGTGCGGTGGATGAGACCATCCCGGCGGACTAGTATTCTTTGACAACTTCTAAAACTACTACAAAATCTTGCGGCTCTCGATCGAAGCCGGAAGTGGTTATGTAGTAGTTTCCATTTCCTGTTTCACCCGAGCGTCGCAAGATGTTCGGGTTTTTGGTTTTCAGTATTCCTTAAAAACTGACTTATCATTTCTCACTTTCAAAAAGTGAACACTAACTTATCATTTCATGAATGAAAATGAAACTGAGGTCATTGTAGAAGCCCCTGAGGTAGACGATGTGGACACGGATACTTCCGAAGACACAGAAGACACCACTACAACTGTTGCGGAGAAGCCTAAGGAGACTCCACAGCAAAAAAAGGCACGGTTGGAACGCCAGTTGAGAAAGGTACGGAAAGAACTTGGCGAAACCGACGAGCCTATTAGCAAAAAGTCAGGTTTTGATTACGGAGAGAAAGCGTTTCTGAAAGCATCGGGAATTACGGGACAAGAGGAAGTTGAACTGGTGAAGACTTGGGCAGAGCGAACAGGAGATGACCTCGACACTATTGTCGAAGATGACATCTTCCAAGCGAAACTCGAAAAACTTCGCAAGAACAAGGAATCGAAAACCGCAATCCCCCCTTCGAGTAAACGAGGAACCCAATCTACTACGGATAGCGTCGAATACTGGTTGAACAAACCATTTGCAGATGTTCCGAAGGAGATGAAGACAAAGGTTCTTAATGCAAGATTGGCAAAAGAAAGCAACAAAACGTACTAAAGAATCTGGCTCTAACAAAGCCCCTCATGCAAATGAGGCAACAAACATATAGCAAATACTTACAATACTGGTGTCTATCCTGAGGAATGGATGACCAAACTTCAGGAACGTCTCGACCATCCGACGTGTGTGCGTGAGGTTCTCGATGTCATGTACTCGGACACGAAGATTTTCAACGTTCCTTACATGTCGACGGAACCGTCCGTGACGACTGGAACCCGTGGAACTGCATATACCTTCTCTGATTTCGCTTTGACGACTGAGGCGTTGGATATCTCGCAGAAGTACATGGAGCCTGTCTTCATTGACCGTGCAGACTTGGCACAGATGCCGCTCGTTTCCCAGATGACCATTGCAGAACAGCAAGCGGCACAGATGGCAGAGCGCATTGAGTCCTATGTCCTCGCGCAGCACGCTTCTTGGACTGACGTTGGAGACGTTGGAGCAGGTGCAGTTGGTCTTGGTTCGGGCGCAATTACTGTTTCCTCATCGAATATCGACGACATCATCCGTGGTGTGAAGCGCGAAATCGTGAAGGCAAACGGAAAGAGCCTCGCAGACCGCAATGGTATCTTCTTCGTGTGGCGTCCCGCTGACTTTGAACTCATTGAGCAGTTCGTTCAGGCAAACGGTTTCCAGACCGCTGATCAGGCTCTCAAGAATGGTCTTGATTCGGCAGGCGGATACTACTACATGGGTGCATATCACTACCAGTCAAATGACTTCACCGCAGGACACGTTTTCGCTGGTGTGAAGAAAATCATGAAACTTGGTATCCTTCGCTCGACCTACGGAAAGACCGTGGTGACCGAAGACCCGAACATGCAGTCAGGTGTTGGTATCGTTTCTCGCATTGACATTGGCGTGTTGGTTCCGACCAAGCACAAGCCGGTGGTCTATGACATCAACGTCGCATAAATTGTTGTCTTCCTCTCTCTCTTTATGGGGAGAGGGATAAGCCAAGAATATGAAAATCACCCTCGCCATATGTACGAATAGAATGGTCAAGTCAAAGACGCTTTTGTCTCTTCTTGAACTTGTCGCACAGACTAACCATGAGGTGCATGTTGTGGTGGCAACCGAAGGATACACCACCGCAGAGAATCGAAACTATTGTGTCTTTCAGGCTCTCAAGAATGGATCTGACTATCTGCTCTTTGTGGATGATGATATGACATTACCCAGTGACACGATTGAGAGGCTCATGGCGCACGGGAAAGAGATTGTCGGGGTTGCATCAAACTCCCGTGTCCTTCCCAAGTCTCCTACCGTTGGACTCATGGATGAAGAAGGAAACTACATGCACCCAGATAAGACCTCCCCTCATCGTTTGAAAATCCCTGAGTCATTGTTTAAGGCATACTTTGTCGGCACTGGGGTCATGCTGATTGACATGAAGATATTTGAGATACTTCCAAAGCCGTGGTTTAAGTTCATCACGGACGAAAACGGACAGATTACGAAGGGAGAGGATGGATATTTTTGTGAACAAGCAAAGAAAAGCGGGTACGACATTTGGTGCGATCCCACATTATCAATCGGGCATATAGGCGATTTTACGTATTAAATATGGACTTTTCAAACACAACAGACAAGAACGGATTACTGCAACTCTGTGAAACATTGAGCGGTATTGGAAGCACAGGAATCACAGGAGACACGACACTCAAAGCGCAATTTACCGCATATATCAACATGGGGCTTGGTGTGGTGTGGCACAACATCCTTCAAGTGAACAAGAGCGCAAAGCAGGACGATTACAACTACACCAATATCCCCGACGCTCCGATTACTACCGTTACAGATCAGCAAGACTTTACCCTTCCCGTCGCTTCGACAGGCGCAAACGCAAACACCCTTCAACGAGTGAATGGAATCTATTACGAAGTAGACAACGAACGAGTCTATCTCCACCCAATGACCAACGACGAGGCTCTTTCCGGCAATTCAGGCTTTCCGACTGCATATCTCCTCCAAGGTAAATCTATCTTCTTTGACCGCCCACTTTCCGCAGACTTCGTCGCGCAACATTCAGTGTTTCAAGTAGAGTTTCAGCGTATCCCAAGTTACTTTGTTTCAGGAGACACAACCAAGCAAGCAGGGTTCCTCGCTATCCATCATCCACTTCTCGCTGTGTATGCCTCCGCAATGCACCTCAGAGGTATCCCTGAAAAGTCAGCACTCTCATATAGGTATATGTCAGGGCGTGACGATGTTCCAGGGGACTTTGAATCAGGAATCGTACGTTTGAGACTTGATTATGCCAAACTGGACGATAATTTCGATAACCGTATGACCATGCGTAGTGCAGGGTCAGGAAGATAATATGCCCCCACGCAACGCCTCAACCTACACCCTCCCAGGCCTCAACACAGGTGTCCTTCTCAAAGAGGACGGTTTTGCGCTTACCACAGAAGACGGGACGGAGATACTGCTTGAGAACCCTACCCAAGACCCCAATTTGACCCTCAGGAACGTTTCCACAGCGAACCTACCTAATCGTAACTAATCACAATTATCATGCCTCAAATCATCGTTTCTCTCGTCATTTCTGCCCTCATGGTGCTTGGTTCAGTCGCTTACAACAGCGAACAGTCCAAAGCCGTCGGCGCGTCTCAATCTATCTCCTCCCTCACGGAACTCACATCACTCTCCCATAACGATGTTCTCCCTATCACGGAAGTAAACGGACTCACGACAAAGAAGGTGAAGTGGGGCACGGCAACCTCGACGCTCAAGGTTATCAATGACGCACTTTATTCTCCCATCATCGGCTCTGCTTCTATCACCACCCTTGGGACTATCACGACGGGAACATGGAACGCGGACACCATCACGGTAGCGAAAGGAGGTACAGGCTCAACCTCTCTCATCGCCTATCAACTCCTTGCGGGAAATGGAACGGGAGCGGTGACGACGTTTGGAAACGGCACATCAGGCTATGTCCTCACCTCTAACGGTGCGGGTGCTTTACCTTCGTTTCAAAATGTGGGAGTGACTACGAACAATAACAACACCTGGACAGGCACGAATACGTTTACTGCGACGACGACGTTTAGCGGACCAGTGACGATTGATGGAATAATCAGAACACCAAACAATGAGAGTGACGGTTCGTTGAATGTCACATCTGGGACTGTCACTTTGAATGATGCTTCTCATGTCTCTGGTGACTATGCGATATACAACTATTCAACAGGAACCATAGCAGTCGGAGCAACCCTCACGACTGGAGCAAATCTTAAAAACAAGATTCTTGTGCTTCGATTTACTGGCACGACCACAATCGCTGGGACGATAGACTTGTCAGGGAAAGGAGCGTCTGGTGGAGCACTGGCAACCAATGGAACTGCGGGAGCGTCAACTTTTGCTTATTCCGTAGGGATAAAAGGGTCTTCATCAGTGAGTACTCCAGGAGCAGGAGGGTTATCATCAGATTTTGCTTTGTACGATGTGTGGTGTGGCTCAGGAGGAGGCGGTGGTGTTTCAAAGGGACTGGCGGGTGGTGTTGGTGGTGACGGAGGAGGAGGAATCATCCTTGTTACTACTGGGACATTGTCATTCACTGGAACTCTCAATATGTCTGGAATTGCAGGGACTTCTGCAACACATCAGGGGACATACAACTTCTTGAACTCAGACGGTGGTTCTGGTGGAGGCGGCGGAGGCGCAGGAAAGGGGTTATTTTTCGCTCAGTATTTTAATGCAGATGCAACAAAATATACCATAATAAAAACAGGCGGAGCTGCGAGTGAGGGTTCAAAACCTGTAGGGGCTTCTGGTGGCTCACCTCCCGTTCAGGCAGCAGCTTCTGGTGCTGGTGGAGGTGCCTCAGGGGCAACCGCAGGAAGCGCAGGCGCGAACGGTGGAACAAATAACTCCCCTTCTGGGTCACAAGGAGCTGGAGGTGCGGGGGCAGATGGAGCCTTCTACATTGGGAAGATTCCTCCTGTAAATCTCATGCAAATCTAACCTCCCCCACCCACTCTCACACAGTAAATTAAAAACATCATGTCCAAGCCCATCACCTACTCCGCTCTCAAGTTCGACAAAGGAATGACACCGAAAGTGTTCACGCCTGATTCGGCTACACGCATAGAACATTTCGACACCATTACGGAGGTGCTGAGACCTTTTCGCACACTTATGGAGTCATTGGTAGACAGCACCAATCCTGCGGTGGCTAAACTGACTAACTTTGAACTCTACAACGGGGATATTTACGGTGTGGGGATAGACTACACAGACGCTACCAAGGGAGCATTGTATAAGTGGACAACCACATTTTCGTGGCAGTACATGTATTCCTTTGGGAGCGCATCAGTTCCGAGTCCGATGCTTCAAGCGCACTCAAATTATCTCTTTGGACTGCGAAACGGAACGCACCTGTATCGGTACGACCCCGCACTCAACACCTACAGTCTTTCCTTCTATGCTATTGCGTACTCATATTTCTGTGACGCTATCACTCACTCCAAGGACGGTATCATGTACTTTGGGACGGATAATAAGATTCACAAAGTCACTTCCGACGGCGCAACGGGATCGCTTGCTCTCACGCTCCCGAATACAAACTTCCGAATCACCTCTCTTTGCGAACAGGGAAACTTCATCTCCATTGTTGGATATGACACGAAGACGTACGAATCTTCCTCGCTTCTTTGGGACCGTGACACATCGGTTGTTGATTTGACTGAAAGTTACTCTCTTGGTCGTGACCTTGTCGTGCACAATGCGTGCTTGCTTGGTCAAACGTTCACTGTTCAGGTGAGAGAAAACAACACAAACTCAGCGTTTGGTGAGAAGCCTATGCTCATCATCAAATATCTCAATGGGACAAAGTTTGACACCCTCTATGAGTTCCCTGTGACAACACTTGATACACCCATAAACATGGTTGGCGCGAAGTTCACCTCTCTCGACCGCTTTTACTTCACGGCAAAGGTCCAATTTGACGGAGAGTCTACTGCACGGAATATCTGCTTTGCTTTGGACTACAAGGGAAGACTGACTATCGCACAAAACATTGGGATTGATACTGGGACGAATCCCGTTTCTGGCGTCATCCGCATAGGTGAAGCCTTCTGGTTTGGCGCAGGAAGTGACGGCGCATGGAATACCACGACCTCGTATACCACTGTTTCCTCATATGAGACGAATGACATCCGCGC
>OFQZ01000585.1_pt1 | contig 12206 bp, 2 predicted proteins | sample 1543011 | NCBI WGS metagenome assembly OFQZ01 (sample SAMN07774216, study PRJEB24372) | wastewater metagenome | isolation source: Exp Tend NO 0WW | collected 2016-02 | reverse complement strand
TTAGTGTTTGAAGATATAGATTTACTAAGAACTGGAAAATCTCAATTAAAAAAAAGGCATAATAATTTATTAGAATTAGAAAAACCTTCTGGGTTTTATACTACAGACAACCCTAATTCTGTTTTTATGGGAGGTTCTCAAACTTATGCTATGGATATTCCAGCAAATGCTAAAGTATATGACATGAAATCTTTAGGACGCATAACAGATAGAATTTCTAAATCAGAGTTACTCAATTTACAAAAACAAGGGTATGATATTATAAAAGGAAAAAACATGCTTGGGTTAGATGAGTTTATACCTTTAAATAAAGACAAACTTTTAAATTTTAGAAATTTAGGTGAAAGAGCTAAAGATGGCTCACAAGCTTTTGCAAAAGGATTTTATAAAACAGAAACACCAAATTGGTTAAAAGGATATAAAGAAGTACCAAAACCAACTTCAAGTCAACAAGTTATTTCTACAAGTTCTGGAATGGATGCTGTTAATGCAATAAAACCTGGATACAATTCTCAATATTTTGTTAAACAAGGATATATACCACCAACTTCAGACCCTAGGTTAATGGCAACTTTATCAGAAGAAACAGTACAAGCAGGTACAAATAATGTTGGTAGAGGTAATATTAGTAATGTAACAAGTGGAGCAAAGCCCAGTACACAGACAAATACATTGGGGTATAAATCAGAAATAGATTGGGCTAAATGGAATAAAGAAATTCCAGCTAACAAAGCTTTAATGAAGGAATACAATACTATAGAACAGGCTTCTAAAGCTAATGGGACATGGATGAAAAACCCAGATGGTTCTGCATTTCAAGGAACTCCAGAACAATTTGTACAACAAAATAGTCAAAATTTTAAAAAAGCTTTTCCAGAAGGTTCAGAAAATGTATTTAGAGGAACTGGGGAAAATATTTCAGAATTAAGACCTAATAGAAGTATATTTACAGCTAATCAAGAATTGGCTTCTGGATATGCACCATATAATAAAAAATCAAATTTCTTAAACTCAGAAAGTACTGAAGGTGGTGTACACAATTTTTATAGAAAAAATACTAAAAATTCAATAGAATTAGATGGAAATAATACATCTTGGACATCTGTTGATTTGAGTAATAAGAGATTAACTAAAGATTATTTTGAAAGAAATATTAAATCTCAAGAAGACCAAATTTTTAAAACAAAAGAATATTTATCTAAAATGAAACAAGAACCTAGTGGTTCTTGGAAAGCACCAGATGGCACAACTTATAGTAATGATTTATATAAAAATACAGTTGCTGAAAGAGAACTATACTTAAAAGATTTAAAAGAAAGATATAAAAATATAGATAATCTTGTTTCTAATCCTAAAGAATTAGAAGAAATGAGAAAAGTTTTAGGTGATAAAACAACAACTGATGATATAGCTGCTTATATAGAAAAGAAAAATTTAGATTATGTAAAACTAAAAAATATAGAAGATTCTGGTGTAGGAGATGTAACAATAGTAAACCATAAACCTGGTAATTATCTTAAATCAGCAATAGGTAATAATGGAATGTTTAATATGACAAATCCTAATACATATAAAGCATTAGTTCCAACAGTAATTGGAGCTGGAATATTACAACAAAAACAACAAGGAGGTTGGCTAAACAATTATAAATAATTTAAAATGACACATAAATTTCTTAAAATAGCAGGAGTGAAGAATGAGAAGGAATTCTATTCTAAATTTCCAACAGAAGAGGCTTTTTTCAAAGCCCATCCTGATGCTGCCCCATCTATGAAATCTGGAGGCACCATCTCTGCTCATTCCCACTCTTTCCCTAATACAGATATAAAAGGAGAGAAAATGACTAAGAAGCAGAAGAAATTCTTCTCTGATATGTGTAATAGTAGTAAGATGAAGAAAGCTGATTGGGGAATGTCTCTTGATAGTGAAGACCCCCCAATTAAGACATTAAATACAAAAGGCACCCTTCCGTATAATGATTTTACATGGAACACTCCCACAATAACAGGACAACCAAATAATGTTCCTGCCAACCCTAATGCCATCAATCCAGCTATAACTCCAGGATGGGCCTACCCCGCTATGCCACAGGGAGGATATTTAAATAATAATAAAGAACAGATATGGCCAGGAAGTGGTGGTTTAAAGACATACAACCCTCCTAACCAAATACCAAATCAGGGAGGAATGTCTCTTATTGGAAAAGAGGACAACCCAGCATGGCAGAATTCTGGAAATATAAATGGACAACAGCCTATAGCTCCTGTATACCCCAATCAACAACAATTATACACCAACCCCGATTATATAGAGAACAAGGGAGAGGGACAATTGAATAGAGGACAGGTGTCCAATCTTACAGAGGGACAGAAGAAGCATGATAAGAATGCCCTCAATCCAAACAATTCTAATGTAGAACAAATTAAACAACCTAAGAATTCCTCTTGGAATGCTGATGGTAGTGCAGGGGATGTGGCTTTAACAGCTCTTATGGCTGTAGATGCCTTCCTTCCTAAAGAGAAAATTAGAAGGAAATACCTACGTCCAGAAGATTTGCCAACAGCCCAAGACCATATATATGGAAGAGGCTCACAAGCTATTAGTAAATATGGAGCTACAATAAAAGGAAAGAAAGAAAAAGCCTTTTGGGGAGCTCTATTAGGGGCTGTTGGTGGTGGAGGTGGAGCTGTTGCTGCTGGAAGTGCAGCTGGAGGTAGTGGAGCTGCCGCAGCAGGAGCTGCTGGTAAAGCTGGCGGAATGATGAGTCAATTAGGACAACAGGGGGCACAACAAGCGGCTAGTGGAGTAATGGACGGCCTTAAACAGGGTGGAGCTAACTTAACAAATAATATAGCAGAGAGCCTAGCTCCACTAATGCAAATAAGCCATAAAGCTGATGCTGAAGCTCAACGTCTTAATAATGCCTATCTTAATGGACAGATACAAGACCTTTCTAAATTACAAGACCCACAATATCCCCAAATGAATATGGGAGGACAAATGCCAGGAATGCAGGGACAATATTATGGACGTGTACAACAAATGGGACAAGGAGGAGAAATACAAACACATAATGGTGGGCAAACTAAGATGAAGAGCTACAACCCATTTGATGGGGGCACTATGCAATTTAATGGGCAATCACATGAGCAGGGTGGAATTGACATCTCATTTGCAGGTAAGCCTGTAGAAGTGGAGGGCCAAGAAACAGCCTTTAAAGACGCAGAAGGCAACCTCAAAATAATGGGCAATTTAAAGGTGCCTGGAACTAAAATGAAATATAAAGAGCTCTCTAAGAAATTAGCTGATAGGGAAATTAAGGCCCAGAAGTTTGTAGACAAGGGCACCCTCCTTTTGAATACAGCCAATCCTTCAGACCCATATGAACGTCTCTCATTCAATAGTGGACAAGCTATGGTGACAGGAGGCTTACAGAAACAAAAACAACTTGCTGCTATGAAAGAACATCTGGGAAATATGCAAGAGTCCCACCTTGAACTCATTAATGAACAGGCCCCTAAGAAATATAGGAATGGGGGAACAATAGCTGCAAATGGGGCAACAGTGGAGGGAGACCCTATATATGAAGCTATGCTAAAAGCTGCTGCTGAAAAATACGGGGTGAGTTATGACCACATGAAACGTCTTATAGGGATTGAGAGTGATTTTTCTCCTAATGCTAAAAGTAAGAGAGGGGCAAAAGGAATTATGCAATTCATCCCTGAAACAGCTAAGAAATATGGGGTAGAGAATATTCTTAATTCCACAGCTCCTGATGATGTCACTAAAGTGATAGAAGCAGGTGTGAAGCATTTTAAAGAACTTCTTTCACAGAACAATAACGATTATACATTAGCTTCTGCTGCCTATAATGGTGGACAGGGAGCTGTAGATTTTGCTAAAAAGAAACTACATACAAAAGATATTACAGGTGACCAGTGGATAGGGTTTATGGAAAACAGGAACAAAACAGCCCCTACAAAGAAGAAACATGCTTGGCAGAATGAAACATTAGATTATGTAAAAGCCATCAATTCTGGAGATGAGGTGGATAAAATAGGCCCTAAATTCAGGAAGGATTATTATTATAATATACCACCTATCACCCCCTATGATATTCCTAAAGTGGACTTCCCACAGCCTCAAAAAGACCCTCAAAATCCACAGGCTCCTATGCCATACAATTTTGATTTTAAGCAGCCAGATAAGCGTAAAAAGCCCTCTAATGCTGCCCCATTAAAAGCCCAACAGCTGTTAGGGGAGATGTATGCTATGGCTACAAATAGGGAGGAGCCTGTTAAAGCCCAGCTCTATCAACCAGACCTCTTTAGCCCCTATCAAGTGAGCTTCCAAGACAGGCTTAATGAGAACAATGCTACATTCAATGGCATACAGAAACAATTGGCCTATTCTCCTACAGCTCTCTCCACCCTCGCAGGACAGCAATATCAAGCTAACAGTCAGGTGTTGGGAGAGGAATTCCGTACCAATCAAGGGATAGCTAATGATATTATTAATAAGAATGTCTCCCTCCTGAACGAGGCTAAAAAGACCAATCTGGGAATACTTGATACACAATATGTTAGACAATCACAAGCTCACAGCAACACTAAAAGCATTAACCAGGATGCTCTCAACAGCATCTCTTCCAAGATGTTACAGAAGGAGGCCTCTAATAATGCTTTAAGGGTGTATGAAAATATGTACCCAGATTATGCATTTGACAAAAGGACGGGAGAAGCTAATTATTATGGAATAGATGCTAATGCTAGGATGAATGAAATGATGGGAATATCTGGCATAGACCAAACTTCAGGACAGGCAGATAGAACAAAAACTGTTACAAAGACAGGGAACAGCACCACTACTTCTTATTATGATGACCCTATTGTACAGGCTATTAACAGAAGGAAATACCAAGACCTAACAATGAACAGCATCATCCCAGCAAAAATCTCTATGTCTGACAAAAAACCTAATTTATCAAAATTATGGAACCTACAAAAATAATTGTAACTTTTAAAAACTAAAAAAGATTGTGTAATTTGACTAAAAATATTTTTGGAATTGTCAATTATTATATTTATCTTTGCTTTAATATTTTAACATGGCCTCGTTTACTGACCAACCACATATAGCTTTTACTCCTTACATAGAGACAAACCCCGTAGATGCCTATTTACGTGTGGGGATGTATAAGGAACAACAACTCCAAGAGGGGATTGCTAAGGTGCAGGGGTATGTAGACTCTATTACAGGCCTCCCTATTATTAAGGAGGAGGATAAGAAATATGTACAAGATAAGCTTAATGGCTTAAAAAATGGAATTACAAAGAACCTCTCTGGAGACTTTTCTGATAGCCGTATAACATCACAAATAGCTGGAGGAGCTAAACAGATATATACAGACCCCTTAATACAGAATTCTGTAGCAGGAACAATGGCTGTTAATAAGGTGAAGGCTGATATAGAACAATCTAAGAAGGATAAGACATGGAACATAGCCAATGAGTCAGTTGTTATGAATAAGGTAAATAACTGGTTATCAGATGGTAAAACAGGTAGCAAGTATTCAGATTATTTCCAAGGATATACTCCTTATACAGACAGAAAGGAAATGTTCCTTAAATATTGGAAAGAGGTAAACCCAAATGATAGACTTGATATAGCAGATTATTATTATTATGATAAGAAGCTCATTACTCCAGAAAATCCAGATGGTAGAGGAATAAATCCTGTTATTTTTAAAGGAAAAAGTCCAGCTCAAATACAAGCTGTATGGGACCTTGTAAATTCTGATGGCAATGCTAAACAACAAGCAGAAATAGATGGAGCCTATCAATATATGGGAGCTTCTCCTGAACAAATGTATACTTCATTAGGGGCCAATACAAAAGCTTTTATAGACCAAAACAATAAAGCAATTTTAGCTTTACAAGCTAAGGCAGCTGTGGGAGACCCTGACGCTAGAGCTCAAATAGAGCAATTAAAAGAATTAAATTTAAAGACAGATAAGAAATTATCCGAATATGCACAAGGATTACAAACTAATCCAGATGGAGTGAAAGCTTCTCTTGTTAACGAACAAATGCTTCATTCCCTCATTGGTGCCTATTCTTCTCAAACTATTTCTAAAAGTGATTTATGGGAAACCTCTTTCCAACAAAGTCAGGCTAATAAACAAGCTCAACAATGGAAGCTTACATATGACCAAACAGTGAGGATGAATGATTGGACAATTACTAAGGATACATTAGAGCTTCAATTAAAAGAACAAAAGGCTAAAGAAACAAAGAATAAGGATGTAATAGCCATTCCAGGGGCTGTAGACACTGACAATGCCGCCTCATTATTAAATGGGGATAGAGCTGTAGAAGAAGCAAATGCTGCTAAAGGAGCCTATACACAATCTGTAGGAAGAGCTGTTGTAGCTCTCTCCAACCCTATTACAGGGCCATTCACAAGAAATTCATTAACAGGAGAATACGTCCTTAATTTTGGAAAGGATAAGCCCTATAAAACAAAACAAGAGGCAGAAGATGCTGCTGATATTTTAATAGAGACAGCAGGAGATAATTATTTAAACGGGACAATAAAAGACCCCTCCACTCTCAATGCTCTCAAGGATATGTATGATAAGTTTGACATATCAAATGCAAAACAACTTATTGTAAAAGAGGTGGACCAACTTGTAGGACAAGAACGTAATATTCTACAAAAGAATTTCTCTTCTCCTGAATTCTTAAAGGCTTACATAGTGGATAAGAAGCTGGATGGGTGGAAATCTGTAGAGAAAGACCTCATTGCTAAATATGGAAAGGAGTGGCCTAAAAAGCTTGGGATATTCCCTATAGGTGGAGAAGATGGAAAAAACTATGTTAAATACCAGTCGGATGTTAATAAGCTTTCTTCCCCCTCTAACTTTAAGGAATTTGCCACCTCATGGAGTTCTTTCACTAAGAAGAGAGAAGAGACATATAGGAGTATGACCACCATCCCTGTTGGTTGGAATGTTACAGAGGATGTATCTAAACCAGAGAATTTTAAATCTATAAACACACAATTTGCAGCTATAGCACGTACAGCCACTTCTCTAAATTCCGCATCTGTTAAAGGAGATTATAATGATTTTCTAGCCCTCACCACTTCTGAAAATAATAAGAGTTTTGAGGCAAATCAATATGAAAGTTACGTAGACCCTATTACACATGAAGCTCGTCTCACTATAGCAAATGGAAAAAGTAAAGCTAGCATCACAATTCCAGAAGATGTGTATTATCAACAATTCCCAGAGAGACGTGTGAATACAATGTTTGAAGATAAGTTTGGCCCTAAGATTTCCCTCTCTAGAGGAAGAAGTACAGATTATACAGGACAGGGATATGCCTCAGCCATATATGCAGAACTACCAACAGGAAGTCCATATACAGTGAAATATCATATAGATGTTTCTTCTGCTGGACGTTATAAGCTTAGATGGTGGGTGGGAGAGCAGCCTAAAGATGGAGGAAAGTCTGTCAATATGTTAATTAATGGAGAAACTCTTAATGGAAAATTTGGAGAAATTCCTATGGAAATGACACAAGAAGATGTTATAAGTTGGACTAATAAATTGAATGACCCTACATGGGTGAATAATATTATTTTATTAAATAAGAAGCTTAAAGAAGAGAATAAATAATGCCAATTCCTCCAAATACAGAGTTTGAAAATAAACTTGCCTCTTCTAATTTTGGGCAAACTCCCAATCTGGCTTCTACACAAAATGTAGCAAAGACAGCTGCTGAAATGTCAGCTGATGAGCTGTTGCAACTTGTGTCCTCTCAAGCTAGGCAGGTGAGTAAGCCTGTTCCCAATCCTTTTGCTCCTTTACAAGTGAGCCCAAATGCAATTGATTTTTCTGGACGTTACCCCAAACAACTTGTAGGGTGGGATAATGAGGACATATATGGCTCTATGCAGAGCAATTGGAACAAAGCTGCAAATGGAACATTAAAGGCTCTAAACCTTGCCACAACAACATTTTTACAAGGCACCGTAGGACTTGTATATGGTCTTGGAAATGTAATAGGGGGGAATGGCTTAAACAGCTTCTACAATAATGACCTCTCTCAATCAATAGAGAAATGGAATAAATCAACAGAGAATTCCCTCCCCAACTATTATACTAATAAAGAAACCAATGCTGCTTGGTATTCTCCAGACAACCTCTTTACAGCCAATTTCCTTTTTGACAAACTTATTAAGAATGCGGGTTTCTCTATAGGAGCTCTCTATTCTGGTGGTGTTGTCTCTAAAGCAATTTCTACAGCAATGAAAGGCGTTGGCTTATTCTCAGAAGCCAATCAAGCCCTCAAGGTAACACAAGCCTTAGAAGAGGCCCTCCCTGCTACAGCACAAGCTGGACGTTTCTCTAAATTTCAAGAGATTGTGTCAAATTCCCTCCCTAAACTTTCCCCTACACAGGTTGACCGTACCATCACCTCCTTTCTTGGCGCTGCCACAGAGGGAGGCATTGAGGCATTACAGGGACTTAATGAATACAGAGACCTTACATTAGCAGAATTCCAAAAGACAAATGGTAGAGCTCCTAATGAAGCAGAGATGAAGGAAATTAATTCCCAAGCAGCTTCTGTAGGAAATGCTCGTTTCTTCTTTAATATAGGGCTCCTATCAGCCACCAACTATATACAGCTCCCTAAAATATTAGGCTCTCGTTATTCTACCTCTAAAGCTCTTGCTAACACAGAAGCTGCTACATTAGGAGAGGCTGGAGCTATTAAGAGGACAGCTGACAGAACATTTGCTAAAGCTACAGGAAACAATTTCTTGGAGAAAGCTTACAATAGGACAGGGAATGTTACAAAATATTTCTGGGCTCCTATGGAAGCATTTGAAGAGGGAGCTCAATTTGTTATTGAGAAGGGCACAAAGGATTATTATACAAAGAAATACGGGGGACAGGGAGCAGATTTCATCTCCTCTCTACAAGAGGGCGTAAGCCAATTGTCTTCTAAAGAGGGAATGGAGAGCATTGTCCTTGGAGGATTATCAGGAGGCTTACAACAAATAAGAGGGAACATTAAGGGAATGGGACAGGAAAGGCAAGCTACAGGAGCTCTTCTTTCCTCTCTGAATTCCACACAAGAGGCCCTTAAGGAAATTAAGAGTGATAAGTGGTTGAATGATATGAAGGATGCCACATCAAGAGGCATCAACCTCATGCAAGAGAATGCTCAACAGGTAGCAGATGGAAACATCCTAGAGGCTAAAGACCTTGAAGCAGACCTCATGCACAACTACCTAGCTGCCCGTATTAAGAATGGCAGGTATGACCTTGTAAAAGAGGACATTGCTTATTTAAGGCAACAGGGGAGTACGCAAGAGGGCTTGGAAAAACTTATTACACAGGGGTATGCTGACCAATCAGATACAATACAAACATTCCAAAAACGTCTCTCCAACTTTGAGGCACATGCTGACAACCTCAAGCCTACATTTGAAGCTCTAAATTTAAAATACGGAGGGCTATATGTCAATTCTCCAACAGGAGAAAGGAAGAGACAATACCCAGAAGCTGTTATAGACCAAATGGCCTATGCTGTTTCTAAGGTGGCAGATTATGACCAACGTATCCCAGAACTCTCTCAACAGCTTATAGCCAAGGGCGTAGAGGTGCAGGGAATTATTGACGCTCCAGAAACTGTAAAAGAAGCCCTAGCACACATAGATGGCTTACAGATAAATGTAGACCAAAAAGAAACATTAAAACAGGCTCTCTCTGATGTCCTTACAATGTCTAAGAGGAGACAACAATTCCTTAAGGCATATGATGATATAGCTGCCAACCCAGATGGGTATGAAGAGACCTCTCCCACTCCTACATCAACACCAGAAACAGTTAAAATCAAAACCAAAGATGGGGATGAGGATATTGTTGTAGGAGAAGAATACTATCTTGGTAAGGTGACAGAACATGATAAGAATGGACATGAGGTGTATAGATTCCCTAAATTAACAATTCTTGGAGAAAATGAAGATGGGACAATAAAAATACGTACATCATCTGGAGAAATAAAAGATGTTGCCAAATCTGTATTAGAGGATTATAAGCTTGGAAAGGTGGCAGACCTTCAAAATAATAAAAAGGCTAAATTTTATTTCGACCATATTAATGACACATTTGAATTCAATTTTGGTAAGGGAAAGAAACAAATAGGAAGGCTACAATATTCTCAAAAAGACCACATTCTCTTATTCACCTATCGTAAGAATGGAAAGACAAAGAGCATAGAGGTGACAGGTGACCAATTCATTCCTAAAGAGGGGTATAATCAACCAATGATTAAAAAGGTTGGTACATTAACAGCAGCTCAAGAACAATCCTTAAAAGAATTCTCTGAAGAGAAGGACGTAAGACAACAGGCTAAAAGGGCCTCTAGACTAGCTATTATAGAAAGTCTTGTAGATGAAACAGGTAAGAGGATGGGGGATGTAGCTAGTATGCTACAAAATCGCTATAATGATTTTGAGAAGGTGACAGAGGAGCTGTCTAAGCTAGAACAGAAAATTAAAGCTGGAGAATTAACAAAAAAGAATAATTTTAAAGCTTCTACAAATAGGGCAATTAAAGCTGCCAATAAGCTCTCTCGTTTACAGAATGAGCTTAAATTAGAAATAGAAAAGCTTGAAACAGAGAGGGATGAGCTGGAATTCAATTTAGAATATTTCCACGACCTAGCCTCTAATATTGATGAGCTTCCCACCGATAGTAAAGATTTTATAGAAGAGATTAATAATCAAGCTCTTGACCTTGAACTTCTTATAGAGGAGACAGGAAAGAGTATTACACAAATTTCTTCTTTAATAGACAAGGTGTCAGATGCTCTTGATAGTGCCATAGATTGGCTTAGGGAGAACATACGTCTTTTCAAGAATGTCTATCCCAAGGCTCCCCTGTCATTAGATAATGATGAATTTAATGCCTTCCTAGAGGCCAATCCCAATTTCTTAAAATTAAGGCCAGAGTATATAAACGACCTTAGGCAATTAGAAGACCTTGTATCACAGGTGGAAGACCTTGATATAAAGCCTAATGAGCGTACCCTCCATGAACTCAACCAACATCTTGAAGAAACCTTAGAAAAAATTAAGGAGCTTGAGAAGCAATATAAAGCTAAAGAGGCTATTATAAAGAAGTTTGCTCAGGCTGCAAAAGAATACAAGGAGCAAAAGATAGCCGAAGCTATTGCTAGGCAGAATGTAGAACTTCAAGCTCAATTCTTTAATAAGCTGAAGCAAATAGAGGGGGAGAGTGGCATAGAAACAGCCTCTCCAGAGGAGCAAGAAGAATCCGAGACAGAATTTATTAAAAAGAAAGAAGCTGCTAAAAGGAATATAGCTACAATATCTGGCACCATCAACCCAGAAGAAGCTGATAAGAGAGACTCTAATAAGAGGCATGAGCAATTCCTATCTCAAGTGGACCTCTTTCCTAACAGGGGGCAGATATTACAAACATTTGTAACAGCTAATAATGAAGAGGCTTTTGGTCTTAAAGGAATTATTTCCACCTACCTTGGAACACATGTACCAGAGGAGGGAGGAGAACTCATCCTTGCCCTATATATAGAACAAGACACCACAGGACAATATTTTGTAGACGTAAATGGCAAGAGAATAGGGAAGGTGGGAGAACCTATTGACCAAAATCTTATAGTGTTTGGCCCTATGACCTCTGATAGAATGTCCTCTAAAAAATATGGAGACCGCTATTCAGGGGCAGACCAAGAGGAACTCTTACAATGGCAAAAACTATGGAAGAAGAAGAGGGATGAGATATTAGCCCTTAAAGGGAAGAGTTATACAGTGGAGTTTAAAACATCCAGAGGTATTCCTATTATAGACAGAGATGCTGAAAATCGTCCTACAGGTAAGAAATTCCCCATTCTTAGTAATCTTGTATCTGAACAACAGCTTAATGATGGAAAGAGGTTATTGGTGGTATCCACTATTGGCACTATAGAACATCAGGGTCGTAATGTAAAAATTCCTGTTGGTAGGGTGATGATACAAAATGGCTCTACATTAGAATATGCTAATAATAGAAACCTCACAGAAAAAGAGGCTTTAGCAACATTTGCTGTATTAAAAGATTTTGTTAAAAAAGCTAATAACAAAGAGGGCTTCGACCCAAAATATGTGCA
>OFQZ01000580.1_pt1 | contig 12280 bp, 12 predicted proteins | sample 1543011 | NCBI WGS metagenome assembly OFQZ01 (sample SAMN07774216, study PRJEB24372) | wastewater metagenome | isolation source: Exp Tend NO 0WW | collected 2016-02 | reverse complement strand
CAAACAGCAAACCAGTCGATAGCTCCCAATGTCGGGAGCATTGTCATTACTGGCTACGCTCCGTCAATCAGCCAACCACTCGCGGTTAATCCGGCAGTCGGCTCACTGGCAATCACGGGGTATGCCCCGACAGTCGCACAGAATGTCGATAACCCAATTAACCCTTCTGTTGGCTCTATTGCGATTACAGGTTACGCACCAACAGTATCGCAAACAGCGAATCAGTCCATATTGCCTGCGGTCGGGAATGTCGCCATTACGGGGTATTCACCGACTGTCGCGCAATCGGCGAATCAGGCGGTCTTGCCTAATGTCGGATCGCTTGCTATCACGGGTTATTCACCGATAGTTCAACAGGCTCCCGCGTCTCAGAGCCTTGTCCCTGCCGCTGGAACGATAACCATTACTGGTTATGCGCCAACGGTTGATCAAAGTTCCCCGATCAGATTAGGCGGGTTTGAGTACGGCAGCAAGGTTTATATCAAGCGTGGCAAGAAAATAGTCATCTTTGATTCAATAGAAGAAGCGGATTCTTACATTGAAGCCGAAGCCAAGGCAGAAGAAATAGTCCAACAATCGGCCAAAACATCCAGACTGGCAAGAAAGAGAGCAAGAGAAAAAGCCTTTAAGATGCTGGCTATTGACCCAGTTGAATCGGTGGATATTCCAGCACTCAAAACGCTGGTATCGCAGTTGCAGACAGACTTTGCATTACCGCACTGGATTGCCCAGCAGGATTGGGGTAAAGTGGTTGAAATTTATCATCAAGCGATGGAAATGCAGGACGAAGAAGACTTGCTCCTCATTCTTTAAGGGATAAATACCTGATGACAGACCACGAAACAGCGCAACGAGGCATGGAAGCACGACAAATACTCGATAACGAGGCATTTAAAGAGGCGATGACGGTGCTGAAAGATCAAATTGTCGAGCAGTGGAAGAATTGCCCCGTCAGAGATAAAGAAGGCCAGACCTTATTGCTTCAATTGGCTAAAGTCGCAGAAAAGTTTGAAGGCACACTCGTTGGGATGATTGAACGAGGAAAGATGGCGCAACACAAGATTGATTTGAATGAATTGCGGGATGAAAGCAAACCCCGCCGGTTCTTTAGACAGGTTTTATAGGCAGGCACTTGCCTTTTTAGCGAACGCAGAGATGCGCCGCGTCCCTCTTTAGTGCCATGAGAGAGGGATTTGACGATAGGAAACCAAAATGCCCGGATACGCTGAATCAGCACCCGAAGCAGGGTTAGCAGGACTCGCTTCATTCTTGTCAGACACGCCTGAAAGGGAATCTGAAGAAGATGAAGACATTAACGCAGAATCTCCACCCGATACGGACACGGAAGAGGAAGCAGAAGCTCACCAGGATGATGACGAACCTTCTGACGATGATGAATCAGATGAAGCCGACAAAGACCCTACACCTGAGCGAAAGGTCAAAGTCGCCATAAAAGGCGATGATGGCGAAGAGCAGGAGCTTGAGGTATCCGAAGAAGAGTTAGTCAAGGGATACCATCGCCAGCAAGATTACACGAAGAAAACGCAAGCCCTTGCGGAACGTGAAAATCAAGCGGTAGAGTTCCTAAAAGCAAAACACGATGAATTTCGCCAACAATACTTGTCTCAGGCCGAATTAGCACGGGCGGCAGTGACAAGCATGGCGGGGATCAAAACCGAAGCTGAACTTGCTGAACTGGCAAATTCAGACCCGGCAGCGTGGGTAGCAGAAAGTCAACGTCAAAAAGAGATATTCAATTACCTGAACCATCTTGATCAGCAGATTAATGGTGAAAGGCAAAGGGCATCTCAAGAGCAAACCGAACGGCAGGCGCAAACTCTCCAAGAGCAGTACCAAAAAGCATGGACGGTACTCTCCAAAGAGAAGATAGACAAACCTGCTCTAGCCAAGATTTACACTGACGCGAAGAAGGTCTATGGATTCACCGATGAAGAACTCGGGGGGGTCTATGACGCGCGTCTGGTGATGGCGTTACGGGATGCTGCTGCTTATCAGGAGCTGAAGTCTAAACGGGCTGAGGTGACCAAAAAAGCCGTTGATGCGCCACGTGTGCCTAATAAACAAGCAACCCCGGCTAATGAGCGTCGGCAACAAAAGCTAAATGACCGCTTCAAGGGCGGTCGGGCCAAGTTGTCTGACTTAGCAGACCTCTTACGATAAAGGAATTAAATCATGGCACAACCCGCCAACCTATACGATAAATATGATCTAACCGGAGTACGTGAAGACTTGATCGACAAGATATTCAACACGTCTCCTACTGAAACCCCAGTTATTACAGCTTTCGGGCGTAGCAATACAACCAACACCTACCACGAATGGCAGCGCGACTCTCTCGCCACCGCCAATAAAGACAATGCCCTGATTGACGGCGATGACTTTTCGGCACAGGCGTTGGTGGCAACAGCCCGCGTCGGCAACTATTGCCAGATTTTCAATGCGCAGCCCGCTGTCTCTCGCCGGGCCAACATTGTGAAGAAGGCAGGACGTGCGGCAGAAATGGCTTACCAAAAAGCCAAGGCCATGCTCGAAATCAAGCGCCACATGGAAGCTTCCATCGTTTCCAACAACCCGGCCGTGGCAGGCAACTCCACAACCGCTTCCAAAGCGGGCGGATTAGGCGTGCAGAACTACGCCAATACGAATCACGGGGCAGGCGGTTCTACCGCAGCATGGAACTCCGGCGCACCAACAACCGCGCCGTCCGCAGGGACACCACGGGCTTTTACGGAAGTTATCCTGAAGGATGTGGTTCAAAAATCCTATATTGCCTCTGGCGAAGTCCCGCGCATGGTGGTGATGTCCCCTAACCACAAAGGGGTGTTCTCCGGCTTTACCGGTATCGCGGTCAACCGTTATCAGGTCGGCAAGAAAGAACAGGGCCGGATTGTCGGCGGGGCAGACGTTTATATGAGCGATTTTGGCGAATTGGAAATCGTGCCTCACTACCTGATGGCTGGTGCAACCGATGTTCATTTGCTGAATACCGAGTACGGCGAGGTCGTTTTCCTCGACGGGTTCCGTACTCAGGAAATGGGCACGACGGGTGATAGCCAGAAGAACTTGATTACAGCGGATGTCACCTTTGCTGTACGCGCACCTAGTGCGTTCGGCAAGGCCGCTGATCTGTCAGGCGGTTAATCTGTTCCATTGATTTAGCCGCAAGGCCGAAGGGGTGAAAAGCCCCTATTTTACTTTGGAGAGATCATGACACCCATAGAATCGTTTGAATTAGATGAAGGCTATGACGCCAGTGGCGTGCGCACCCTTGTCAAGTTTGAAGGCGACCAGGCGATCAAGATTCAAAGCTATGACGCCGCCCCGCTGGTTGATCAATGCAAGGCGGAGCGCACCGCAAGTGCTGGCATGTCATGGGGGGAAGGCAGGAAAGTCGGCAGCATACCGCCGCATGTTTATGCCCGGTTCCTAATGATTAAAGACCAGCGAGAGCGCACCAAGCTGATTCAGAACTTCTTGCGAATCAATACCGATTTTGTCACCTTCGACAGGTATCTGAAATGAACTATACCGAGTTGAAGAATGCGATAGTGAATTACACGCATCGGGATGACCTGACCGCTAAATTACCGACATTCATCCAATTAGCCGAAGCCCATATCTTCCGCGAATTAAGCCTAAACGAGATTGAAAGTTCAGTCACATCAACGACATCGGGAAGCACGATTACACTGCCTGCTGATTTTGGTCAGCTATCACGGCTGACCCTTACCTATCAAGGGCGGGAAGTAACCATCGACTCCGCCATTAATCCCGATGTATCCACAACTACCGGATTCCCCGCCAGCTACACACTAGAGAATAATGTCCTGAGACTGTTCCCAGCCCCGGCAGATGCCTACAGCTACACCCTGTTTTATATCCCATCGATCACGGGGCTATCGGATACCAACACAACAAACTGGCTATCCATTAACGCGCCAGACTTATACCTTTATGCCGCTGCGCTTGAATATGCGCGGGACGCCAAGAATCTGGGCGAAGTCCAAAAGCTGGAACCCACGGTAAATACCTTGATGGATTCAGTCCGCAGACATTCCGAGAGACGGGGTATTGCGCGTCGGGGCAGTCTGCAAATCAAGCCTAGGCGCTGGTAATGCTGATTCCTTTTACAGGCTATGCGCCAGACCTTGACCCCGCGACACCGGGGATTATTACTAATCTGGTCGATTACTACCCTACCGCCAAAGGGTACGGTGCAGCCCCTTCGAATTTCAATAGCGGGTTTTCTGCGTTGCCTACAGCATGCTTAGGCGGTGCGCTGATTCAAAAGCTGGACGGCTCCTCCCGGCTGTTTGTGGGAACCGCCACCGCGCTTTATGAAGCCTCTGCCATTCCTACTTATACAGATCGGTCAAGAGTCGGCGGCTACAGTGCCGGGGCAGACCATCGGTGGTCATTTGCCCAGTTTGGCGATACGTCTCTGGCAGCGATTAAATCGAATCTGTTGCAATCGTCAAGCACTGGAGTATTTGCTGACATCGCTGGCGCACCCAAGGCCCGGTTTGTGGAAACCGTCCCGGGGTTCGTTATCCTTGCCGATACTAATGAAGCGACCTATGGCGATCAATCTGACCGATGGTGGTGTTCGGCTTACAACGATGCTACAGGCTGGACGCCATCTGTATCCACTCAATGCACCACAGGCCGACTGATTGGCTCCCCTGGCCCGGTCAAGGGGTGGAAGCGGCTGGGTGATGACATCGTGGCCTATAAAGACCGCGCAATTATTGTGGGGCGATATGTGGGCTCCCCTGCGGTGTTTGAGTTCAACCAGCTACCGGGGGATGTTGGGTGCTCTTCCAATGATGCGATTGTATCTATCGGGTCAGCTCATTTTTTCATCGGGCTGGAAGACTTCTACCTGTTTGACGGTTCTCGTCCCATAGGGATAGGCGGACCGGTCAAGAAAACATTTTTCACTGACCTGAATAAGCAATACCGCTACAAGATCGTGAGCCTGCATGATCGAATCAACTCACTGGTGATGTTCTTTTATCCCAGCACAGCATCAACCACTGGGGTGAATGACAGCTGTATTTGCTATAACTACAAAACCGACAAGTGGGGCAAGATCAATCGCGGGGCAGAGGCCGGGCTGGAAAACCTGACTGGGCAGATTACCTATGCGAATATCAATAGCTATTTTGCGACCTATGCTGATATCAATATCACGTATGACTCACCATTCTGGTCACAGAACTATCCCGTTCCCACGATATTCGATACAGCCCACACCATGCAAACGCTCACCGGAATACCGGGGACTTGCTCAATAACAACTGGGGATTTGGGGGATGACAATACGTTCAGCCTGCTAGACAGAGTACGCCCAAGGTTCAGCACAGCCCCTACCTCGGCCACGCTGACCAACTATTACCGCAACACTTCCGGCTCAAGCCTGACACAAGATCAGACCGTCACCATGACTAGCGGCAAGTGTGACGTGTTCCGGTCAAGCCGCTGGCATCGTCTCAAGCTAAGTACCTCGGGCGTGTCTGAATTATCGAGCCTTGATGTCTCGCTTCAAGGGGAGGGGACAGAATGAGAATCAACATAGACCCCAGATTACCCGGAGACGCCAAACCAACGGTTGAATGGCTCACCGGATTCAAGTTGTCGATAGGAAAACGGCTCAGTGATCTAGCCATTCAGTTGAACGGGGTGACAGAAGGCCGATTATCTGCCATTAGCAATGCTTACACGGCAGCTCCGACGACGGGCACATGGGCGCAGGGTGATTATGTTCGCCATAGCGCGCCGGTTGAAGCGGGGACGGCGGGTAGTAAATATGTGATTGTGGGCTTCATTTGCACGGTTTCTGGAACTCCGGGAACGTGGAATCAATGCAGATACTTGACGGGGAATTGATATGTTTAGACAACAATCCTTTGACCCTATGACGCAGGGTGATCCTTATTCTCTAGGAGGACTGAATTACAAGATTGGTGGCACAGGATATGGAACAAAAGTCTACCAGCAATCAGGTGCTTCATGGAATCCTGTTACCGGAAATGGAACCGCGCCAGCAGCATTGCAAATATCAGCAGCTATTAGAGATCCGCGTTTGACCTCTTGGCTAACAACAGATGATCCAAACATTAAATATGATGATCTGATTCGCTCGACATGGGCGAAAGACCCGACACAAGCCTTGGCGGTTTATGGCCAACAGGCCGCGCGCAAGCCGGGAGGGGTTGATCCGACACCAGATAGTGCATGGTTCACTGATGAGAATTACTGGCCTTCTGTAATGGCTGGCTTTGATGGAAGTACGCCTGCATTGACGCAGTCAGTGAAAGAACTTGGGACAGCCACGCCACAGAATTTAGCAGCGTTAAATCAGTGGCGTTCCGATATGTCACCAGGAGCGCAACATGATCGAAATGATCCAGACAAGGGGCTATTTGGCGGTGGATTGCTTGGCATGGTTGCCCCTGTTGCGCTGGGATTTGCGCTTGGCCCTGCCGGACTAGGGTTATCAGGTATTGGTGGGGGCGCATTGGCGGGGGGCATTACCTCGGCTGTTAGTGGTGGAAACATTCTCAAGGGCGCTGCATTAGGCGGTTTGGGTGGCGGGTTAAGCAATTATGCCAACACCAACTTTTCTTCTAATCCGGCGTCTGGATTTGCTGGAGTTTCGCCTGCACAATTTGTATCAACAGCCGGAAGAACTGGCATCAATATGCTTGCTGGACAGAATCCGACTCAGGCATTCTTAGGTGGCGCTAGTAGTCTTGCTGGGACATCTGCTTCCAGCAACTTTGATAATCCGTGGCTTAAGAATCTGGCAGGGACTACAGCAAGCACTGCCATCCGTGGTGGAGATATTGGCAATGCCGCCATTGGTTCTCTATTGGGCACAACCGCTAAATTCGGAGCCAGCAAAATAGATAATCCGTGGCTGAAGGAATTGGCGCTTTCTTCACCTGGATTGCTAGGGCAAGTAATAAATAATAATCAGCAACCACGGCAATCACAGAGTCGGCCACAACAGGCACAACAGGCTTCAGCACAAATGCCCAATTGGGTGCGTCAGGCTATGGTGGCTTTGGGACAAAAGGGTTATAGCGAAGCACAGGCAAAACAGATGATTCAACAGAGAGGCAGAGGTTAATTATGGCTGGCATATTCGACTCTTTCAACTACGACCCGCAATCCTATCTTGACCCTAACTTGACTGGGTACTATCCAAACTCTTCCGTGGGCGGGATTGATTTATCTAACTCAAGCCCGCAATGGTGGAACTCCCCTACCTATGCTGACCCCTCGTATGGCACCAGTTATCCGTCCGCTGGGGATACGTGGTCGAATACACAGAATTCAAATTACACATGGTCACCGACAGGTGATGCTTCCGTTACTGGACCAACAGGGGGTAACTGGTGGGATTCAATCGCCAGCAATGCCGGAACACTTGCGAACACGGCACTGAGCGGTTTAACCTCTGGCGGCGGATTGGCAACTCTCGCTGGTGGATTATTGGGCAGTCTTGACGGTTCCAAACAAACCGGAACGGAAACCAAAACGCAAGCCCCATGGTCACCTCAGCAACCGTATCTGACCGATATGTTTGCCAAGGCCAAGGCCGCTTCTGATTCAGGGGCGGCTTCGCCCTATGAAACCTCAGCTTTGCAAGGTATGCAAGGCTTTGCCAATGGCCCGAAAACCAACCCGCTGGCTGGCGTCGACAATCCCTACCTGACCCAGACGATCAACAACGCCTCACAAGACGCCATGCGCAACCTCATGCCCATGTACGACCAGGCACAAAGGGCATCGGGATCATTCGGGAATTCCGGCGTGACAGAGGCTTTTGGGCGTACTGCTGCGGATACTTTAGGCAAGATTGCTACTAATGCAAGAATGCAGGATTATGGGACGCAACAACAGCTCGGTGAGAATGCGGTTAATCGCACAGTCAGCTCGCTTGGCCCGTTGTTCTCAGCGGGGCAGAACAGCGCATCGAACCCATGGACGAACATCAACAAGTACGGTTCGGCGATTACGGGGAATTATGGCGGAACATCTTCCCAACCGATCTATACCAACCAGATGGCGAATATGCTGGGTGGTGGACTGTTGGGTTCGCAAATCTACAAAAACATGGGGCTTTAATCATGGCCGGGCTTTTGGGTTATGCATCTTCGGTAGTTGATCAAGCTAAAAACAATGTACAGGGGTTATTAGCTGACCCCAAGAAAGCCTTGATGGATATGGTCAATACTCTTGCTGCCAACGCAGCCGCTAGTCAAGCCAAGACTAAAGCAGCATGGGCAACAAGAGACCCTGACCTTATGGCTCAGAATGCTTTAGATAGCTCACAAACCGCTCTTGGCTTTGCGCCTTTGGGGATATTAAATACTAACGGGATGGTGAATAGAGGTAAGGATTTCATTCAGCAATCCGCTAATGACTTAGCAGAAACCCTTAACAAAAAAGGATTTAATGCCACCGTTCAACATTCAGGAAGCTCTGCCGGGCCATCATCTTATGTCAATATATTTGATCCACAAACAGGAAGATTTATAAATGATCCTGTTAGATTTTCAGGGCATGCTAAAGGGGCTTTTAATTCCCAATTTGTGCATGATATTTCTGGCCCAGATGATATACAAAAAATAATTGATTTAGCGCAATCAATGAGAGATAAAGGGCCAACAGCGATGTGGATAAATCAATTGAGAGGGAAATAAAATGGCCGGGCTTATTGATTACGCTTCATCTGTAGCAGGTGAAGCTAAAAAGAACGTGCAGGGATTATTAGCCGATCCTAAACAAGCCTTGAAGGATATTTTAAATAACCTCGCGTTAAAAGCCGCAGCACAGCAAGCGGCAACCAAAGCGGCATGGGCTACCCGTGATCCAAAAATCATGGCACAGAACGCCTTGGATAGCTCGCAAACTGCACTAGGCTTTGCTCCACTGGGGATTACCGCTTGGCATGGCTCACCGCATACCTTTGACAAGTTCAGTCTAGATAAGATCGGGACAGGTGAAGGGGCGCAGGCTTATGGGCATGGGATGTATCTGGCTGAAGCACCTGAAGTGGCACTTGAATACCAAAAGAAACTATCTAGTACAGGTGGGGCAAAGAACTTATCCGCGCAATATGGCGGCGTTGATAGTGGCATAGCAGAGGCTACAAGAAGAATCGACCACTACAATAAATTGATTGCGAATGGTGGTGGGGGGGATATGCGCAGGGCAAAGGGTATGCTCAGTTTGGCGCAAAAGAACCTAGAAGATTTAAGCGCAATAAAGGCTGGACTTCCAGAAAATACAGGCCAACTCTACAAAACCGACATCCCAGAAGAAGCCGTAGCCCGTTTTCTGGACTGGGACAAGCCGCTGAGTCAGCAAGCACCGGAGGTACAGGCGGCAATGGCAAAGGTGATCGAAAAGAAGAACCCGCGTTTAGCGCAATATCTGAAAGAATCAGCAGGACTAGACGAGGCCGGTCAAACTGCTGTCAGAAAGCGGCTAGGGATTAACATTTTTGACACGATTGACACAGGCGGCGCGGCTTACCAAGCGGCAGGGCAAGGTAATATAGAGAAGCTAATGCAGCAGCAAGGCATCCCCGGTATCCGCTACCTAGACGGCGGTTCACGTGGCTATCACGTCGACTTGATGCTGAAAGACAAGCTATACGCTACAAACAAGTTTGACAATATAAGTGCAGCGGAACAGTACGCAGCAGAAAAAGCTGCCGAAGGATTCACGCCAAAAATTGATATGCGTGGCTCAAGCAACTTCGTCGCGTTTGACCCTGAAATGATTCGCATCCTTGAAAGAAATGGACAGGCTACAGGCGCAGTACCTTGGCAACCGGGCGAATGGCGCGGTTTGCTGGGAAATAACTAAAGGAAAACACAAATGGCTGGATTATTCGACTTCGCAACTGACCCGCAAAGCGCAATGATGACCAATATGGCCTTTGGCCTGTTAGGGGCTGGGGGGCCGTCTGCTCATCCCATATCTTTAGGTCAGGCGATTGGGCAAGCTGGGCAAATGGGCATACAGGGATATAAAGACGCCCAAATGAACCAGATTAACCAGATGAAGATGGATGAACTTAAACGACGTAATGCCTTCATGCAGAACGTCAATCTTCAAAGCCCGACGCTGGCTCAGGATGCTGTAGGTGCTGGCGCGCTTGATCTTAAAGACTTCTTGTCATTGCAGACCAAGCAAAAGCCAGAACTTGTTGAAGTCGATGATCCGATGAATCCGGGAAGAACTGTCAAGAAATGGGTAATCCCTGGGCAAGCAACAGGAACGGATATCGGTTATGCAGCAATGAAGGCGCCCGAAGGCATGCAGTATAAGAATGGGCAATTAGTCGGCATACCCGGGTATGTGGACATGAAAAAACAGATTGCTGCTGCTGGGCGAGCAACATCTAACATCATGGTTAACGTAGAGCAAAAAGGCCGCACAAAATTATCTGAATTAGATGCGGATACCATCAATGAAATGGGTAAAAATTCTACTCAAGCTATGCGCGCTCTTCCTGAAATTGACCGCATGATTAAAAATGAGGGCAATGCTTATTCTGGAATCCTCGCCCCCGGATTAACAGGTTTAGCAGCGACTGCTGATGCTTTGGGATTTGCTACTCCTGAAATTAAAAATAAACTTGTTTCTTCTCAGCTGTTTGCACAGGGTGCAGATGCTTATGCTGCTTCCATGCTTAAAGCGTTAATGGGAAGCTCTCAGCTATCTAATGCCGATACAATGATGGTCAAGAAAATTGCGCCACAACTGGCAAGCACGCCGGAAGCTCGTAGAGAGTTGATGACATATGCGCGTAAACGCGTATTGCAGATGAATGATGATTATCAATCAGCAAGAAATTACTATGACAAAAACAACGCATCTTTGACTGGGTATAAAATACCACTTCCAGAAACATCATCTCCCGCTCAGCCATCCATGCAGTCTGCGGCTCCTTTGCCTCAGAAGCCAAGCGCAGCTAATCTTTCGAAGGGTACGGTATATCAGACCATGCGAGGCCCAGCTAAATGGAATGGCTTTCAATTTGAAACGGTAGACGAATAATGGCGACATTTACTATTGATGAAGCGGTAAATGGCGGGAAGAAAACCTTTTCTATTGCCGAAGCTTATGGGAATTCTTCACCAGATTCACCTAATCCCCTATGGGACGCACTAAAGACTTTGCCATCATCTGCGGCACGTGCTGGGGCCGGGATTATCGGGCTTCCGCAAGTTCTTGGTGATTTAGCTGATAGGGCAGCGACAAAATTAACAAATCTTGTTGGATATGATCAGGATAAAAGCCCGGTATTTGGTGCGATTGACCGGTTTGTGGGCGATAAACTTGGGATCAACCTGAAAGACCCTACTCCAATTCAGAAGCAACTAGGCATCCAAAATTTAGGCGATGTTTCACTTCGCGGAAATAAGCAACTCATGGGGCCTTTGTTCCATGATCCGCAAACTGCGCTTGGGAGAGTTGCAGACTTTACCGCACAGAATGTACTCTCTGGAGGAACCAGCAAGCGGGGATTATTGCAATCTGCCGCACAAGGCGTCTCAGGGGGCTTATTAGGTGAGGCCGGTGACACCTTGCTTGGAACGCCTGGCCGGGTAGCAGGGCAAATGATAGGCGTCTTGGGAGCAGGATTTATCCCGTCATTACGCAGTACGCCGGGAAGCATCGCTAAGAATGCATTGGATGGAGTGACAGATGCACAATTAGATCAGGCAAAATCACTCATGGATGATGCGGCCAAAATGGGGACTCCATTAACGGTTGCAGAAGCCGTCGCACAGGTTACAGGCGGAAACCCATTACAACAAGTTCAACGATGGGCAGAACAAGCACCAAAAGGGAAGCCCGCATTCGACCCGATGATGAATGCACGTTCTTCTGCTAATCGTTTGGCATTTGGGAATTCGGCTGACCAGATTGGCCCTTTGCCGGCGGATATGGGATCTACTCCATCGAATCTTGCCAATGCAGGGGCTTCCGCTATAACTGAGGCGAGAAAATCAGGGAATACAGCCGCTAGTCCTTTTTATACTAGCGCCAAGTTACAACTGATCCCGCCTAACCAATGGAACGCGCTAACGCAAGACCCCGCAATCCAAAAAGCATTGCAAGCAGTTAGAAATGACCCTGTTTACCGCGTAGGAAATTCACAGCCAGGGAGTGTGGAGTGGCTTGATGCTGCTAAAAAGTTTGCAAATGATGCTGCTGAAGAAGCCATGAA
>OFQZ01000578.1_pt1 | contig 12298 bp, 23 predicted proteins | sample 1543011 | NCBI WGS metagenome assembly OFQZ01 (sample SAMN07774216, study PRJEB24372) | wastewater metagenome | isolation source: Exp Tend NO 0WW | collected 2016-02 | reverse complement strand
GCTCGTGAGTTTGAAATACCATTTATCGTGCTTAGTCAGCTATCAAAAGACGTGGAAAAGGCACAAAGAAAGCCGACTAATGGTGATTTAAGGGAATCGGGCGCACTGGCTCAAGATGCCGATGTGATTATGATGGTTCACCGTGAAGAAAAATACAAACCTGATGCCGAGAACATTGGCAAGGCTTCAATCATCATTACAAAGTCAAGGAATGGCGAGTGCGGCGAAGTGATTTGTGGGTTTGATGGTTCGACGTTTACTTTTTACGATTTAGAGGGCGACACAAAATGAAAGTAACTATGACTGTTATTTGTGAGAACGGGTGCAATTATGCAGTTTTTAAAGACGATGAATTAGGCGAGTTTTACGACATTTGGCTAGATAACATTAGGTCGAGAAGTGATTTAGTACGGCAAGTCGAGCATATGTCTTTGAAGAACTGGTTTAGTTGCGAGCTTAGAAACCAACTTATTGATTTACTTGAACGCAGATTAAACGAGCTATGAGGTGTCAAAAAATGAAGATTAAGGTATTCATCTGCGAGCTATGCAGACGTGAGACGATGATGAAAGATGAGTCGTTAATGACGGGCAAGTGTATCCCTTGTTACTACAAGAACATTCTTTTATTTAGATGAATTATGGCCTCACTTGACAAGTGACACCTGATAAAATGACTGAATACAAAAAAGCGAGGTGACTATGGAATTTATCGAAGCTCATGTAGAAGTGAGCTACGGCCCAAAATGGCCTGTTGAACAAAAAGAAAGCCGTGATGTGATTATAGCGCGGCATATCAAAGAAACGGAAAAGGAGTTGAATTGTGAATAAAAGTGAAACTATTGGCGCATTGGCTGCGTCACTATCAAAAGCTCAAGGCGAGTTTACAGCGATTGCAAAGAATCGTCTTGTTGAAATAACAATGAAAACGGGCGGTAAGTTCAAGTTTAAGTACGCTGACTTAGACGCAATCATTGAAGCAACACGACCAGCTCTTAGTAAAAACGGTTTAGCAATAATTCAGCCGATTATTGATGATAAATTATTAACCATAATCACTCATTCAAGCGGTGAATTTATTGAATCGTCAATGCCGTTGCCTGCGCGTATTGGTGATGACCCTAAGCAATACGGGGCGCATATTAGTTATTTACGCCGTTACGCTTATCAGTCGTTAGTTTGTGTAATGGCCGATGATGATTTAGATGCTAATGGCGATGATTTGCCAAAACAACCACCATTGCCAAAACAACCAACAAAGCCAGTCGAACCAAAACGACTGTCAAATGATGAGCGTGAACTGTGCGTCAAAGACATGAAGGCCGCGCCTGATTTGTCTGCATTGCAGCAAGCGGTGAAAGATGCTCATGCGTTGGCGAAAAGCATAGGAGACAAAGAGTCTATTGCGTTTTTTAACGAGTGTTATGCGTCATGTGCTGCGGCGTTTAACGATTAGAATAATTAGACAGGCTGATTATTTGTTGCTATGATTGGTCTGTCTAATGAGTAGCGTGATGGCAAAACATTAGATAATTTTAAGTCATGCAAAAACCGTTTTCTTCGCTTGTTGGGTTTGACTTAACCCTCCATCACCAAGCATAGGAAAGCGGTTTTTGCATTTGTGAGTTTTATAAAATGAATATGTTATCTACCGCAACACAAACCATGTCTAGTCGTGAAATTGCCGATGTTGTCGATTCTCGTCACGACAGCGTCAAACGTGCAATTGAGCGTTTGTACACTCCACAACTGAATGATGATGGTTCTATCAAGAAAAATGCTGTTATCGTCCAACCACCAATGGTGGATGAACAATTCATTGATAAATTAGGCAGGCCAAGAGCTGAAACTGTTTATCAGCTCAATGAGCGCGAAAGTTATATTGTTGTCGCTCAATTATGCCCTGAGTTTACAGCAAAACTTGTTGACCATTGGCAGGCGACAAAGAATCAACAAGTAGCACTTCCTCAAAACTTCGCCCAAGCGATGCGCCTAGCTGCTGACTTGTATGAGAAGAATGAACAACTCGCAATACAGCGTGACCATGCTATAGCGACAAAGGCGCATATTAGCGATGCTAAGACAGCTAAGGCGATGAACACGGCAAGCCAAGCAGTAAAACGCGCCAATAAATTACAGGCTGAGCTTGGGCGATGTGTTGAAAACGCGACTATAATCGCTGTTAAGAATTTAACGGGTACAGAATACGCTTGGCAGCCATTGCGTAAGTGGTGCAAGGCACAAGGCGTAAAAGCTGTTGAAGTAGTCGATGCGCGTTTTGGTCTTGTTAAATCATGGCCGAGCGCGGCATGGTCGGCAGTTTACAGCGTAACGTTAGAAGATTTATTTGCGGCATAGGACTAAATCAGGCAAGGATGCCAACAACCAAAAGATGAGGTGTTATTGTGTTCACTAAACTTGTAAGAATTGGCAAAGAAGCGGAGTTACGCACTACAAGCACAGGAAAGCCTTGTTTAAGCCTGTCTGTTGTGTATGACGTAGGGTATGGTCAGAACAAGAAAGCGCAGTGGTTAAACCTTGCAATGTGGGGCGCACAGGCTGAGAAAGTCGTCGAGCATTTTAGCAAAGGCAAACAGATTGTTGTGCGTGTAGATGATTTACACATTGACGAGTACAACGGCAAGAGCAGCTTGAAAGGTACGCTGGTAAGCTTTGAGTTTGTTCAGGATGGGAAGCGTCAAGAACAAGAGCCGCAACAAGCACGACAGCCAACGCAGCGACAATCACCTGTTTACGATGATGATTTAGATTCGAGCTTGCCTTTTTAAAATAGGTATCTTATGAAAATATCAGACGCGCAAATGTTCGAGTCGTTAGAGTTCCTACGCGATGACGATAACGAAATATCACGAGCAAGAGCGCGTCGGATAGTTATTGAAGATGGCAAGAAACACATCAAAGCAAGGCTAATGGCTGAGAGTAAGTCTGTAAGCATATCCGCTAAGGAGAGCGATGCTTATGCCGCGCCAGAGTACAGAACATTTCTACTTGGTATGCAGGCAGCAATCGAGGCTGATGAGCATTACAGACTGTTGGTTGACCATCACAAAGCAAGGATTGAAGTGTGGCGCAGTCAGTCGGCTAATGACCGTTTTATCAATCAGAGGATTTAATATGACAATGGATTCACTTATAAAAAAAGCAGTTGCTAAGACTGGCGAGCAGATAAAGCTAAAACGGCGCAATGCACAGCCAGAGGCAATAGAACAGGCAAAGGTTATTGCGTGGGCAAGAGCTAACGAGCGCAATTATCCGTATTTGTGGATGTTGCATAGCAGTTTAAACGGGCTGAAACGAACTAAAAACGCTCAAGGCAAGGCGAAAGCGCAAGGAATGCTGTCAGGTGTACCTGATTTGTTTATGCCTGTGGCAATAGGCGATTCTAAGGGGTTGTACATTGAAATGAAAAGCGCAAAAGGTCGGATTAGTCCTGAGCAATCCAAGTTTCTACAAGCTGCAAGTGATTTTGGTTATGCCTGTTTTATCTGTTATTCGGCAGTCGAGGCGATGGACAAAATTAAGGGTTATTACAATCTGTCAAAGTAGGCCAATATTTAAAAATGGTGAATTTAGGCCTAATTTGACAAGTGGTGTTTGGTATAGTGGGTTATCTGTTGATGCTGAGATGATTATGTCAAGCAAAGAAAAAACACTGACGTAAGCAAATGAGAGTTTGCTAACAGAGTCGAAAAAGTGCGAACCCACAGCAAACTATTAAGAACTTTGGAGTAAGTGACATGGGCGATAACACAGAAGCAGAACGGGTAAGCATCCCACTTCAGCGAGAGTTAGATGTGGAAGAAACAGGGGTGTATGACATATCAATAAATGATGGATATTGCGAACACACATTCCGAATAAAACTCAGCGATGAGTTGAGTATTCATCAAATAATGAAGAAGGTATGTAAAAAACTCAAAGTAGCATTGCCTGATTCTAAGCTAAGATGGGTTAGAGAGTTTGGGAATTGAATCTAACTAAAAAATTAAGCCGTAAATACCCGCACTGGCAAGCAAACACTTGACGATGGTTTGGGTATTTATCGGCTTGAATGAGAGTTAGAAAGCGGCAGTGAAAATTAAGAGGATATGACTATGGAAACTTACTTGGTTAAATTTTGGTTGCAAAACCCTTCAGGGTTTTTAGAGCAGCAAAGCGAGATTGTTAAAGCTAAAAGCAAAAACCATCATAAATGGGTTGAAGACTTTATTATGAAAAAGCATGGGATCGAAAGAAAAGAAATTATCGGTGTCTATTACCAATAGCGTCTAACTAAGTAGTTTAGCCGTAACCACTATTAACGGCTTTTAGACTTACACAGGCGATTGAGTGGTTATCGCGCTACAACGTGAGTTAGATACGCTAACTTTTTACGATGAATTACAGGTTGCAGCACCTTTTTTAGCTGCGGAGATGATTATGTTACCGCACCAACAACGTGTAGTTGACGAAAAGACAGAGCTTGATATTAAAGGTCACGCACTTAGTCTATTTATTTGTCAAAACCCTATTTTTACTACTCTTGACCCTGCGGAGCAAGAGCGGTTGAAACTGCAAAACGATATTATGTGGCAATACTCTGAGATATTGGACGAGCGCATTGCAGCCTTTGCCAAGTAGTATCTAACAAAAAGTTAAGCGGTAAGCACTTCACCGCTATATATACCTTGAACTGTCGGCTGGGTGCTTATCCGACTTAAACGTGAGTTATAAACCAAGAGAGAATTTTATGAAAGAACACATATTGAATGAACTTGCTGCAAAATGGGAACGTGATGCAGCCCCGCCAAATTGCGAAGATAGCTCTAATGAAGCAATCCGCGCTTTTGGATTTAGAAAAGCACAGGCACAATGTGCTGACCAACTGCGACAGTTAATAAAACTGCTTGGCGAAGATGACGTATTTGACGGACGTGCAATGATGGTGAAAGGGTTATAACTAAGTAGTTTAGCCGTAACCACATTTAACGGCTATTTGATTTACACAGGCGATTGAGTGGTTATCGCGCTTGACTGCTGAGTTAGGCACAGCAAAGAAAAGCTGCAACTGGTTTACTGGCCACAAGTGGAAAAAATGGGAGGAAATTGGACAAGGACGACTTATTCAGGATGGGAAAAGGACTGTTGGTTTTTGGATTAAACAAGAAAGGGTTTGTTTAAACTGTGGTTTAAAACAACTGAGAGTTAACAGTGCCTAACTATCTATTAAGCCGTAACTACCGCACTGAAATATACATGAGCGATGTTGCCAAAAACAATGAAAGTTTATGTGATTGGCTGGGTAGTTATCGGACTTGAATAGCGAGTTATACACGATTAACGATGAATTGGAGTTAATGAGATGAGTGATGTTGGCGAAGATTACAAAGCTTTAAAAGAGCTTAACGCTGAAAAAAGACAGCGTGACTTAGAAAGTGCAAGCCGTGACGGTTGGCACTTACACACGGAATACCATTGGTCGAGAACGCTAAACGGTAAGCGTTTGGATTATTGGCCTAGCAAAAACAAGTGGCAACATGACGGCAAAGTAATGTGCGGTGATGTTTTAGCGTTTATCAAAAAACATGGTGTATAACGTCAGCGCATAACGCGCAAGCACTTAACTGAAATTAAAACTTGCGTAGGCGACTGGGTGCTTGTCGCTGTTGATGCAAGAGTTAGATGTACTAACTTTTAACGATGAACGAGGCGTAATATGAAAAACTGGTTAAAGTCTTTTGTACATAATGTGATTGTACACCCCTTAATGCAATTTTTACCGCGTGACTTAGCGCACGAAATGCACGACAGAAATGCAAATTGGGCGTTTGGCTTGCAGCGTTATGATGAGCTAAAGCTTGAAGATAACGACTGATTGCATCTAACTCGTTATTAGACACCTGTAATCGGTGTATAACACGATTCTAAAAATCCAAACTATTGATTCACAACAGAATCAAAAACAAAACACACCCTCTTTTGGGGGTTAAAGACCTACTTGCAATTTTAAGAGTTCTAGTATCATACTTACTCAAATAAGTAAGTATTTCAATCACAAACCAAACCAACAACAGAGAGATAATCCAAATGGTCAAATCAGACTTAATCAAAACTATCCAAACACAAGTAGGTGTATCCCCATTTACTGCTAAAGCTGTAGTTGATGAGGTTATCAACCAAATCACTACTGCTTTAGCCAATGGTGATGAAGTTACCCTACGTGGCTTAGGTGTATTCAAAGCCAAGCGTAAGAGTCAACGTATGGGACGTAACCCCAAGACAGGTGAAGATGCTGTCATCTCAGCTCGTACTGTAGTGACCTTCAAAACCAGTGCTTTATTGGCTTCCAAAGTAAAGGACAGTAATCCCTCTTAATACCCATCTTCAACATCTTAAACCAACAGAGAAAACATTCAATGTCAAATGATACATGCTTAGTAGAACGCTCACTACATAGTGAAATGGTTCAAGCTCTTTGTAAATCAGGTGAGTTAATTCGGTCAGAGTTAACAGCGCAAGATGCTCATAACCTCCACATGGTTGTGGGTATCTCAGGTGAAGCAGGTGAACTCCTTGACGCAATTAAGAAAGCAGTTATCTACCGTAAGCCAATAGACATGGAAAATGTCATTGAGGAACTCGGTGATTTAGAGTTCTACATGGAAGGTCTACGTCAAAGCTTCGGTATTACACGCAGTCAAACCTTAAACCATAACATTACCAAACTCAGTAAACGGTATGAAGGCTTAAAGTTTACCAATGAAGCAGCTCAACTACGGGCAGATAAACAACATGAACCAATCACAACTTGAATGGTACAAGAGTGAGAACTTAAGACTCACGCAGCAGGTAGAACAACTACTGCGTGATAACCACAGACTTAGCGCAAGCAATAAAGACCTACGTAAGCAGCTAGACACTTTAAGTACTTCTTACGCTGTAGGCGAACGCGGAGATGCTTGTATGTCTATTGACGGAGGAAATTTGTGAAAGACTTCTCTAATGAAATTGAGTGTAATCCCCTAACTGTGTCTATTGGTGCTTCAACTATCAATGTCACTAAAATTCAAGAGATTGATGACCCTGTAGGCACTACATTTAAAGTCATCTTAGTCAGTGGTGTAACTGCATTTGGGAACTTAGCCCAATACGAAGAAGCCATGTTTAAGTACTTAGACTACTTGGCTTTAACCCATCGTAAATTGTGTGTTGAAGTAAACCAATCTGAAGGGTGACTACAACTACCATGATTAAACCAGTACAAGGACAAAAGTTTGATACAGGCAAACCAAGATTCTCGCTAATACCGCACAGCACTTTAGTACCCATACTTAGAGTACTGGAAGCAGGTGCAATTAAGTATTCAGTGAATAACTGGCAACATGTAGAGAACCCCAAAGAGCGTTACTATGATGCAGCAATGCGTCATTTGTATGCTTGGTTTAACGGTGAACCTAAAGACCTAGAAACAGGTGAATCACACTTAGCCCATGCTATTTGTTGTCTCCTCTTTCTACTTTGGTTTGAGTCTAATTAACCCTTCCCTAAACCACACTTACTTAAACGGGTAAGTGTGAGGTCTAAGATATGTTGTGTGAAATAAAATGCTTAACGGAATCAATCAATCTGATTACTAAAATATCTTTTGATGTTGTAAACGTAACTAACCATAAATACCACTCAACAATTACTATGGCTATTCATAATGGTTTACCTACGTCTCTGTTATTAGAATTTCAAACCCCATTTACGTACTCCCCATTACTAACCGATGCAACCACACTAAATTTATACAATAAAAGTAATGAATTAACAGCACAAACAATAATAACTAAACCTAAACCAGTTAACTGGAAGCTACAACACCAACGTCATCAGACCGTTAAACTCCTTCAAATAACAGGTTAATCATGTTTACCTTTGAATGCTTAAACCATAGGGCTAAATTAATACTGGCTTCATGGGAAGCTAGTGGATTTGATTTAAGAGACTTCTACGTTAGAGAAGAAGATGGTTATACCCACATTCACTGTAAATATGACTACATACATTACAAATCAGAAGAAGCGGATATATTACTGAGACAAATATTAGTGTTACTAAACTTAAAAGAACCCTATGTGTTTGAAAGTCACAATGGGCACAGTAGTTGGTATTTGTATAGACCTGATGGCTCCTTTTGGAAAATGTCAGGTGAAGTCTCCCCTAGTTACAACTGGCCTCAGCAGATTGAACGCTACCGCGTTACCTTGCTTCTTACCGCCACAGGATAAAACCATGACAGAAATCACTATTGAGAAAGCACTCTCTAAAGCCAAGATTGGTATGATGATGCTTAAAGACACCGTATTCTTCAGCACCCTATGCCTTAGCTTAGACCTCTCTTTAGATGAGTCTGTAGGCACAGCAGGTACAGATGGAAGAAGACTAATCATTAGTCCTAGTTTCTTTCTTGGCTTAACCGAAGGTGAAAGAATCTTCCTACTAGCCCATGAAACACTTCATGTAGCTTACCTCCACTGTCTACGTAGAGGCACTAGAGATAAAAGACTGTACAACATAGCAGCAGATTACGTCATCAATTCAGAGTTGAAGGCCAGAGGCTTTCACTTTATTAGCGATGGTTTGTATGACCCCAAGTACGATGGGATGAGTACCGAAGAGGTCTATACCAAGCTAGAACAGAACCCCAATAAACAGCCTCAATACATGCCTGACCTGATTGAAGGTGATGGCAGTAAGCTTACTCAGAATGAAATAGAAACCTTCGAGCAAGAAGTACTAGCTAAGATTAGTCGTGCTGCAATGATGGCTGACATGTCAAACCAATCAGGCTCAGTACCTTTAAGTATTAAACGTCACCTTGAAGATATAACTAAACCAAAGATTAACTGGCGAGTAGTGTTACGGAGATTCTTCTCTGACCTATCCCCAAGTGATTACTCATGGCGTAGGCCAAACCGTAAGTACTTGCCCAATTACTTACCTAAACTGGTTTCACAAAACTTAGGTAGAATTGACTTCGCTATTGATACCAGTGGTTCAATTAGCAATGAAGACTTCAATCAATTCGTATCTGAAGTACATGGTGTTATGCGTATGCTTAACCCTAAAGAAGTAGGCGTGTACCAATTTGACCATGAGCTACAAGGTTCTCATGTGGTGCGTAGTGTACGGGATATTATCAAACTCCCCTTCTTAGGTGGAGGAGGTACTAGACCTCAAGCAGCTATTGATGAGTTCAGCAAGAACAAGGCTAAAGCACTTATCATGTTAACTGACGGGTACTTTAGCAAAAGACCTCTTAAAGACCCAAAGCGTCCAGTAATATGGATTATCTATGATAACCCAAACTTTACAGTACCATTTGGCAAAGTAGTCCATATCAACCTATAAACCCTCAAGAACACTTACTTAGGTAAGTGTTGGTGCTTACCTATGTCTTCTCTCACACCTAGCCAAGAAGAGGCTAAAGATGCCATCCTGCACTTCCTATTGGACTCATCCCAACAGTACTTTGTATTGTCGGGCAAGGCAGGCACGGGCAAGACCTATATTATTAACCAAGTAGAACTTGCCTTTGCTGAAGTAGATAAACTACTCAGTGTCACTGGTGAGCACAAACCAAAGGAATGGAAGTACACCGCTACTACCCATAAAGCAGCTCATGCTCTCAGAACTGCTACTAACATGGATACGTGTACTCTCCACTCACTGTTGTCCTTACAACTCAAATCCAACTACAACACAGGTAAGAACTTCTTAGTTCGCTCGACTGATAAGCCTGTGTCGGACTTAATCATTGTGGTTGATGAAGCCAGTTATATCGACTACGACATACTGGATGCCTTCGATAAGTACACTGAGAACTGTAAGATTATCTTTATGGGAGACCCTGCTCAGTTGACTCCTATTGGCTTAAACCATTCACCAGTCTTCTTAGCTGGCTTTTCTACTTACTCACTTACCCAAGTAATAAGACAGTCTGCTAAACACCCACTAGCCCCTATCCTTGAGGGATTTAGAAGCTATGTCTTAGGACATAGTGAATCACTCCCAAGAATCAGTCCATGTCCTGAACTGGTACGCATGACTAACGATGAGTTCAATAAAACCATCATTAGTGAGTTCACTTCAGGCTGGAGTTCATCTAAGTCTAAGGTATTGGCTTGGAGGAATAAGACTGTAACCAAGTACAACCAGATGCTGTTCACAGGTGTTAACAACCGTAGCAATTTTGAGAGGGGTGATGTTGTTATCAATAACAAGGCTATTCCTAATATCCCTACTGATGCTGAAGTAGAGATAGCGGGTGTTTTCCCTGCACAGTCTCTCCTCGTTCATGGACATGGCTACACCGTATTTACAGGCTCCAAAATGGTAGGTGTATTTGTACCTGATAACCCTACTGACTATAAGAAACACCTCAACAGAGCCATTAAAGATGGCAAGACTGAAGACGTTAAAACCATCATGGATACATGGGCAGATTTACGCCCTGTGTACGCCTCTACGGTCAATAAAGCTCAAGGCTCTACCTACGATAAAGTCTTTATAGACTTAGGTGACTTTAAGACTCTTAAAGACCCAAACCAATTAGCAAGACTGTTATACGTAGCTCTGTCTAGGGCTAAGTATCAGGTCGTATTTACAGGTGATTTATGAGCCTTAATAAGAGTCGTGTTTTACGAGCTATACAGACGTACCTATATAAAGACATAAGCGAAATCCTATTCCAAAGGTACAAGGAAATTCACCTATCTCAACAACGTCTTATTGATACTTCAATGAGTGGTTTTTGGTTCAAAGGTAAGATGTACAGCACGGGGTCTAAAGGAGTTATGCACTCTTTACACCCTGCACTACATGAGTTTATGGAGGACTACGTAACACAGTCCCAAACCATTAGTGAAGAACAGAGTTACGTGTCCAGCTACATTCAATCAGTGCTGAACCAATGCACTGAAGAGAGTCAGCTCTATTACCACTTCCCTTCTGGCTTACATTCAATCCTACGTGATGAAGGACTAGATGAAACACCCACATCTAATCTAGGTATGGTTACAGCCATAGACTTTAATCAGAAAGGTAAAGAGTTACTCCTTGCCCGAATGATGCTTAACATGACAGGTAATTAGAATGAAGCATGTACTATTTGCCCCTGAAGAAAATACCTATGACATTGCCATTCTCATCAAAGATTCCCACTTTATAGGCAGTAGTCTCTCTGAGTACTATGTTGAACCATTAGAGAAACTAGGTATTCCACGTAACAAAATCATTGCCTTCAACCTGCCCTATGATAAGAAGAAAGTAAGCAGTAACCAAATACATGCTTACTTCAATCAACTTATCCCTGCTCTCGATAAACTCGGTATCAAGTACATCTACTGTGCTGATGCTGAGTACTTCAAAACCCTCACTAAACAACGTAAAGCAGATAACCATTTAGGTTATGTCCTCGATTGTGCTGCACCTAAATACAAGCACATGAAGGTTGTGCTTGGCTTGAATTATGGAGGTTTACTCTATAACCCAAACCAAGCACCCAAACTAGACCTATCCCTTACCACACTCGCTGATTCATATAATGGTTGCTACCAACAACTTGGTGCAAACATTATTCATAAAGCTCAGTACCCTGTGTTTATTCCACAGATACAGGCTTTCCTGAACTCACTACACCAGTACCCTTCACTCACTTGTGACATTGAAGCATTCAGCTTAAATCCCTTTGAAGCAGGTATTGGCTCTATTGCATTTGCATGGAACAAACATGAAGGGGGTTCATTCTTAGTTGATTGGATTAAGAACCCAGATGACTCTCCACTAGAGGGGCAGCAAAGACACAACAAGGCTATTAAGAGCTTACTGAAGCATTTCTTTATTAACTACAAAGGAAACCTCAAGTACCATAATTCGACGTACGATTTGAAGGTTCTTATCCTTGAGTTGTTCATGTCCCATCCTCAAGACTACGAGGGTATGTTGTATGGTTTAGAAGTAATGACCCGTGACATTGATGACACAAAGGTAATTGCTTACTTAGCCCTTAATACAACTGCTGAATTATCTCTTGGTTTGAAAGACTTAGGCCATGAATATGCAGGTGATTACGCTGAATCTGATATTAAGAATATCCGTCTAATCCCTCAAGAGTCATTGCTCAAATATAATCTTACCGATTCCGTAACCACTTGGTTTGTCTTTGATAAGTACTATCCTGTAATGCTTCAGGATAGCCAACAGCACATCTATGAAACCATTATGAAGCCAAGTATCAAGATACTGATTCAAAT
>OFQZ01000577.1_pt1 | contig 12305 bp, 9 predicted proteins | sample 1543011 | NCBI WGS metagenome assembly OFQZ01 (sample SAMN07774216, study PRJEB24372) | wastewater metagenome | isolation source: Exp Tend NO 0WW | collected 2016-02 | reverse complement strand
TAAAAAAGCGATTGAGAAGCGTCTGAACGCGATGTTCAAGCGGTATGCTGAGTTGGACGATGCTTTGTGGTATCTCTCGCAAGACCCGGCGGTCATTCGCGGCCGTATCCGTGCGTATCAAACTGAGCTGAATGGCTTTCTGAAAACTGAGACCGTCAAGGAATCGGTGGTGCGTGATGACGTTCAAAAATCAATCAAGAAGTTTGAACAGAACCTTGAATCATTTCTGAAATCAGGCGACATGAAAAACCGCCTGCCTAAGCTGGACAGATTGCAGCAGTCGGTGGTCGATCAATACGCCGCCCAAGTGGACACCGTTACAGCTCACATCGGGTCAACACTGAGCCAAAGGGGCGCGCAGTACAGAGCACTTGCACAGGCCGCAGAGATCCCCTTGGCAAGGGCAGAGGCCATCGAAGGGTACACTCTCCGAGCGGTGAGTGTAGGCGGTAAGCAATACAACGCCGTTCAGCTTGGGCAGTATTGGTCAAAGATGCTCGATGAGTACGGCACACGGCAATCAATCCAATATCGTAACGGGGCAAACTACCCGCTGACTTCATACGTCGATCAGAGAATCACTACCTCTGAGGCAGAAACCGACCGGCTAACATCGGTTGTCGCATCGTCAGCTTTGGGGCTGACTCTCGGCAAGATCAACCAAACCGGCACCACAGATAGCTGTGTCTTTTGGGAAAACAAATATGTATTCATGTCCGATGAGGCAAAGGCTCAGACGATTGCACAATATCCAAACATGCCACAGCTTGCGAACATCCCGACTGTGCAGGATATCAAAGCAGACAAGACCCATATGTTTAAGTGGAACTGCAAACACCGCATTCTGCCTACCTCTATCACCGTTCTTAGCGAGGGTGAATTTGCAGACGAGTTTGAGAAGTCAGCAGCTAAACAACCTGCTATCCCAAAGAAGCTCAGCGAAGCGCAGATTTACAAAGAGATTACGGGAGATAAATACGCACCGAAGCATGGCAAGCCTATTGAGAAGCTCCGCAAGGCAGCACAGCTTGACGTGAAAGAAGTGAGCTATACCGTACAATGAAAGTGCAGCTTTACACAGAATCTCTCGCAGCAGGTGCAGCGGTTCGCACGGCTGGTAAATATGTATCCGTAATATCTTTTCGTAAGATGCGCGGCACGGGTTCAAAAGAAGCGGCTCAGTATGGCGGGAATACCTACCTTCTGACATCTGCAAAGGACTTTACCACAGGCCAGATATTCAAGCACGGCGCGCAATATTACAGAATTAAAAGTCAGCTTAACTCTTTGGCCTATCTGAACCAATACTCCGCTGAGGTGGTAAATTGAGCCTTGGGGTGAATATTAATAAGGCCGTGAGGCATGGCCTTGAGCTTGTGGCCGTTGAGATTCTAAAAGACGCTGACAAATACACACCTATTGCGACAGGTTCGCTGCGTCGGTCAATCCGCTACGAGATGAAGAGCGATACGAAAGCCAATATCATAAGCGGCGAGGGTACAACAAAGCCGGGCAATAAATCAATTTCAGATTATGCCGAGCTGCAATACTTCGGTAACACAGGCGGGAAAGGTAGGGGTGGAAAGAACCTCCGACACATGGGCGACTTCTCAAGCGGTCTACAGTCTATTGTTTCTCAGTATGCCGGTAAGCTAACCAAAGGCAGCGGTAAAGGCACACGCTATTCAGCCGCATGGAAACTTGCCGATGAGGCAGGGACTCTAAAGTTTGTCGGTCAACCCCGATGGATTGAGCGAGCTTTCTTTATGAATCAACGCAAGATGCAAAAGATATTCGCGTCTGCGTTCAGACCGGGGCGGTACAAGTGACCATACTCGACCAGATCGAAACAGCCATGGCCGCAGGTTCATTCAATTGCAAAATCACCTATGGCCTTGACCCTTCAGAGATCGAAGTGAAAAAAATGATTGAGGATTATGGTGTAGCGCGAATCATTCAGTCTACGACGGTAGACTTACAGTCTGACATTGTGGTCAGTTCCGGCGGTTTACTTTGGGACATCGCGGCCTTTATGATCGTCATCGGTAACAGCTCGAAAGCTGCCGTAGACGGTTTACATGCATGGCTCGTTGGCATCGGATTTGAGACAGAAAACGGGGTTATAGGTATCCCTGCACAAGCCCCCTGGGCGTTTCAAGATTTACGCATTTATAGATGGCAACCGGCAGGCGGTCTGCCCGTTCGCGCTGAAAAACTCGGTGAGAAATGGGTAGCTTTGGTTGCATGTGATATTCAAGTAAGGAAGGTATAAAACATGGCAAATATAAGTAATGCCCGTATCAACTCCTACAACATGCTGATAGACGGCACGGATGTGGGGATTGTAAAGACGGGTTCAACAATTAACATCAATCAAAACACAGTTCAATTGACCGATGTAGACCAGTATTTCGGGACTGTCTCAGAGACTCAACAGGGATGGTCAATCACTGCTTCTGTGACTCTCTACGAGGTGCAGTATTCAACGCTCATGGCGTTAATCTCTGCGGGTAAGGTGAATAACGTAGTAAGCGGCACAAGCACAGCTTACGATTTTGACACCGTACCTGTGAACCTTGTGACCAACGCGGCAGAGGTTATTTTCAGGCCAACAGATTCAGCGTCTGGGGATTTCTCCAATGATGTGGTATTCTGGAAAGCTAACGTGTCAGTAACACTGTCACTCATGGGAGACCGTACAAAGTATCAGGAGATACCTGTAACTATTACAGCTTACCCTGACACAGCGCGCGCGCGGTCGGGATACCCGTACTCTGCAACTTATGCTCGTATTGGCAGCTTTGCAATCTCTGCGACAGATCCAAACTATGTTGGCATCATCGCAGGCCGTACATCAACAGCACCGCATAAGCATGTACCTGCTGCAACTCTCGACAGCTACGGCACATTGCAGCTTGAGGCGTTCGGGGCATGGATCACGAACACGTCAACTACTTGCTTGCTGAATGACGGCACAGATATTAATACCACAGATACCGCTGTGGTATATGACACAAAGTCTGCGTCTACAGATTTCACAGGTCGATATGTGTTGGTAGGCACGGAGGTTATGTATGTATCCGCAGACTCAGGCGGCACAGCGGCCACCGGTACTCTGACAGTCCAAAGAGCGGCATGTTTTAGTACAGCGGCGATTGCGCTTGATAATGCAACTATCACCCTGCTCGAAACGCCTATTGTCTACCGCTACACAAACGCGGCGACATGGGCAAGCTCTGTAGCAGCGGATGCTACTGTGGGTGATTCAAACACTACAGGGAATAAAGGCAAGGTGACATGGGTGTCATCCGGTTCAACAAACATCACAGCGGCGGCATCGGATTCAACTCCGACCTCTAAAAACTGTGTTGTAACTTGTAACGCCTAATGAAAATCGCGGCCGGTATTTATCTCAAAGAGCGCATTACGCTCAATGATATATTGTCGGTCGTGAAGTATTCAAAAGAGGCGCAGGAAAGCCCGAAGCGAGGGGACAAAATACGGGCGATGAAACAGATCATCCGTGCTTTGACCTCGCGTCGGTGTCTCCTGAATCTTAGGGACGTGTACTACCTGCCCAAGATATTAGAGGCAGCGGCAATGCGCCAAGACAAGAAAGCAGACGCGGCCGATGACATAGAAAAATCTATTCTGCGGACAGCTTCAGGCATCGGGGCGAAGTGTAATAAGCTCCCGTTTGAGATTCTCACAGGTATGACTTTGACAGAGACAGAGATTTACTCAATGCAGCTACTCGCTGAAAAGTACGAGGCGGCATTGTCAATGGTCTATGCTTACCATTCCCCAGGTGAATACTCAAAAGAGATGAACAAGCGTTTACAGGAAAGCACCACAAAGATTCTGAACTTTGCGCGTGTTATCGTTACATCAGACAGAGAACAAAGCGAAGCCGGAGGGTTTGTAGCCCCTCGCGAAGTCTTCGCGCTTATGGGGAATGTGGGATGACATTATTGCGCCTCCCGCTCTCATTTGTTCTCTATCTGATTTACCGAGTTATCCGGGCACAGGAGTGCAATCGGTTATTAATGAAGTTCGGCCCGATGGCTGCGGAATACTACCGGCGCACCACGCCTAATACATTTGCGGAGTTCAACAATGGCAGATGACGGCAAGATAGTCATAGGTATTGAGGGCAACCCGGCAGGGCTCAATAAAGCTCTTGATGACGTAGAGAAAAAGGGTCAAAAGACAGCGCAGTCTGTCGGGTCTGCGTTTTCTGCTATCGGTGGCGCGTTAGCCGGTGCCGGGATCATCGCATCGTTCAAGGGTGCATTCGACGCGGCCAATCGCCTTGAAGCGTCGCTTGCACGGGTAACTTCATCGGCAAAAGCCTTTGGCCTGTCCACAGAGTCAGCAAAGAAAGCTGCAATTGACTTGGCAAAAGATGGCTTTCTAAGCCTGAATCAATCAGCATCGGCCCTCTCAAACCTAATGTCAACGGGTTTGAATATCGATCAATCGAAGAAATTTATAGAGGCATCAAAGAACATAGCCGCATTCGGCAATACGGTCGGCGATGCGGCAGGGTCGATAGAGTCGGGAATCAAGGGTATTATCACCGGTTCAAGTGAGCTCGTAGAGAATATGTCACCAGCTATGAAAAAGCTGTCGATGGCATTTACTGAGAATAAGACCAAGGTCGGCGAAGCAAAAGCAGTCCAGGAACTCTATAACGGCGTAATAAAACTTGGGAATCAATACGCCGGAGATGCCGCAACTTACTTAGACACGGCGTCTGCGGCACAGAATAAATTTAACGCGGCAACAGAGGCGGCATCTGCGGCTATTGGCAAGTCTCTGCAACCGATGCTAAAGGGCCTATATAACACTTTATCATCAATCGTCGAGATATTCACAAAATGGTTCTCAGGGCTTGGGGAAGGCGTCCAGACAATAATAGTGATGATACCTCTCGTCGCGTCACTAATAGTGACTGTCGCGAGTTTAGGGAAGGGGATGGTTGCGCTTGGCATTATATCAGCGTCAACATGGGCTGCGATACTTGGCCCGCTGACATTAGTAATAGGGCTTGTAGCCGTTCTTGGTTTAGCAGTCAAGGAGCTATACGATACCTTTAGTAAAGGGAAAGGCGAGAAGTTAGTCGATGAGAGGAAGGCTTTAGAGGCGCAAATCGCGGCTCTTGAGAAGTCAGGTAAAAAAACACAAGAACTAACAGACGCCAAGGAAAGATTAGCAGAAACGAATGCTAAACTCGTCGCACAATATGGTAAGTATCTAAAAGCCCTTGGTCTTGAAAATGCAAGCCTTGAGACAAAGCTTAGCTTATACAAACGAATAGACGAAGCTGAAAGGCGTCTCGGCGGTAAAGAATCTGTATCGCAGAGGTCAGATGCAGAAATCAGAGACAGAATAAAGCATTCTGAGGACGAGCTTGCAAAAGGACGATCTTTATTATCATCCGGGGCAATCGGGAAGGAACGATTTGACGAGGTAACAAAAGAATACACTGATGAGATATTTTATCTAAAACAGGAGTTAGCAGGTAGAACAACTAAAACACCGCAGGGTTCTTCAGTAGCTGGCGCAAAACGTCCAGAACAAAGATTTATAGAATCACAGGAAAGACTGAAAGAGATCGAGCTAAACAGGCTCGCAACTATTAACCGTGCACAGTTATTAATTGATAAAGGCAAGACTGAGGCTGACAGAGAAGAAGGCAAACGCCGTCAGATGCGCGCCTACCAAGACGCTGAGATTCTCGCGAAAACAGAGATAAACGCGCTGCGATCTGCCTATGCGGAGTACATCGAAGACAAGGCGATGGCAGATAAGATTGCACTTGATGAGCAGACCAATGCAGCAATCCGGGCGGTACGTCAGCAAGAGGAAGCCGGCGAGATAATCAAAGAACAGGCCGAAAACCGAATTCAGAAAATCCGTGAGGCAAACGCGCGGAAGGCATCTGAAATTACGATTAGATCATTTGCGGAAACTGCGCAGGCCGCGAGCGCAGTAACATCAGGCATTGGGACAACATTAAATGCAAAAGACATAGGATCTTCATTATCTGGTCAAGGTTCTATTTTGACTGGTCTGTCAGGGTTTAAGAATTTAGCCCCCGCGCTTGGTGCTCTTGGCCCACTCGGACAAGGCATAGGAGCTATAGGCGGCGCAATATCGACATTCACAGGACTATTCGGGAAGTCCGAGTCTGAAAGAGCGCGAGACGCAGAAGACAAGAAACGCAGAGATGAGGAGATGCTGCGAATATTAGAACTGCAAGCAAATTATCAAAAGAATATGCTCGCATTGCAGGAAGCAGCAGCGAAATTACCTTTTGAAAATTTGACAAGAGATTTACGGCTTACGGATATTAATGCCCAACAGCAAAATCTTAGCGGTGTCGATGAACAAACTGTAGAGCAGTCAAGGTTATTATCGAGACAGTCAGCACTTCAAAACGTATTGTTAAGCCAATCAGGGGCGATTAGCGGTGGCCAGTTTTTTTCAGGAACCGGATCAGCGCCCGATGAATTAATCCGATTTCTAAGCGAACGTGCAGCGCAGACTGTAGCCATCCAACAATTTGTTCAATTGATGGGGGCCTTTCAAGGCGCATTTGCAGATGGTGTAGAAGACCCCGGATTTTGGGATTCTATTTATTCTCAAATCGAGAGCTATCGCGGGAAAGTACCTGATAAGTTTTTCGATTACATAGACCCATTATTGAGGTCGCGGAACCAGTATGTTGCCGGGTTTAGTGGGACAGAAAATAGAGGCAATTTCATACGCGGGCTGTCATCCACTTTCGGGAGTTTTAGCTCTGAGATTACATCAGATACGGGTATCGCCGAAAATCTACTTTCAGTAATTGAGCAATCACTGCAAACACAGCAAGAAATAGCGGGCAGTACAAAAAAGACAGCCGACAACACCGCCCGTCTCACAAACATGCGCGAGAACAACGTTCTCGACCTCGCAGGCGGCGGCATCCGTGGCTTTGGCTCGTTCTTTCGTGGCGCGTTCAACTCCGTTGACTCGTTAATCAATCCACAGATGCCCGGACTATCCACCCCGTCGGCAATCAGCAACTCTCTTTCAGTCGCAAGCCTCACAAGATCATGGCAAGACAGGACAGCGGACGGCATCGAAAACCTCGTGAAAATCCAAACCGAGGCGCTTAGACTACTCGCAGAAATCGCACTAAACACAGACGCACAAGGTCAGGTTCAAGGGTCTATGACATCCGCACAGTTACAAGACATCATGGCTAACATCAGGAGTAGAATCGTATGAGTAATTATTTCAGATGGAACGCGGGGCGTAAACGTCAAGGTACGCCGACGCTTGAAAGCCAACCCGGCGCGCACACGGGGGCGACTCGTAAAGTAATACCCGGTTACTCTGATGCAAATCGTATTTTTTTGGATACCGCAGCGGGCAACGATGCATGGACAGGCGCAAACCCGACAAACTCACCCGCAGGCACAGGGCCATTCTTGACGCAATCGGCGGCATACACGGCAGCAGGCAGCACAAAAAAAGTCATTCTTGTAAACTCAACGACGTTGACCGGAAACATCACAAAGCCTACCGAGGCGACTATCGGCACGACTTCGAGCATAGCGAGTAGCTCTTTGACTGCGCCGGTCAACGTGTGGACACAGGCAGGGACGCCAAGCTTTGCGGCGACAAATATCGAAGCTGTGGCATATTCGCCCGCGCTAAATATATACGTCGCTGTAGGACAATCAGGCAAGATCGCAACGTCTCCCGATGGAAACGTGTGGACACAGCAAACCGCTATGTTTAGCAGTACTCAAGTCTTGGACGTTGTATGGGCTGACGGACCGAAGCTATTTTTCGCTGGCGGACAAAACGGCAATTTCGCATACTCTGCCAACGGCACAGCGTGGACAGAATCAGTAATTGCTCAAGTAGCAATCGCAGGTACTTCATATAATATAAACGCAGTTTTGTGGAGCGAAGAGTTGGAAATGGTAGTCTGCGCAACAAATGGCGGGACTATAGCGTATTCATCAGATTACGGTGTCACGTGGAGCGCATCGGCGTTTGTATTATCAGGTCAAAGCTTTTTGGGTGGATGCTATGCTTCAGGGCTAAACAAGTTTTTCCTGTGCGCCGGTAACGGAGAAATATATTATAGCACCGACGCTTCTAATTGGACGGCTGCGACTACGCCGAGCTTTGGCGGTGACGCGGTTTATTGGATCGTGTATTCAGAGCCGCTTGCCAAACTCGTCGCCGTCGGAGGTGCATTTGCTACCCCCAAAATCGCATACTCAACCGATGGCATAACATTTACACAAGCGGGAACAATAGCACTCACAGGAGCGAGGGCTACCTATGTAGACTATTCACCCGAATTAAATCAATTCGTCGCAGTCGGCAGTGCAGGGCAGATTGCTTTTTCGTCAGACGGCGACACATGGACTTTGGCGGGAACCCCAAGTTTTGCCGCGTCTCCTATTTCGGACGTGTGCTGGTCGCCTTTACAGGGCGAATTTATAGCGGTTGCGAATGCTGGCAAAATCGCATTCTCTACGGCCTTCGGCACCACAATCAGCGCGAGCGTCGCAGGGTTCTCAATACAAGCTGTGCAATACTCCGGTACGGTCACAGCGTACAACTGCACACTGAGACAGCCGGGCACCACAGCGGCTCTGTCTCTCGACTCATGCAGGGTGACGGAGAGCGGAGCACATATCTCAAATAACGCGGTAACGGCCACGGCCACGCTTGTCGAAGGCGATATACATTATACCGGAGTATATGCAGCAGCTAACGCACTCGACCTGAGCCTAAACACAATCGCCGGTACGCTCTACATCTACAATGGCAGCACCACAAACTATGAGAGAATCCGTGACAACATAATTGAAAACGGGGTTCATTCAAGCTACCCGGTAACAGTGACAAGCGGTAACACGCGCGGCACATCATCAGACGGCACGATCTTTGGCCAGTTCTGCACGACCTCAGACCCGCTTTTCGTGGATACAACAGACTATAAACTGCAAAGGGCTTTAGACGGGTATCAATACGACTCTCCTATGGTTGCGGCGTCGCAATATTATTACAATCAGGCAACCACTCAGACCTTTAGGGATAACGGCGCATGGTCGTACAATGAGAGCGCGGCGACGTACAAATACCAGCGCACATTTGATTTCCTGATGCCCGCAACCGCCATCGGCTCGGCTATTGATTTTGTCAGGCATAATCGGGCTAATCTACACGTAAGCGAAAATGGGACGCCTGACGCCGTGAACACCCCCGATTCACGGTGGGAAGAAATCGTCATGCAGTTTAAGACTCTGCCCGCCGATCACATCGACTTTATCAACTGGCTTGAAGGTCAAGTCGATATGACTTGCTACATTTCTCTGTCGCCATCTTTAACGCTCACCACAGCGGTGACCGCAAGCGGCGCAACGTCTGCGGGTGAGGCCGTGATAACAATCACCGACAACAGCGGGATTGACTCAGGCGATCAATTGACGATTGACGGCAACAATTACACAGTGCTTTACACCTACGGCACGACCAAGGTAGTTTTAGACCGAGTGACAACCACAGCCCTCACAGACACCGAATCAATCACGGTTAAATATGACACCGGGTTCGGTGAATATCAATATGTGCCGATGTTAGAGCGCAGACTTTCCCGATGGTATGAGACAGACGAAAACTACCTCAGAGGTCTGCAAATCCGCTTTGCGCGTAAACTGCCATGATTGAACTGCTGAACAGATACGACATCACCGACCGCACACGCACACAGGCGAGCGACTCGGCTTACCTGTCCGATGTCATGGGCCTTTTGACCCGTGAAAAGAGATATGAAATCTCAGACAGCGAATCAATTTACAACCCGTTTGCGACGAACTCCAGAATTGGCCGCAACACCTGGCGCAATCAGGACATCTACGAGACGGCCGACAACGGGCAAGGCACATTCCTTGGCGCGATAAACGACGTAGGCTTTGAGAGCACCGAGCGCGGCAGAACTACGATAGTAAACGCACGTGAACCGTTCGCTACACTTCTTGATTATACCTGTGAAGAGGGGACGTTAATATCTGACACCACTCTGGCCGATCAATACACAGTCAGTGCGGGGGCGACACAGGCAACCACGTTGACACTGACGAGCGTCAGCACTCCGGCAGACATCCAGACCGGGGACATTATCTCATTTGGTAATTACAATGTGCCAAGGTATGCCGTAATAAGCGCGAGCGGTTCTCCGTCTACGTCTATCACCATCGACAGACCTTTAGAGCGCGGTGCAGTCGGTGCCATTGTCAGAGTAATCCGCCCGGCTACAATCTCAGGGCCGAAGGCTCTTAAAAACGCGTTCACAGCGGCAGGGCTCGCCAACTACCTCGGCGGGTCGTTCGACACTCTCGATACTGACGACATCACCAACCAATTCCTACTTAGAGTATTTGTCCGCATCGAATCAAAGATCAAGCTTTCAGACCATATCAAAAAGATCATGGAATTGACAGACCTATATTTCACGGTCAATTCAGCAGGCATCGTAAACATCTTTCGCGGGTTAGGATACAACGGCACGGCAATCAGAAAGGCCATCACAACCTCTGAGGTCATCAGCCCGTGCGTCATCACACTTGAAAGGCAAAACCTTTTCGCAGGCTATGACGGGTTGTTCGTATCGTCTACAAATACCGATGTCCAGAGCGGCGATGCAAACTCTGCATATATCGCCCAATGGAACAGCAAAGAGAGATGGCAACCAATTGACGACCAAGGCCAGAGTATAACCGCGTATTCGTACCTTTACGCATCAGCCAGATCGGCGGAGTATTTCGGGCAAAGAAAAGTAGACTACAACGGCAGCATGAGAACGCGCCTCAAGATGCGGTGCAAGCGCGCACCATCAGGCACGCAGACGCTTTACAACTTTACTTTAGGCGATCAGGTAAGCTTGACTTATGACATGGGCGGCGGTAAGTCGTTCACTTCTGAGCCGGCTATTGTGGTGGGATACTCCTACAATAGAGAACAGCAGTATTATGAAGACCTGATATTAGAATTAAATACTTGGACGAACGAAACTTTACCAATAATCGAAGGGGATGAAGATATGAGAACAGTCACAACGGCGGCAACGCTAACAACTACGGCGGGCAGCACGGGTAGTGTGTATATAGCAATGGATAATAGCTCTGTCTATTTTTGGAAAGATTATGTTACAAGCGCACCAACAGTCGACAGCTCAAACTACTACGCTACTGCGAATGGCGGCGAGACACGATGGGTAAAGGCGGTTTACACGGCTATAACTTCCGGTACAGTTACGGCAACCACTTCAGGGACAAGCAAAGACTTCACATCTATCCCTTCGACGGTAAAGAGGATCACTGTCAGTCTCGAAGGAGTATCAACTAATGGGACAGACTTTTTCATGCTACAGATCGGTGATTCTGGTGGGCTCGAGACAAGCGGATATCTTGGCAGTACAAGCCGAGGTGGGTCGCATACTAATTTTACAACCGGTTTTCAAATTGATACAGGCGCAAATGCGGCAGCTGTTATGCATGGTGCGTTCACATTAACTTTGCTTGATTCATCGACTAATACGTGGATATGTACAGGCGTTTTCGGTATTTCAAATTTAGCCTTCGCGATGATAACAGGTGGCAGCAAATCTCTCTCTTCGACTTTAGACAGAGTTAGGCTTACCACTGTAAGCGGGGCTGATACATTCGACGCCGGGAAAGTGAACATAATTTACGAATGAGGCCATAATGACAAGCGAACAATTCTTAAAAGACTATTGGACATTGATTGCGGCCGGTATCGGTGGGATTATATGGCTCATCAGGCTTGAAGGTAAAGTCAAGTCCGTAGAGCGCACGCAGCAAACCGAGGGGACGCGTCTTGTGGCGTCCATGGAAAAGATGAGTAACACACAAGACAAGATGGCCGATACAATATCCGAGATGCGGACAACCTTGGCCGGTGTGGTGGGATATGAAAAAGGCGCGCAGGAAGCACGCAAAGTGAGGTCAAGATGAACGACATATCAATCAAGATGCGACACATCGGAGCAAATGACATCAAACAGACAACAATCAATGACAAGGGGGCAAATGAATTATGCCTTGCATTATGCGACATCCAGATAGCGGCGAGCATACAGAAAAAGGTTTTCACGCTTGCTGATATTAACCGAATAGTAGATGTCGCGATAACAAACGGCGGACTTGCAACGCTCGACGGTAAAGACTCATATCATGGTTTCGTGAAGTCTCACGAGAAGCTGGCGGAAG
>OFQZ01000576.1_pt1 | contig 12312 bp, 22 predicted proteins | sample 1543011 | NCBI WGS metagenome assembly OFQZ01 (sample SAMN07774216, study PRJEB24372) | wastewater metagenome | isolation source: Exp Tend NO 0WW | collected 2016-02 | reverse complement strand
TACAATAGATAAATATTGGATCGTATTTTACGCCTTATATTCTAAACGCTTTCTAATGACTCAAGAAACAGGTAAATACCAAGTATGTAAAGATATGGACGGAAACTATCACACATGACTCCCCCATGCACGTCCTAAGGAATGACTCAAAATAGATATTCTTACAGTGCAAGAAATGCCTGTCGATCGTTTTCTCTTAGCTCTCAAGTCAACTCAGGATCAAGCGAATAGAATACTCACTCACTATCTCTAATATGGAAAACGAAGTAAAGCCTCAACTTGCGCAATCTCACCATACACATTTCCCAAAAGGATACGATAGAAAGAAAGTAGAGGAGCTTTTGCAAATAGTAGAGCATGAAGCACTCGACCAACTGGAGGCTGGGCAAAATTTAGGAATTGTATCTCCTCATTATTAATACGGGCGAAAGCCCTCCATAGCACGACAAATCTTTTATTATTTTTCTTATTATAAAGTATGTCACAAATTTTTTACGAGTCAGACAATCTGACTATTACGGGTTCTGGTGGTTCTTGGAAAGGTTCAGAAATTACATGAACTATTCGATTAATCTTTTCGATTCATATAAACGGAAAGCTAAAAACTTTCTTTCATGAATTTGAATTAGAAAGGTCAGAAGTATACACTTCATTAGATAAAGAAGCAACTCCTGAAAATACTTACCATCTTAAAAACTGATACGCATGGTACGCATGGAACGCAGTGCATGAAACACTACAATCGCTCGGATATATGCAAGATGAAAAAGCCTCTATTATGAATAGATGGACCTCTAAATTATGATACGATTGCGATACTCTTTGAGTAAACACTCCAATCATTCCTCTCTGTAACTAAATAAAAACAAACTCTCTAGAGTCGTGCCTAGAGAGCTTATGGGAAATAACTTCTCACCATAAAAAATAAAAATGCCTTTCTACTGCTCTAAGTGTCAAAATCAAATCTACGATCAATTCCATATGTGTACTGATCCTAGAAAAAGAATAAAAGCCCAAGTAGTAGAGTGAGGAAGTTGGAGAATTTAACTATCAATTATGAAAGTAATATACTTAGATACAGACGTGAATGAAGAAATGCGCGATGCAGTTATAAATGGGCTAAGCGAAGAATGAGATGTAACTTTTTACTTAAACTCATGAGGTGGAAAATCACAATTTGCTCATTTTATAATTGATCAAATAAATAAAAACAAAGATAGAGTTACTCTTATTGCTACACTACAGGTTGCAAGTGCTGCTTTCAGGATTTTCTTTTATTCAAAATGTAAAAGGGAGGTACTAGACGATACAGAATGACTTGCTCATATGTGACAAATGTCCGTAAAGATGAATGGAGAAAAAGATATAAGCTCTGTCGATAAGTGGAGAATAGAAGAAATGATGAAAGAAGAAATAGAACAAGAGAAATACTTAAAAGTATTATGAGTTTCAAAGAAAAATAGAAAACTTTTCCTAAAATGATACGATATATATTTTGGAACAAAACAACTTCGTAAAATGCTAAAGAAATCAGAAAATTCTTAACTATCTATATATGACAAGATCCGACAAATGACAAGATAGAGTAGATTATGGCTCAACACGATTAAAATGGGTACTATACTTTGCTTTACCATTTATGCTACTCTGATACTACCTCGGACATCTAAACGCTCCTATCGTCGAGAAAACAAGGTTCGTAGAGATAATAAAATATGTTCCTACTTATGAAATAAAGAAAGTAGTGGAATATCTCCCCTGTACTCCTGAATGCTTAACTTGTCACAAATAATGCTTCATAGTGAATATACATCTCGTTTCTATGGAAAGAAAAAAGACTTCGACTGAGCCTACTGAATCCAATGTGTCGATTCTGCTCGTCACTATTGTAAGGAAAGAGGATTTCCTATCTGACCATTTGGAGGCTCTGCCATAAACGCATGGAATACATGAAAGCCTTTTGATAGTTCGTGGGTTCGCTTCAATTATAAGCCTTGAATGTATCCAAAACAATGAGATATCGTATTTTGGAGTGAGAAGAGATGTGAAAATGGGCACGTTGCCGTGGCGAATAAGTTTTGCAATAAAGATGTTCTCAGGTGTTTCGATGAAAACGGCACAGGTCATGGAGATGCTACGACTCCTCGGTTCTATGATTATAAGAATGTTCTCGGTTGGTTTTCTAAATTAAACTAATGACTTACCCTATATTTCATCAGTGATACGAGCAATGAGAATGCGCATGATTTTCTATACTCGGGGCGCTTATTCGTATGAAACCAGATACAGACTATCAAAAAATCTCTAAAGAGATTCTTGCAGAAGACTGAAACTCTATGTGAATAATGCGTGCAACAAACTGGTTCGTAAAAAAAGGCTATATCAAATGAATCCAAAAATGTAAATATGTACCATTTCTTATAAAAAAACAACCAATTATCACAAGCCTATACTCTGTCGATTGGTCAGAGACTTGAAAAGCACCATATAAGCTCACTTATAAGCCCAAGGGCACGTGAGGAACACATCTTGTGTGTATAGATAGCCTATGAAAGATTGCAAACTCCTATGGAGAGAGTTTCGGGGATAAATGATATTTTTATTTCACACCTGACCAAGTAAAAACCTTCGGTCAATGTTTTTATCTCGTGATATAATGAAAAGTTGTTATACAAAGGGTTGTACACAAAGCCCATGAATCTACGACATCTGTAATACCTGCTCTCGTAAGATCGTAAAAGAATCTCTAGAGAGATGAGGAAAGAAGATAAATTTCGTGTAACATTTCTGTAACAAAAAAATCCCCCCATAAGGGGGGTTAAATATAATTAGCTCTATCAAGTAAAAGTACATTGTTCTTATTTCTCAGTTTTACTTCTCTTAGGTACTGACTAGGAGATTCAAGAGAAAGAGGGACAGAAGGAGTGAAGTTCATAAATAGGAGGGTTATGGTTACTGAAATAATTGACATTCTTTACACATTTGCATTGCTCTGTGCATATGATTTTCTAGTGCCGTTTCTGTATCAAATGGTATAGTGTATGTGATTCTAGGAGATGAGCATAAAAGTGCCCAATTCCCATTACGAAGTTTTATTTTAAAAAACATAGGGGTTATGGGGTTATCGCAGATTTAGTGCTTCAAAATGTTTCTTGGCAGGTCTTTACGACCTCATTATAGTTAGCTTCTCGGAGATTTGATACAGTATCGGGGTTGTTGTACTTTTCGTCTATAGCGTCTACATAGTTTTCGATGCAACGCTGTACTTTATCTATTTCCCATGCAGTGCCACAATCATAAGTATCACCAAATGGCGTTTGTACCAGCCTAAAATCTTGTCAAACAGATTTGCAGTATTGTTTTGCTTCTTCAACTTCTTGAGTGGAAAGCTCTCAACACGAACTCAGAAGGAATAGAGCGGAGAAGATTAGAAATGTTTTCATATTGTTACTTAAAAAGAGATAAAAGCTGGGAGAGCGTAGATTCATCTTGTTCGATGAGGGGGAGAGATGGCTCATAAGCCATAATAATGTCTTTATCGTCATTTATATGAAACTGTATGGAGCTGATAATTCTGCCACCAAAGAGTGTATATGACAGTCCACTCTCCTCTGCTACCCTGAAAATATCTTCTAGGTGTGGGAGATGTCAAAGGATTTCAAAATAAATAGACGGGTACTCATATGTCTCTACCCTGTTTCTATCAAGAAAGTATATCACATCTGTTCTTCATCAATCACATATATAAGTCATATATCTTCCAGAAGAATGTGAAAAAATACATCCTTCCGTCAGCTCTTTTCTTCCGAACTTCTTTATTATCTCGATTTGTAGTGGGGTCATAGAGTTATTGTTTATGGGGTAAATTCCAAATTCTTTTTATTTCTAAAATTATTTCTTCACGATTAGTAAGCCATAAGATAAGTATACATAATATTGTCATAAGCTATATAGGGTTATTTAAATAGTTTCATTCATGTACTTCTCGAACTCTTCTTCTACTGGTCATCTCTCACCATTTGTGAGTCAACTATGATACCAGTAAGCAAAGCTAAGAGCATCTGTTTTAGAGACTATGTTATCTTCCATTTTCTCCACGTCAGAGCGGAGTTTCTCTAAAATATATATCATATTAGAGCCAGTTCATTCACTTCAAATAGTTCATTTTATAGAATCTATCTTCTTATCTATCATTGCAAGGAATTGTTGTTTCATGGGGGAGAAGAATTATAGATTATTTTCTTGAAATATTAGTGTTTGACTATCATAAATTAGTTTTCAGTCTGTGCTGTGTAGCTGTATTCTATCATGATTTGCATACACATCTTTTGTAAATATAAGAGTTACGAGTCTAGGCATAGTAAATTAGTTTATGAAATATTCTCTGCGCGGATTCTGGAAAGGGCTTCTTGAAGAATATCTTTTTTTGCGAGCTTCCAATTTTCAGGCTGTAGTCATTCGAGTTCCTCTATCATCTTCTCTATAATCGCTTCTGGGGAGAAGGTGGGGAGGGTGCCTATCTGTTCTATAAATAGATTTTCGTAGATATTAAAATGATCTCCTAGCAGCTTCATTACTGAGTCTTTCGATATGTATTCTTTATTTGTCATAGGAGAGGAGATTATAGATTTCACAAATACAGGCAGAAGATTGTTTATCGAGAGGATCATTTATGGGTCACCATACCTCTATAAGTTTTGGAAACTTTGCATTTCTAAACTCAGAGAATAGAGCATATCTCACATCATCAAATGTGACAGGTAAAAAACACCCTGTACCTTCATCTGAGTGTGAAGTACGAGCGATCTTCATATTGATAGTATCGAGCATTTCTTGGCGAGTAGGCATATTATTGTGGGGTAAGAAGTCTAATTAAATATTATTTTCCAGATCCAGAATCCTTCTCCTACGTTTTTATGCCTAGTTGCTAGATACCCTATATTTCATTTTTCTTTTGTAACATTATCAGATATTTTTCCACAAACGTGGGCTCATTTATTTCAGTGAACAAGCACTAGCATACTATCTTTAGTTTTAGTGTTATATTCTTGTATTGATTCTCAGATTGTCATAAGAAATAATTAGAGAGTAAATAAAAAATCCTACTTTTTGCCTACTGGTTGAGCAATAGGCAGAAAACAGGACTCTTTGCTATCTCAACATAGCAAGCCCATTATATCTATATTTCCTCTAAAATCAATTCTATTCTTGGGTTTTCTTTGTCTCTTTCCATAATTTGTATTGTAGCTAACTTTATTTGCGAGTCGTCTTCATATACTATTCCTGTAAGAGAGTCCATACTGATTTTATGCCAGTTATCAAAATCTCTCACTCGCTTATCCTTAAAATAGATACGAATATAGACTGATAGCAAGGTTTTTAGTGGTTTTCCTTTATATTGCATCCTCGCTTGTAAACAATAGCTGTCTTTCGTTTGTTTTGCGTCTTTCTTCATGTACCGTATCTTTCCATGCTGTCAGTATGCGTGCTGTGTGGATATAGGTACTCATTTTAGGATTATTGATACAGTCATTTTAGATATTGTTTAGTAAATTCTCTATATCAGAGGCTTTTTATTCAAAAGTGGAGTTCGTGGTGACAATCTTTGCAAAGTCACACAAGCCTATCAGCTCCGTTTCTTCATTCGTCTAATTGTTTTTCTCCGCCATGCCATACATGATGAATCTCGTGTATCTCATTATCTGAGCAAATAATACACATTCAATCTCTTATTCGTACCTCTTCTGCTACTCATTTATCTATTTTTCGAGTTGGTGATTTTTTACGATTGTCAGTTACTTTCTTAGGAAAAATAATCGTTTTTTTCATAATTTTAATCTACTACTTTAAAAATAAATCCTTTAGCGTTTTGTATTTTTCATCTAGTGCAATCAGATATCATTTGTTTGCAGATATTATTTTCAATTCAACATTCAATAAAAGATCAATATTCTTTAACAAAAATATTATCAAGTGTGTATTTTCTCACTTTTTTTGCAAGGTGGCTTTTTGATCAAAATCTTCAAACCATGTTATGCGTTCAATGTCTTACGCTATCTTTTACATTTTCACTTCTAGTATCATACCTAAGATTATCAGGATGATTATTTAGAGGATTTCAGTCATTATGGCATACTTCCATTCACTTGGGACAAGGTCATTCTTTTATAAGCATAACTATTCTATGAACTGAAATATTTTTAAATTTTCATTGTAGGTAAAGTCAATATGCTATATGTCATCATGTTGTTTTTCTAGATCGCAATAATTTAGTAACTCATGTTCTTCTGAAATTTAGAGATACAATGGAATTATCAATAGCCCGTATCTTATAGTTCGGATATCATGGTATATCTTCCCATACTTCTGGATTCATATAAAAAAATATCGGGGCTTCGTACTAAAGAGCACCCCGATATTTGGTTAGTACGAATTTAAGCTCTTTAGTTACTTCATTATATAGATATTCTAAAAATATCAATAGCATATTATAAAAGTGTTTCTCCATGTTTAGGAGAGGTTAAATTTTCTCGACCGCATCTACAGGTAATAGAATATGTATCACTTACATGATTGCAAGGGGTACAGGTGTATTTCCCTTCGGAGTAAGGAGTAGTTGTTTTCATTATTTTTCAGTTTGCAAAATAAAATAAACTTCACCATTTTTTTCTTCTACTCATATAATAAACGTATTTTCATAATCTCAAATCAAATTACACCCAGAATTTCCGTATGTTGCAACCCAAACAGGAGTATCCTCTCATACAGTAAAATCACCACCCTTGTATCAGCACATAACTTTTCAAATAATCGAAGTTAGTACATCTATAAATTCTCATACTGTTGCTGTAGTCAAAGAGCCATTTACTGTTGGTCTTCCTCAACAATGGCATTCATATGAGTGGTCTCAGAATTCATCTATTTTACAATCAGAAAGTGGCTGGTCTTCAAAAGAACTTCATCATACAATTTCATAAGTAATAGAGAGCTCATCATATTGTCATCTCCAACTCTGAAAACCTGTTGGTGACTCACTATCTGTAAGTTTTAGTTTTTTTGATTTATCAAAATCAGCAAGTGCATCAATTAAATCACGAACTGTCATCTGAGGAGAGTATTTTAATTCGGCATCTCGGAGAGCCTTCATTTGCCTATCAAGCATTGTTTGTAAATCAAAAGTCATATATTAAAAAGGTAATGAATTAAAAAAATCTATACTTATTTATAGATACAAGAACATTGATAATCCCGAACCTTACAATAGACACGATTAGCCGTAAGTACATAATCAAAGTCTCTTCATTTTCTAGGAAACTCCTTCTCTATTGGAGAGAAATTATCATATCTTTCAAGCAAAGTACAGGTATATGTGTTGTATAGCTTCCATGAGAATACGATGTTCTTTTCTCATGTATTTGCCATATACCATGTCCACCCCCAGAAATTAGTATTTCATTCTGATGCAAAAGTAGACAGGGGAAATAAGGCTACGATAAGTAGCAAAAGTAGTTTTTTCATAAAGGGTTAGTTAAAAATTAGAGTTTGTTCTTCAAGTCTTCGATTCACGAGTCCCTGCAATCTTTCGCCTCATGCTGTGCGACACCAGAACTTGTGCTGTCAGAGTCAATTCTTCACTACATCTCTATAGCCCGAGTGACAATTATAGGCAAACGATACGAGTCATGCTTGTTGTTTCGAGCTGAGAGTAGGAAAATCTTTCTGTACGCGAGAGATAACTTGCTTGACGATACTTCATAGCCTTTTATCTGCTTCCGCTTGTGTAATGACTTCTTTGCATGATTTTGCGCGAGTTCCCCACCCTATAGAACATCATTTATAATCATGATATGCTTTCAGGTGGAGTCATTCATACTTTTGGATCAGTGGGACTGCTAGATCATACGTCTTCCAAAAACCAGAAGTTCATACTTCAGCATTTTTTACAGTATTCACCAGTTGTAAATGGGCATCACCATATATAGCCTTCGACTTTAATTCTCCAGATGTTTTTACATCTTTTACAACAAGCTTCGTTAATCATTTGGGGGGAAGCACAGTACTGCCTGTGCTATGCGTTCAAGTATTAAGAGACTTATTAAGAAATTCACCGCACGAGTCATAGTCTATTTTCCCTGTGGACGTGTCATTGCAATACTCCACACGTGCCTTCAATAGCTCACCTTTCGCTTTCTCGAAGGCATCATTTTGCTTACGAACATCTTCAATAGTTGTAGTAGTGAAGTATGTGTAGGCTTGTACTGATGTGTAGGAAATGAGTGTTATACACGCGATAGCGAGTCACGAAATTCAGATAAGTTTTGCATGAGACATATTTTTAATTTAAATCCTTGTAAGCTACAAGTGGAGCGTATTTGTTTTTATATAGAAGCAAGAACTAGAAGTCATAGTGATAGCATCAAAATACAAAATAAAAGGATTTTTTCATTAAATTTCGATTCTTTCAGCTTCTCCTGTAAATGCTTATTAGCATACTTGGTGAGACTATGATCTTGCATCTCATGATAGAGAAGCCATGCTATGTTTTTAGCTTTTAGAGATCTATTTACTTGAGTCCATCCATGACCTGATCTTTTACGGATTTGATTCTGTGAAAGACGATCATACCATGATGCCATTTTCTTTTCTTCTTCGAGAGTGATTTTATGAGACATGATTAGTTAGTAAAGAATAAAAATTTATCTGCACCTGTGTGCGTATATACCATAATACCATGAGGGCTTTCCTCTAAACGTTTTATTAATTTGTTTCTTTTCATATTTCTTGTGCGTAATAGAGCGAATTAAATCTCTTTCCTTTTACCGAACTGTTTACTATCTCATATCCTAGACTACGAGCATAAGCACGTCAGTCAGATATATAAGTAGAAACACTTGCTGGTCTTTCTCCGTTTATTCTAAGACTCATAAGCTCTGGAAGAGTACAATGACCCTTAGAGATTATATAGCTTACAATTCCTTTTGCTTTACTGTCTGCTGTAATATTAGGTGAGAACATATATTTTATAGTAAAAAGCTAAATGTTGTATCTGTGTATCAGAGTTCTTCAAGCGCACCAGAGATATTGTATTTCTGTGCTGACGTGGGAAAGAAAAGATGTGTTTTCATATTTGGGGGTTGTTAGATTTCTAAGAGCTGGACGGTAGAGTCAGGATTCACTCTAGAGATACCCTAGAGAATGAAACCTGTTATTACTATAGCTATAATAAACGTTAGTCACTACCCCTAGAAGATAAAATCTTCGACCACTCGTTCAAAACGAAACGGAGGTGACTTGCTATAACGAATCTGATTTCTTGAGACTATCAGGTATCGGCTTGTGGATTTCTCGTCTACGAGACCATATTTATCCTTCCTATTCAAGCAATTTCAGAAGGTATGCAGTGGTTTATACTCCACTTGGAATAATAAAATCCCCCTAGCGTAATGTGAGACTTGGCTAGAGGGATACACGTCTGTTCGAGATGTGACCGCTATACTCAATAAGTCTCACCAAACTAAGTATAACGTTCACGAACGGATGTTAAATCCATTATATGGGAAATACTTAGATTGCAAATTTATTTATAAAAAATCCCTCTTTTAACCGCTCGGAGGGAAAACGAGCTGAGGCAAGCTTTAATCATACAAAATTCAATCTTGATAGAATCTTATACATTCTTCCATTTGCTCTCTTGTAAGCTCAGATCGTGAAGAAACCTTATATCGTGAATAAAGGGCATTTTTAAGAGGCTCAAGAGGTTCTTTTACTTTTTGTGAGTATTCGGACATTACCATTGCTAATCGTTGTCGTAGCTTCGGTAAAACGTCTTCTTCTGCCATTCCTACGATCTCGAAGTCTAAAGTCTTTCACTCATTATAAGAATTGAATATAAATTGCCTCATGGCTTCATTATAGTCTTCTTTCTTTATTTTGATTGTAAAAACTAGATTTTCTGACGAGTCTACGCGAGGGGAGAATATCCCAGAGTCTTTTAGTAGCATTTATGAGAATTTAGGTTGTATAATGTCGCCATTTGTAAAATAGTGCAGTATGACTTCCTGTAAGGGTCGTCAAATAGTAAGTCAGTTATCCTCTGCCCACGCTTTTACCGAGTCTTTAGAAGATGCGCTATCTTCCGAAATACACCTTTCTAGGTCTTTTACTGAAAAATATTTTACCTGCTTTCCTCATGATGCTGTATCTGCTTTCTTAGGAGGTACTAGGTGATCATCACTATGCGTATCATCTGTATCGACTCACGTAGGCACAAGAAACATATTCAGAAGAGTGTTTTTTAGAGCGTAAGTAGTCGCCTTTCCTGCTCACTTATCCTGTGTATCGACTCCCTGTCCGTATCATGCAAGCTCGATAGACTCACCGCTCGTATGAAGAAGTATATATTTTGTGGTTACCTCTGTGAAAATAGATTGTTTTGATTTCATATCTTTAGGAACAGATTTTGAGTATTGATCGACCTCTTCCCACCGATCGACCTGTATTTTGCTTGCTACGTCTGTAGGAAGAATAGAGAGTCCGTTTTTTATCATAGATTCCCTAATGAGAGTTTTCACATCCTTATCAGATACTCATTTGTAAGCGCTATCACCTTTTCATACGGTCATAGATTTCTCTACGCCATTTATTTCTTTCATAACTGCCATTATGGCTTCGGATATTAGTTTCATTTTAATGATTGTTAGATAGTAGATTTTCTTTATGCTTGTTTATGGTAGCTATTTGTTTAGCTTTCTCTTCTGGTGATAGTTCTTGCATATTATAACTTCATTAGTGGCACAAATACAATGGACAATAGGAAGGTAGCGAGGAAGAGCTTTTCTATGAGAGTCATAAGTTTAAAAAAGTGAGTGCCAAAACTGATTATCTTCTTTTCAGCAACATTCACATACATATTTTCTTTTTGTAGTTTTTCAATTATTTGTCTCTTCTTCATCTTCAAGAATCCAAACGTGTTCACACTTACTTCCTATATCATATTCGTTATCAATATCTTTTAATTTTCCCTCTGCTTCTTTAATAAGATTTTTATATTCTTCTATTTTTTTAGAAAAGATAGACTTTTTTTCTTCCCTATCATTTAATAGGCTTTCTATATTACTTCTTTCTAAGAAAGGCGCTTCAGTTACGACAATATACTTACTTCCTATTTCACTTTCGTATACTAAGTCGTCAGAGTGACGAGCAATATCTTTTTTCTTATATGCGTATGTAAGTTTTCAGTTTTTAAGATACGTTGTATATCTATAGAGTCTTGCGTATTTTCACTCATTCACTACTAGCTGTCAATCGTATTGGAATATATTTGGTATAGGCTCATATTTTATGATTCTTTCTATTGTTTCGCTTGGTTTTGATATTTTTACCCTATATCAGTCGATCAACTGCTCTATAATTTCGCATGGTTCTGCATATTCTAATAAATGAGTCATATTATTTTTGATAAGGTTTATAATTTCAGGTCTCGAACTCATAGGTCATTTTTTCCCAGATAAGCGTACATTTCTTTTTAGCGAATCGAGAAGGCTCTCTTTGGAATGAGAGATTAAATTCTCTTTCACAATAAGTAGGAACGTTTGCATGGGTATCAGTAATCCAGCAAAAGGCGGATGTAATAATCATAGCACATGATGCGCTCATAAGAAATCTATAAAAAGTATTTCTTCGGTGTGTATTGGTATTCATATTTGTTATTAGAGATTAAAGTCATTTTTGATCGAAACATTCAAGTATTGCCCATGTCGATTCCTTATCCATTCAGTCTTGATAACAGACATTTTCTATAATTTTTCGAAGTTCGTCATTCCTATTAAAAGAAAGTATAGCTTCTTTTATTTTGTATTCATAAGTAGTTTCCATATAGTTAAGCGTTAAGAATAAAGTCTTTGAAGAGTCTTTTTACTGGATACATAGCAGAGGCGATTCGTTGTCTTTTCATCATAGCAGGATCGGGAATAGAAGAAGGATTGCCATTGTGAATAGATCATCGAAATGGCTTTCGCTCGTCAGGCAGTCCGTTAGGATATGCTGTAGTAAATTCGTACATAAGAAATCTAGATAAGATATATAACTTTTTGCATTTCCGCAACTTCAATTTTTTCTCAGCTTGAGAACTCACAAGATTTTCATCCCCAAAACTCTATCTTTTCTATTCATTCTTTTTCTCTAGATTCTATAGCATCGTTAAGCGCATCTTCTGCTTCTTCATGAGAGAAAAAAAATTCAATGCTTCATGATGTTTTTAAATAGTACATATAAGTAAAAGTAAAAAAAGTAAATTAGAACCTCTCTCGATAA
>OFQZ01000575.1_pt1 | contig 12314 bp, 31 predicted proteins | sample 1543011 | NCBI WGS metagenome assembly OFQZ01 (sample SAMN07774216, study PRJEB24372) | wastewater metagenome | isolation source: Exp Tend NO 0WW | collected 2016-02 | reverse complement strand
GCGATGAAATTGTTAAAAAAATATCTGATATGTACTCTGAAAAAAAGATGAGCATAGTTGAAATTGCGAATGAGATGGCATGGTCATGGTCGAAAACAAGGGAAGTGTTGATGTTATACGGAACTAAAATGAGGTCCAGATCTGAAGCTATTAGCATTGCCGGCCACAGAATAAGTCAAGGAAAACATACTACCGTAGGAGCGAAATAAATGGCTAGCTTAAATTTATGTCAGTTTATAGGCAACATAGGAAAGATTGAAACTCGCTATCTAAGTAATGGCGATGCTGTGACAAACTGCTCAATTGCTGTTAACGAAACATGGAAAGATCAAAACGGGGAGAAACAAGAACGTTGTGAATGGGTCAGCATAACTGCATACAAAAAACTAGCCGAAATAATGCAATCTTATTGCGTTAAGGGAATGCAGATATACGTTTCAGGAAAAATGCAAACTAGGAAATACACCGACAAGAATGGAGTTGAACGATATGCAACTGAAATTATCGCTAGTGACATGAAGATGCTTGGCAGCAAATCGGCATCCAGCAATGATGATTTAGTTCAATCTAAACAGGACGAAACAAAATCTTATAGAGGTGAGGTGTTAGGCGCTAAAAATAACACCGGTTTTGATGACATGAGCGATGATATCCCCTGGTAATGAGCGCCATACAAGACCAGATTAAAACGGCTATTCACTGGGCAGATCGGTGCAAAGAGGTATTTGCGAAAGAAGCTATGAGCGATAGCGACAAAGAAGAAATCCAGACATTGTGCGCTATAGCAATAGAATTGATTAAATTCTCTAGCCCAAGAAAGCTTCGTGAAGCATCCAGGATAGTTGAGATTAGATCTTAAAAGGACAAAATAAAATGACCAGCCGAACTAAATGGACTGAATTAACACAAGAAGAATTAAAAAGATTATTTGACTACGATCCGACTACGGGGATATTCGCATGGGCAATATCTAAAGGTACAGCCAAGAAAGGAAGTGTAGCTGGGAGCATAAGTAACCAACGAGGCAAACGTTACATCACAATAACTATAAGCGGGAAAAGTTATTACGCTCACAGATTAGCATGGTTGTATGTTTACGGTGAATTCCCTAATGAAGATACTGACCATATCGACGGAAACGGTTTAAACAACAAGATAATTAACATTAGATCTGCCACTACTTCCGAAAATTGCAGGAACAGACGAGTGCCATTAAATAACAAAAGCGGGGTGATTGGTGTTTATTGGGAGAAGTTGGTATCAAAATGGAGGGCAGATATAAGAATTGATGGAAGGAAGAAATTCTTAGGATTCTTTGATGACTTAGAAGATGCGGCAAAAGTCAGGAAGGATGCTGAGATTCAACATGGTTACCATCCTAACCACGGCTCAGTGAGAGTGCTCTAATGGAAAACAAATTAACAGGATGGGTGTTGTTCGACGGCAGCGATGAGCAGATTGCTGAGTTAGTGAACAATACTTTTATCGTTAATAACATAAACAGCATCTTCGGAAATCCTAAGTGTGTTAATACATTTTATACAGGAAAAACTGAAGAGGAAGATAAATTGTGGTTAAGGGGACACTTCCACGAATACGGAATAACAAAGTACTGGCTCATCCCCGCCGATCCACTGCGAGAAATGAAGATACGCTGGGCAACTACTGGGCAGCCGGTTTGGATAAGGAGAAAAATAGAAAATGAATATTTTTATTGGCTACCGACAACCACTCCAGACTGGAACATACCAAACGCTGAATATTCTTTTACACCTTTTGAAAAAGAAATTGAGTTTAAGGAGGAATGATGATTGAGTTTAGAGACACAGGTTATGGATACCTTAGAGACAATAGCGAAGAATATGTTCAAATTGATCTAGATGATGGAGCCGCAATATTAGATGGTGCTTTTGACATTGATCATTTGGAACAAATCCTAACAAAAATGAAAGAATTGCAAGGATAGAATAAATCATGAGCGAATGGAAAAAATATACGAGCAGTGATGAGCAGATTGCTGAGATTAGTTCTGCAAAGAATGGTTTTGTATGCAGGAATAATGAATCTGACTCAGGAATATTAACCATAAAATATGGGCAATTATTTTCTGATAAATCAGAATATCCAATATTAAATGCAATGTGGAGTGGATCTCTAAAACGTTTTGTTGAAACTCACAACACTACACACTACTTGATAATCTCCGACGACCCGCTGAGAGAAATGAAGATACGCCAATCGCAGACAGGCCAGCCGGTTTGGATTAGGACAAAAGATGGATCTAATCATGGGTGGCATTACCATGATATACCGTACACAGAAGTAAACTGGAACATACTAAACGCTGAGTATTCATTCACTGAGTTTAAGGAGGAAGCATGAGTTTATCTATAGAAGAAAAAGACGGAGAAATTCACATCTACAATCTGTTCGAAGGCGGCGGAGGATTAATCAGGTGCCGCGTAGATGGTGTTATAGAATTGTATGAGATTCCGAGTTATGGCGGGGAAGAGCGATATAGTGGCGTGCATCCCACAATACAATCTGCGATCAATGAATCTAGAACATGGACTTAATCATGCAAATAACCTGGACTGAATTTACACCAGAAAAATGGGAGGAATTGAAAAAATGATTGAAATAGAAGGGTTACCTGAAGGATGGAAAGCTGTGGCTTATAGGAGGCCAATTAAAGGCGAGCAATATCTACATCAAGCAATAATATGGAAAGCCTTTATAAATGAAGGATATCCATGTCTGATCGTAGAAAAAATCAAGCCACGCAGGATAGTGCTTGAAGAAATAAGCAAGGAAGAATATCACAGGTTGTTCAATGATGAACGTTGTTCTGATATTTACAACATGCGCGGCAGCTATTGGCGCGAAGTAAAGGAAACAGAAGAGCCTAAGTTAAGTTTGAGTGTGGATGAGTGTAAAGAAGCAATGAGGAAACTGGAGACATTTAACGTCACCGATCTATCTGTAAAAATATGCGGATTCTTGAAGGAAAACTCATGAGATATTTTAGCGCTATGGTTTTCGGGTATGGAATATGCCTACTGGTATTGCATCTTCAAGGGAAGATAATATTATGACAACTGAACAATGGCATTGGATGATGGAAGTCTGTGCTGTGGAAATATGGAGAATTAAGGAGGAAGTATGAAGATAAATAAAGTACAAATACATCAGGAAAAAGTATCAACTTATATTTCTGAAGAAGAATTAACAGAACTAATTCTCAAACACGTATGTGAAAAATCAAACTTTAGATTATGCCCTGGAACACTTAAAAAAGTTTATTTTAATAAAGAAGATCGTGGCGTTGATGGCTTTAAAACAGAAGTTCACATTGAATTAATAAATGAAATACTTCCATTAATGAAGAAGGACAGCAATCCGTTGCCAGTAGAGTATTAATCATGCAAATAACCTGGATATCCTGTGCTGTGAAAATATGGAGAATTAAGGAGGAACGATGATAACAAAGTGGCAAACATTAGAAGAGTTTGAAGCATCTCCAGAGGATGGTATTTATTTTGTGTGTACCAAAATCAGAGATATAGAAGATATAGAAATAGCATGGTATTACAATGACAAATTTTACTCAGATCCAGATGGGATGTTTGGTAGTTGGTGGATTACCCATGTAATGAAAGTTACTTTACCAAATCCTCCAAATAATGCTTGACAGATTACATAATATTAAATTACACTCCTATTTAGTAACAAATTAAAGGAGAATGAAATTATGAATCCAAATACAGAACTTAGTTTAGTAATCTTTTTAATTACAGCAGTATTAGTAGTTAACTTTTTTAAGAATGTATTATTTCATAGGAGTGTATCATGAGTGTTTGGTTAGAATTAAAAGGTAAGCTAGATAAAGATGTTGTCGAGAAGGCCATACATGGAATAGCAGTAAGAAAAAATAATGGTCTTACAGAACTAAAACTAACTACTCGTAGAATGCTTTCTCAATTTGATATGAGTAGTGTTATTACACATTACAGGATACTATAATGAATTACGATGACTATGATGAAGAGTTTGAGAGAGAATCAATATGGTTACAAACAGACATTGAACTCTTACAGGAACTACAAGATGAGTGGGATGATGGAGGAGAAGATAACCTTGATGAATATTTTGAGAGATTAAATCATGAAAATATATTATAAAGCAGAAGGCAAATGGCGTCATTGGTTTTGTGGAGATATGGAAATAGTAAAAGCAGACCATAGGGTTTTAGCTAAGTTTACAAATGAAATAAATCATTTGAATGACTTAATAAAACAAGGGATGATTGAAGAATTTAAAATTGTGGAAGATACAGATGAATCATTGTCTTAGTTGTGATGTACTTTTAACACAAAAAGAACTCTCTTATAAATACTCATGGGGAGAGCCAATACAATTATGTACAAAGTGTTTATCTAATTCTTGTGTTCAAAGAATATACACTGATGATACATTATATGAAGAGGAACTTGATGAATGAAGGACATTTTGTTAAAAATATACCATGCCCTAAATGCAGAGAAAACGGGAATGATCGATCAGGGGATAATCTGGCCGTATATTCTAATGGTAATCGCTGGTGTTGGAGTTGTAACTACTTTGAGTCTAATAATTTGGCTAGTAGTAGACTTCATCATAAAGGAGGTAAACGTCGCTCTAATATTACTAGGAATGTAAACCTTCCTGAAGATGCCTCACCAAACTATCCACAAGAGGTTTTAGATTGGGTAGGTAAGTATGAGTTAGGGGAATCTAATTTAATTCAACTGGGAGCGTTATACAGCGAACAGGGGGTGTATATAAGAGAAACTCACTTAAATAAACTATTAATATTCCCATTTTGGCATAAAACTGAGAATGATTTAGTGTTAGAAGGGTGGCAAGCAAGAATATTTGGAAATTATACTAAAGCTAGAAAATACTACTCACTTGGTAACTTACAAGATATTTGTTATAGATTAAAGAGTGGTGTAGTGGATGGAAGTAAAGGTAATACACTAGTTTTATGTGAGGATATACTCTCTGCTATTAAAATATCATTAACTGGATATCAAGCAATGCCGTTGTTTGGTATTAATGCTAAGGGAAGGAGACATCAATTTATTGGTATAGATAATCTTATTATATTCTTAGATCCAGATATGCACAGACATTCTTTAGAAGAAGCTAGTATTTTAAGACTTTATGGATATAATGTACATGTCGTTCTAAGTGTTAAAGATCCAAAAGAATATTCATTAATTGAACTTAAAGAGGTTTTAAATGACAAAATTACTAATTGATTTTATCTTTCTCTCAACACTAGCTATACTTAGATTCATAGCAGCAGAAGATAAACCAGAAGAAAGAAGAAAAGTGTTAGAAGAATATAAAGAAGACTATAACAGGACAATTAGAATTCATAATCTTAATAATGACTAATATTATCTTACGACTCTTATTATATAAGACTATCTTTAATAAATATGGCGATAAAATACACTCTAGAGAATTAGCAGGATATTTGCAGACAATCAAATCTCTGCACATGGTTACACAGCATGACATTGAGTTTAATGAGTTTAAATCCGCTATGTTATTAGAGCATCCTGATTCACTTGATATTGTTAATAATATTGATCCAAGTGGGGTATCATCAGAAATAGCTACTAAATTAGTTCAAGATTGGTTAACACGTGAGTGGGCGAATAAACTAGCTTTAAAAGCTATTGATGTAACAGAAGGTAGAGCATCTCTAACAGATATTCAAGAATATTGGAATAGTTTCACAGAAGATTCTAATAGTAAAGAAGATGAGTTTGTTACTAATAACTTTGAAGAACTTTGGGAGGTAAATAGACGTGATGGAGGTATTGAATGGTTTTTACCATCTTTAAATAAATCCATAGGTGGATTAAGAATCTGTGATTTTGGTATTATCTTTGCACGAACAAACATTGGTAAGACAAGTTTTAATTGTAATCAAATAGCTTACATATTAAAGAATACTAAAGAGTCTGTACTTTATTTCAACAATGAGGAGGCAGGGGGAAGGGTTTACTTTAGAATTGTAGAAGCTTATTTTGGAATAGATAGGGAAAAACTAGGAGAGAATCTAAAGAAAGCTGAAACAAGGTTTAAAGAAGAAACACAAGATCGATTAAAAATATTTGATAGAGCAACTATTAGTAAGTATGATATTGAAAGAGTTGTAAAGTCTGTTAAACCAGGAATTATACTTGTGGATAATTTAGATAAAATTAAAGGGTTTAAAGGAGATAGGCAAGATATTATGCTAGGTAGTATATACACCTGGGCGAGAGAGATAGCTAAACAATATGCCCCTTTTATCGGAGTTAGTCAAGCTGCTGATAGTGCATCAAACAAAAAATGGTTAGACACTGGAGATATGGCAGATAGTAATACCAGTAAGCAAAAAGAATTAGATTTTTTAATTGGTATTGGAGCAACAACAAACATTGGAGAAGAGAATATAAGATATTTAAGCATTTGTAAGAATAAATTTAATTCTTTTCCAAATAAGATAACATGTAGGTTTGATAGTAAAACAAGTAGATTTAAGGAGATGTAATGTGGAAAGTTAGAAGAGTAGCTTTAGATACAGCGATAATATTGACAAATGTATATTATGCAGAAGAAGAGCCTATCTACTTAGGCAATACATCAATTAGTTGGTATGTAGATAATGATGAAGCGAAAGAAAAGATACTAGAAGCCTTCAGAGAACCTGTGATACCATATTTTAAGAGTAAAGCTGTATTTTAATGAATATACTAACATTTGATACGGAAACTACTACCATAGAACATGGACACCCTTTTCATAAAGACAATAGAATGGTGTGCTTAGGTTATAAATGGCTCGATCAAGAAACAGAAGTTTTAGATTTTAATGATTCTACAGCAGACCTTTTTAATAAACTTTTTGTTAAAGCTGATCTTGTTATTGGTATGAATCTGAAGTTTGATTTACATTGGATGCGTAGAATAGGATGTAATTTAAGGAATATTAAAAACGTGTGGGATATACAATTAGCCTATTTTTATTTATCCGCGCAATCATCCATATCACCATCATTAAATGAGATTAGTGAAGCATATGGAATGGGACAGAAAGTAGATGTTATAAAGCTTGAGTATTGGGATAAAGGAATTTGTACATCAGAAATACCAAAAGATGAGTTGCATGAGTATACAAAACAAGATATAATACTAACAGAGAAAAATTTTATTCATCAGTATGAATTATTTACAGGGAAGAAATTATGAGAGTAGCAGTGGATGTAGATTTGCCGAGTGGTTATAATATAATAGGATTTAGAAAAGCAACAAATGGAGATAAAGTATTTCATCCAGAGGATGGTAGTATAGATGTATGGGATAGTGTTGTAGACTCTACAGTGTTTTACTTCATTGTTGAGACAACTACTCCTAGGGAGATAATATTAGAAGTTGCGCCATCAAAGAGCATTATTAATCCAGGGGAATTTTATGTGATAGAGTTTAATAGTAATGATATACTAGTCTTGGAAAGACAAACTGGAAAACCTTTTTACAAAGTAACTATTAAAAAATGAGGAGGTATCATGAGTTTTAAAGATTATTTGATTAGACTTTTACTTGTAATGTTTAGTGTTGTAGGAATGACTATGTTACTATCATTCTTAGTTACAACAAATGTTCAAGTCTTTGGATTTGTTCTTGGCTTATTTGTATTAATAGCAATTGTAATTAGATTTATATGGAGTGAAAAATGAAAGTAGAGATAGACTTACATATACCAGATGGATATGAATTTGTTAGATATGGTAAAATGAATCGAGGAGAAAGAGGTTTACTTCAGGGTACACCTTATCTTTATCATCAGTGTTATGATGAAATGTATAAAAATGATTTCTTTATTATAAAAAAGAAAGTGAAACTTACAAAGAAAACTCGTCGTTATCTTTATGAAGATTCAAATACACATGAAGAAGATGTTGGATTAATGAGTATGACAGAAGCCGCACTTTATCTTAATTTAGCTAAAGGAGACACATTATATTTTAAAAATGGAAAATTCATAAAATGGTTAGAAGATGATTGGCAGGAATATAAAATATGAGATATATAGAAGATGTTTTAAGAGCTAAAAAATATTTAATTACTGATCTAATAGTAACTTTGGATACTATCATTGAATTTGAAGGAGCTATAGAAAAGGATAATTATAGAGATGAGCATCTTAAGCAACTCTTGAGTGCTTCTAATATTGCAATTATAGAATTAAAAGACTATTTAGAAAAGGCTGTATATGCCGACAAATCAAGAGAAATTCTATAAGCTATTTAGAATATGAAAAAGTATCCAACCAAAGAGGAGATAGAAAAATATCTCTCATATGATCCAGAGACAGGAATATTTACAAGACACAAGACTGATGGAAGAGGTTCTAAGGATGGTCAAGCAGGACATTTAAAATCTAGTGGATATAGGGCTATAAGTATTCATAATGTACATTATTATGCTCATAGATTGGCGTGGATAGTATCTTATAATGAGGAACCTCCTATGATGATAGATCATATCAACAGAAACAGATCAGACAATAGGATTAGTAATCTTAGGTCAGTTACAAATAAAGAGAATTGTATGAATAAATCAATTAGATGTGACAATGAAATAGGAATTACTGGTGTGTATTGGCATAAGAAAGCTGGTAAGTGGATGGTAGAGAGGGGTAGGGTATACCTAGGACTGTATGAATCATTACTTGAGGCTGTGGTATGCAGTATTAATTATGACAGAAACAAACAGAAATTTATATAAGCTCTATAGGATTGCCTGCGCTGATTTACTTGTGTTACAAGAAATGGAATGGAATGGAATGCTCTTTGATGCAAAAAATGCAGAAGAGAGAGCTATCCTTTTAAATAAAGAGCTAGATATTTTAGAGATTAGATTCGAAGAGCTTGTTGGAAATGCTGTATCAATAACATCAGGTAACCATATATCAGCTATCTTGTATGGAGGAATTATAGAAGAAGTAATAAAGATACCTGCAGGATATTATAAGAGTGGTGCCAGGAAGGGAGAAGTAAAGTATGCAAATTATGTTATACAACATACTTTTGAGAGACTTGTAAATCCATTAAAAGACACTCTCACAGCTAATTCTAAAAAGAAGGAGGATGCAAAACAGATATGGAGTGTAGGTGAAGATGTTTTGAAACAGCTTAAAGGCAGTGCTAAAGCTAAAGAAATAATAAGTATTATCTTAGAACATCGAAGAATATATAAAGCAGTGAGCACTTACTTAGTTGGATATGGAGATTTAATAAAAGAAATGGGATGGGAGAACAATGTGTTACATCCAAACTTTAACCAATGTATTACTATAACAAGTAGACTTAGCAGTAGCAAACCAAATGCTCAGAACATGGGTGAGGAAATAAAACAATTTATAATTTCACGTTATGAGGAGTAGATATGCTGATTAATGTTGATGTGAAATACTGTATATGACACAACAAAAATATAATAGTGAATATAGAGCCAAACTTTATCAGAATAGGAATCCTGAAGAGATACAAAGGGATAAAGACAGGAGAAGAGCCTACTATCTAAGAAATAAAAAGCGGTATTTAGAAAGAAATAAGGAATGGAAGGAAGCTAATAGGGAAAAATTCAGGGAGATGCAAGCTAAGTCCTATCATAAGACTAAGTCTGATCCTACAAACACAAAAAAGTATTTGTTAAAACATGCTAAAGCAAGGGCAGTACAAAAACAAATAGACTTTACTCTAGTAGAATCTGACATTGTATTACCAGATGTATGTCCCATATTGGGAATACCTTTTGATAGAGGTACCAGAAAATATGGTTATTCACTTGATAGAAAAGACCCAAACAAAGGTTATACTAAAGATAACGTATGGGTTATTTCTCAAATAGCAAATGCAATGAAATGGGATTCTACGCATGAAGAGAGAGTATTGTTTGCTAAATGGGTATTGTCTTTAGAAGGAGGTGTGCTGCCTTGATCATTAATATTGATGTGAAAGGGCTTTGACTTGAAGTGGTTGTAGCGGCTTTCCTGTCTCAAGACAAAGTGTTGTACAAAGAGCTTAATGATGGGATAGATTTACATTCTGACAACCAAGTTAAATTAGGCTTGCCGGATAGAATCACTGCCAAGATATTTATTTTTAAGCTGATGTTTGGTGCTATGGAATATAGCTTTGCTCAAGATCCTGATTTTACTTTTATATCTACTAAGCCTAAGTATTGGAAAGGAGTTATTGATAGATACTATGATAAATATCAAGGAATCAAAGAGTGGCATGAGTTTATTATTCAACAAGTAGCTAAGGATAGTAAGCTAGTAACTCCATTTGGAAGAACATTTAAGTGGGATTTAATGCAATATGGAGAATATAAAATACCCACAACACAGGTAAAAAATTATCCCGTCCAAGGCACTGGAAGTGATGTAGTAATGATAGCTAGAGTTGCATTGTTTAAACGGTTGTTAGCAAAAAATATAGTTTGTGATTTGATATGTACTGTACATGATAGTATTGTAATTGACTGTAAAAAGGAGTATACTGCTGAAATCATAAAAACTGTGGAGGAAGTATTTCAAGACTTACCGAATATAATTAATAAGTTGTTTGATATAAACTGGGATTTAGAAGTAAGAGTAGAAATAAAAACAGGCATGGATTTATATAACCTAAAGGAGATAGAATGAAAGTAGAAATAGTAGATACACCAATTGTATGTATTACAATGACACGTGAAGAAGCAAAGATTTTGTCTGAGCTTGTTAATGTAAATATTAACGAATTAAAATACTATGGTAAACCCTTAGACTTACCAAGTGATGCTAATGAAACCTTTGCTGCACCACTCTTTAACCAATTCTATATTTTAGGAATAGAATAATGATTATTACAGGTAAAATAGTTTCAATTGATCTAAATGCAACCATTACTAAAGCTTCAGGTGGAACATATAAAGGTGCAGAGATAGTATTTAAGGATGCAAATGGTAAAGTACAGACAAAAAACATTCATGAAAATGGCCTTAAGTATGCTCCAGCAGTTAAGAATGGCTTAGAAAGTTTAGAGCCAGGTGATAATTTCACTGTGGAGATGGAGAAGAAAGATGACTTTTGGACTTGGATAAGTATTAAGAAAGGAATTGAGCAAGAAGAAAAACAAAAGACAACCACTCAACAAAGCACTGCATCAAAGAGCACAAGTTGGGAAACAGCAGAAGAACGGGCAGCACGACAAAAACTTATCGTTAGACAAAGTAGTTTAACAAATGCTGTAGCTTTTCTAGTATTACAAGGGCGAACACATGCAACTGAGGAGGATGTTCTAGAAACAGCTACTACCTTCTATAATTGGGTGTTTGAGCAAGGGGTAGATGAAAATACAGAAGATGATTTTAATGACGGAGTTTTATAAACTGAAGCATAGTTAAGGATAGAAATTGGAACACATAACGAAACATGAGCTTCAACGTGCCATGAAGGAGGGTAAATATCTATGAGTACACTGACAGCACTTGTAGATTCTTGACTGACACTCCCGTATTTGCTACTGCTATAGCTTCTGAAGATGTTTCTGAATCCATTGCTAAAAGTAGACTAGATCTAACAATTAGGAATATAGTTAAAGGTAGTGGATGCACAGATTATAAATTGTTTGTATCTGGAGGGAATAACTTTAGATATGATATAGATCCTACATATAAAGCTAATAGAACAGGAAGTGATCCAAAATGGAGAGAAGCTTTACGATTACATCTCATAAAGGAATGGAATGCTTATGAATGTGTAGGTTTTGAAGCTGACGACCATTGTGGAGTTGAACAGAAAGAAGATGGTAGTACCTGTATAGTGGCTATTGATAAGGATTTATTACAGGTTCCAGGTTTACATTATTCTTGGCCAATAATTCGGAAGAACACTATAGTCAGGGAAGGTTTATTTAGAGAGATATCAAAAGAAGAAGGGATGAGGAGGTTTTTCACTCAGGCTCTTACTGGAGATACTTCTGATAACATTAAAGGCATATATGGAATAGGAGCTAAGAAGGCAGAAAAATTATTAGCAGATTGTAGAACAGAAGAAGAGATGTATCTAAAAGTATATGATGTATACACAGAGGATTGTGAGGATGATGATTGCATGAGCAAACAGCTTCAGCGTTTAGAAACAAACCTAGATTTACTATGGATATGGAGAAGTTTAGGAATTACTTATAGTATAAGGAAAGAAATACATGAATAAAAATTTAATTA
>OFQZ01000574.1_pt1 | contig 12325 bp, 20 predicted proteins | sample 1543011 | NCBI WGS metagenome assembly OFQZ01 (sample SAMN07774216, study PRJEB24372) | wastewater metagenome | isolation source: Exp Tend NO 0WW | collected 2016-02 | reverse complement strand
GGGACGCAGACACTCCAGTCGAAACCCCGCGAGGGGTCCGGTACGGGTAGCCGCGTGCCGCTGATGAGACAGGCTCACAGACCACATACAGGAGATCACAATATGCCTACCGAGCTGACAGACGAACTACTCGACACCACGTTTCCGGCCGACTGGAGCGAATGGCGTCGGATGTGGGCCGAGTACAAGGCCGCGAGGACCGCGGATGGAACGTTCAAGCGGTCTACGTGGAAGTGGCGCGGCGAGAACTTCCTGTCCGACGCGACGCTGTGCCGCGTCGACGCGTACGACCGCCACGTCGAGCTGTGCGAGGTCACGTTCGGGATCCGCGAAACCGCGCGGTACGTAGGTGTCACATTCGCTGAGGGGTCCGGTACGTGGACCCCAGACAGCATGCCCGAAACGTTCCGCGAGCTGGACACGATCTTGAAGGAAGGCCGATGAGCGAACACGAGAACCTCGAACCGATCCACGAACACACATACCGGGTAGTGAGCATGTCCCGACCCGGGCGGATGCGCTGTGTCTGCGGAGCACGTCTGGCAGTCGAAGTGGACGGCAGCCTCAGGGGGTCCGACGTGACGTGGGCGCATACGCGAGACCGGGGTGTAGGGGAGTAACGCAGACCCCCGAACATACCCCCCACATGGACCCAGACCAGAAACCTCGCGGGAAGGGTTGACACAGGGACGCAGCCCGATTAAGCTCCCGAGTCGCACCCCAGACCGGGCAACCCCCCTCTACCCACCCCCACTGACCTTTCATGGTTGGTGGGGGTGGTTCGCGTTCAGGGACGCGGTTACGGGTTGGCTATGCCGGGTCGCGCGAAGGGGGGTACCGCGAAGCTGGGTGGCGTACTGGCCTGCTATCCGGGCGAACAGTGAAATGACACGAGAGCCTTATTACATGAAATGACATGAATCCGGGGCGAAGGGAACTGGGCCTTTTTGTACAGCTATGGTCCGTGTTCCCTTGGTCCTTACCTATACGTCCCTACACTACATTTCACTACACGGACACCCTGCATGAAATGACATGAGATTTCGAGGCCCCAAGGGGACGCAGACGGACCGCCGACCACGCCGCAGACAGCCCGCAGCCAGCTCGACGTGATGCGTGCGTTCGAGCGCCTACAGGAGTACGGTAGAGACCCTCACCTACCTGGCCCCGTTCGTGACACAGCGAGGCCCTGACATAGCCCAGGAGACCCGCACATGGCCAAGTACGCCAGCAACTCGAACGACGACAGCGACGACGTGGACCCGACGGACTACACCGCGGTCCAACGGCCCATGGTGTCCAGCGATTTCGACATCACGGACTACGCAGCCAAGGAACCGAAGCCCGCACCGCGACCCCCGACCGCCGTCCGCATCATTCCCCGCAACCCAACCCGCACCACCACATCTGTCGCGGCCGCAGCAACAGCCGCCACTGTCAACTACTGGCAGTTGGACGATGACGAAGCGGCCGACGCTGTGTACCAGCAGGTGCAACGGCAACGGGCAAACGAGATCAAGCCCGGTGGAGACATCCGGCTTGAGGACATGAAGATCGGTGGCACCAAAGGATACGCGCCGGACCAGTTCTACACGCGCAGCACGAACGAGAAGGGGTTCAGCACAAAGATGCGCGTGAACCTCTCCCCGGCTATCAACGCCGCAGTCATGGAGATGGTTCACAGCAAAGAATTCAGCGCCTACCACAGCGTCAGCGACTTCATCCGGGACGCCGTGATGCACAGATTGCAGTACCTACGTGAACACGGGGCAGACACACCGCTGATCCGGGAACTGTGCGAGATCGAGGTGTCCAACGCGATGATGGCCACCCATGAACTGGTGACCACACAGCGGACCGAGCAACTCGCCAACGCGGAACGGATGCTGGACCTCGTACGCAAGGGCGGGGACACCGAGCACCTGTCGACAGTGCTGCACGAGCTGGACATCCAAGCCGACATCATGCCCGAGCCGTGGGCCGGACGGATGCGCGAGATCATCGCGAGGGCCAGCCGGTAGCCCCACCTGAGAAATACTTTCGGAAAGATGTTTGACACCCCGGTACGCTGGGCATTACCGTCAACATCACCAAGTCGCACGGAACAACCCGGCGCAACCGAAAGGACCACAGCCATGAAGCTCATCGCAGAACCCGTCATCGTCGAGGTCGAGTCGCAGTCCAGCGGCGCAGGCCAGTGGGACCCGATCCTCAAGTTCCTGGTCGAGGGCACCCACGAGGTCGAGAACGAAGACGGCACCGTCGAGGCGGTCAACAACTTCGGATCCGGCAAGTTCTTCCTCATCGCCGAGGACGTGACCCGGAACCAGCAGGCCGGTCTCACCAGTGCCGCCAAGGCCGCGGGCGTCAAGTGCGTCACCAAGACGCTGGACCCGGTGGACCCGGGCAAGGACGCCGACGGCAACCAGCTCCCCGTCAAGCGCTTCGGCCGTCTGCTCGCCAAGGTCGATGAGACCTACGCCGACTTCGAGGCCCGCGTCGCCAAGAACAAGGCGTCCGGTACCGTGGAGGGTGGGAGTGCCCCCGAGGCCACCCCCGAGACGGAGACCGCGCCGGCCAACGAGACGGCCAAGCAGCGTGCGGCCCGTCAGAAGGCTGCCGCCGCCAAGAGCTGACCCCAGCATCAGCAACCCCGCATAGTGCCCCCCGGTTGGATTGATCTCCTGGGCCGGGGGGCACTGTCGCGTCCGGGCACATATCACCCAGATATCGCCGGTTCGGGTGAGCCTTGCGCCGCTCCAGCTCAGGTAGGTAGGGTGCCGACCAGGACATGACGTCAAGTGGGGTTAGAGAGGCACGCAGCCTCCGTCCCCGCCACCAGATTGCCTGGCACGGGCAAGGAAGCACACCCCCGGCTCCTGGGAAGTGGGTCGGGGGTGTGCCGCGTCCAGGAACGCCGACTCATGCACAGGGCCATGCACAGGCTGTGGATGAGTGCGATCGCTAGTTAAGGATTGCACATTAATTTCTCGAAGTCGTTGCAAAGAGATGGCGCGCCATCTAGAGTGACATCCAGACACCTCCCCAGGCTGTCCACCCCGCCTGTGCTGTCCCCCTCGATCCCCCTGACGGGGACAGCACAGGCCCCCGGCGAAGTAAAGTCCCAGTTCCCCACTAGCGCAGAACGGAGGTCCCATGACAACGGACCCCGGATACCCCGACCGTGTAGAGGCACGATTGGCTGAAATGGGCATGGATATGGCTGCCCTGGAGAAATCGGGCCGACCCGCATCCACGTCCACCTTGTCGATGGTCTGGATGTGTGAAAGCCAGGAATGCTCAGACCCTGATGAGCAGCTCTGCTGGCGGCACCTGCTCTGGGCCATCGACCATAACCAGTCCCCGTACCATGTGGCGACCACCATGTGTGAAGCCGCGTCGCCTCTGGTGCTGGAGTGCAGGGTGTACAGCGGGTGGTTGACCCGGACGCGGGACCTTCCATGCACCCACGCTCGACCACGGCTTGACCAAGAGGCCCGCGAACATCAAGAGCGAAGGGGTGAAGCATGAACTGGTGGGACATCCTCGCGTGGATCGTCATCGGCGTAGTAGTGATCTGCGTTGTGTGGACGATCGTCCTGACGGTCCGGGACAGCAAGGCTGAACCGCTCCGCAACATGCCAGAGGACGATTTGATCGGCCTGGGTATCGGGGCGATCCACAACCAGTTCGCCGGGATGCCCGTGTACCTGTCCAGGACTATGAGGCCAGGCGCTATCGTCCGCACTGGCCCCAACGGTTTGTGGGGGCAGTGGGGGGCAGGCAGTGAGACACTCTGGGACTACCCGGGTAATTCGCTGATCATGCACCCGAGTACTTGGGAACGCATCAAAGCGGTGGCCGACCAGCAAACCCTGAAGTGCGCCGAAGGAACCCACCTGAGCGCCCACCAGCAGACCCGCGACGAACTGGCCGCGGATGACCTGGCTTGGGCGCTCCGGCAGATCGACAATATCCGTGCCAGTAACCCAGGGAAAGATAAACCATGAATATCACAGACGATCAACTCGAAACTCTTAGATCCCAACTCGCGACATGCAAGCTTGGACACGGTTTAGGAACCGTCGATGAACCATGTTCGGTCGCCGCGATCAATCTCGCTTTGAGTGGTGAACTGTCAGACCGGGATCCATCCGAATGCATGTCTCCCGTGATTCGACGATGGGTTATCAGCGTCCAGGATTCCATGCCGGTCCAAATGATGGCCGCAGGTGACGAGCATGGAGACAGGTGGAGGCAGGCGCTTGTTGGTCTGGCTGGAACGCGTGACACCAAATCGGAAGCAGCGCGAGTGGCCATGGTCATCGACTGGATGTGGGAATGCTTGGCGACGGATTGGCAAAAGTGGGTGCCGACATCAGCTCATTCCGCGTGGAATGAAATGCTACACGAGAAAACTGCTCGTGCTGCTTATGCTGCTCATGCTACTGCTGCTGATGCTTATGCTGCTGCTGATGCTGCTGATGCTGCTGCTTATGCTGCTGCTGCTGATGCTGCTGCTGCTGATGCTGCTGATGCTGCCAGAAAAGAAATGTGTGAGAGACAGTTATTTAAACTTATAGAGATAATTGAAAACGAGGATAAGTAAAAATAAAATGATAGACCCTGTAGAATGCAAGTCATGTAAAGTTGTTATAGACGCTAATGATTCAAGTTGCTGGGAATGTGGATGCAACTATTGTGATGCTTGCGAGAGTTATTGCGACGTATCAGGTGAAGCAAGATGTTTAACATGTTCAAGCAGTCTTGAGACAAGTTGTAAGCACTGTTTAAAAGACCTGGTAGATGATGAGCCAGAAGAATATGAATATCGTGATGATTCGTGTGAATTGACGGTGAAAGAGCGTAACGGGAGAGGTTATTAAAATGATTGATAAAAGATACTCACCATTTAACAAGCCAAACATACAAAACATAACCCCTAAGACCGAGTTAGGTAATAGGATAAAGGAGGCATTTTTGAATCCAAACGATGAAACACCGACCAACAAAATAATTCTATCTCGCTTAAAAACGGCAGAAAATAGAAAAGTGGAGGTGAGGATTGAATACATAGAAAGCGATAAAGAATGGGAAGTGAACCTGAGAAATAGAAATCCAGACGCAAAGATAGGAGATTGGCACTTGTGGGGAACTGGGAGAGCGTTTAGTTTGAATGACGCTATAACACTGGCTTTTAATGAAGCAAATAGGCGAGGTTATTAGAGTATGGGAGAGCTTAGAACGGTTCAACAAGATTTAGCTATGGCTGAGATAAGTTTAGATAATGTTGAACATAATATCGATGAAGCATTAATGCACATACAAACGTATTCCGATTTTTATCCTGAATTAGAAAATAAACTACCTTGTGTAAATGCTGCAAAACGATTGATAATAGAGTTACGAACACTAATACAAGAGGCAGTTAGCAAATAAATGAAACTAGGCGAGGCAATTAAATACTACAGACAACTAAGAGGATTAGACATAAAACAATTTGCTTCAAGAGTTGGTCTTAGTCTTGAGCAATACAGAAAATTAGAAAACGGTGAGAGCGGCACAAGGGTTGAAAGGTTCTTTGGAATATTGAATCAATTGGATTGTATGTTTTATGTTAGATGTCCAGGCGGAATAAAAATTACTTTTACAGAATTTAGACGACAGGTGAGATTAGACACAAAGAAGTGGGGTCCAGACGTAGTTATTAATACCCGTATGCTTCAAAGTGCTGCTAAGTTGTATAAAGCAAGCCTTATTATCCAAGCCATTCCAGGGTCGATTAAAACAGAAATAGAAATAGAGGAAATAAAATGATAGAAGCGCTAATCGTAAGCTTTCTAATCCTTCTTAGTGGCGCGGCTTTTACAAAGTGGGATTATAACCAAAGAGAAAAATTCAAACAAACATATAAGGAGTGGATGAAGAAATGAGCCACATATTTATAAATGCACCTGAAAGAATAGATACCGCGCGATGTATCAAATGTGGCTTGCTGGTTGAGAGAGATAGTATAGGCTTTCAACTTTTATGTGGTGTCATAAGACCAAAGAAAAAAGAATTAGAAGAATTAGACAGAGTAAAATTTAGCCATGATTTTCACCAAATTCTATTTTCTTTAGATGAAATTGGAGACAACAATTTTGATGCTGAGTCTATATGTGTTCATTGCGGTAAAATAGCTAAGCATGGTAGGTTTTTTCTAGATAATAGTGGAGCATGTCCGGCTTTAGACAAACTTAGAATAAACAACTATATAAAAGATGCAAAATGGGAGGATAGAAAACGAGTGGTAATAAATATGGCATGGTGATTGATTTTGACTCTCTTACAGCGCTTCTAGATATTCTTATGGACGCCGGTTACAAAGGCGATGAAAATGCAAGACTGTTGTATTTGAGTATTACAGAGGCTGAACTTTTTGATTATTATTTGAGAGAGAAAGAGCAAAGAGAAAATGGTGGGCTTAAAAACTTTATGCCAATGGAATCGTCTAAATTAAAGCCAAGAGAAGGATTATTTACAGGTAAGAGGTATTTAGACATATCTGATTCATGTAACCACGTTAGAATGGACGGTTCATCATTTTGTGTAATTTGCGGGGAGGAAACGACACGTAACACTAGGAACGACGCCATATATGGTAAAAGTAAACCAGTTGGACGGCTCACCGCAGATGGTGCCATGTTAGAAAAATGTTTTCAAATGGAGGCACATGAGAAAGATGATTGAATTTAAAAATATATGCAAAGTTTGTCGGGTAGAAGTTTGTTTTAGGTTCTTTGATGAAATAACCGAAGAAAATAGTGTCACGGAATGGGAGCAGAAAGAGAGGAAAATGGCAGAGTTCAGAGAGAAACATAAAAGGTGTGGAAAACAAAATGATTCACAAAATACTTAACTGGTTTATTGGCTCAACCTGGGAAGAAAGAAAGGAGAAAGAAAGAAAAACCGCTTGGTTAGCTGCTAGGCGCAAACATTGGATGTCTAAAGTAACTAAACAATATTGGTTAGAACAAACGGGTTATGAGGAACCACCTGATATTTTAATGTCTGCTCTATCTAACCATAAGCAGCAAACACGATTTTACAAACGACTAGAACCGCTAATGGATAGAATGGTTTACAAGGCTTGTTTTGCAGATGTCGAAATGAGCAGAAGAAAACTAAAATCAAGAAAGGATACACATACAAATGTCAAGTAGAAAATCACCTACAGAAATTACAATAAAAAATCGGACGCTAGTATCATCGCAAACGCTTGCCGACATGTTAGGATTGTCTGTATTAACCATACGGAATCATTACCGTAATGGCGCAATACCTGGGACAAAGATTGGACGAACTATATATTTTGACTCTGATAAGGCTTTAAAAGCTTTGTCTATAGTTCTACCAACTGACAAAGCAGCAAGGAACACAAAGAAATATGACCCTACAGACGACATGTGACCCTCAAGATGATAGATTTAGACAGGAAAAAGCCAGCTGTATAAAAGCGTATTTAGAGGCTGGTTTTGCTTTGTTTAGGCTTGGTAGGCGTGATAAGGATGGGATTCTACACTACAGAGAGCCAAGAGAAAGAAATTTCCCTGATAAACAATTTGAAGCTGACCCCCATTTACCTGAGCGATGTTTTGGTGTTTCGTTAAAAGATGATGATTTAGTCCTTGATATCGACCCCAGACGCTACACAGATGGCGATGAGCGTAAGAAATTATGGAAACTGTTAGGTTTACCGCCTATTAAAGATTTAGGCGCCTTCACGGTCAAATCTGGTGGGGGTGGTCTACATATATATTTCAAAAAACCACCAGATTTAAAAGTAAGACCAAAACTAACAAAAGTAGGGTTTGACTCTATCGAGTGTAAGTCCAAAGGATTTTATGTTGTAGGTTGTGGCTCTTGGCACCCGTCCGGTACTCCTTATAAACAGTATCTGGCTAGACCATCAGCACATATACAAGCACCAGAAGCCTTACTTGATTTTATAAAACGCCCATATGATAAAAGCAGCGCATTAGACACAGACGATGAGGTTATAGAAGATGATGCGACTATTGAAAGATATATCAAGTACCTCAGCAATGCACCAAAGGCAATATCAGGTGAAAACGGTCAGTCACAAACGTTTGAAGTTGCCTGCATGGGTAAAACTTTGGGGTTATCAAAGAAAACGACGTATAGACTACTCAATGAGTATTATAATCCCCGGTGTTCGCCACCTTGGAAGTGGAATGAACTTGGCAAAATCGCAGACAACGCTTACAAGTACTCACAAGACGCCACTGGTTCTCTTAGTCCTGGAAATGATTTTGTGTTGTCCGATTTCGCAGAACCACCGGATATTGAAATTAAAAACGACTATGAATCACTTCTCGATTTCAGTAAATGGGATTTTAAGCCTGGAACAACATTGTTAAAGCCAAATGAGAATAATGTATTGGCTTATTTGAATCTGGATAAAATAGGGATGAACGCAAGTAAACCAGCAGTGCCAAACCCTCTTAAAAACCTGGTTAAGCGTAATAAGTTCAACGGGAAAATGGAATTTAGCAATGGCTCACCCTGGAATACAGATGCTCATAACTGGAAAAGAGACGACGCATTAGAACTTAGTTTCTTTTTTGCAAATGTATGTAATTTCAATGTGCCACCTGATACGGTGAATAATGCAATTAGAATTTCTGCAAATAGAAACTCTTACCATCCGGTTCAGGACTACATAAAATCAATAGAATGGGATGGTAAGCCACGTATTGATAAATGGTTGATTGATTATTGTGGTGCAGGAAATAATTTGTATGTTAGAACGGTTGGTAAGTGCGTTTTGATAGGTGCTGTAGCTCGTGTTTTTCAACCAGGGTGCCAATATGACCATATGATGGTTTTAGAAGGTAAACAGGGCTCATATAAGACCACAGCCGTAAGGGTTTTAGGTGGTAAGTGGTATGCAGATATAAAAATCAATCCAGACCCCACTAGCGCCGATACACCACATAAGTTAAAAGGGACTTGGATAGCTGAATGTTCTGAAATGGCTTTTTTATCTAGAAAACGAATTGAAGATATTAAATCGTTTTTGACCATACCTATAGACTATGTGAGACTGCCTTATGGTGAGGAACCCGAGCACATTCCAAGACAAAGTATTTTTATTGGCACTATTAATCCATCAGCTACAGGCGAGTACTTACAAGATCCTACAGGTAACAGAAGATACTGGCCTATAGCTACGAACACAATACAAATAGCCAATCTTCGCAACGATAGAGACCAATTATTTGCAGAAGCATTTGAGAGATTTAAAAAGGGCGAACTATGGCACTTAGATAATGATAAGGCGGTTGAAATGGCTAAATTAGAACAACTTAGAAGAGTGGAAAAAGATATCTGGGAAGAAATTATTCAAGAGTATCTATATAACAATAAAAGTCTTCCAGATGTCGCACCTACAGCACTTATAGCAAGGGAAGCGCTAAGCTTATCCGATAGCCAAATGAGTAGGGCTGAGAAAAATAGAATAAGTATGATTATGTTGAATCTGGGTTATAAGCTTGATAATAGATACTCAAGAGATTTAAAAAGAACAATTTACGGATGGGTAAAAGCTGACCCTACAGACGACATGTAATGAACTACAACGATTTATATGAGTACCAAAAAGACGGTGTACAGTGGCTAATAACGCCACAACCTGATTTTAATAGACCACATAGGTTGTTAGCTGATGAGCCTGGATTAGGTAAAACGGCTCAAGTTATTGTTGCGTCACAGATGGTGCAGGCTAAAAGGGTTTTGGTGGTTTGTTTAGCCACAATCAAAGAAACGTGGAAACAGGAAATACTTAGGTGGAGTGACGTTCATGAATCAGAAATCTTTATCAACTGGACCGGAAAAGACATCATCCCCACAAATACGAAATTTGTGGTTACGAGCTATGAGCTACTCCATAGAAATAATGTTCTCAAGCAATTACAGTCAATCTGGTTCGACGTTGGAATTATCGATGAAGCCCACAGAGTTAAAACAGGTGGAGCCAAAATCACTAGACGACTCTTACGAAAAACAGGAACACGAAACCCTCTAATAAGTAGATGTTTTCACAAATGGTTTTTAACTGGTTCGTTTTTAGAAAATAGAATGAAAGAGACATATACGCTTTTACGGACTATGTGTCCTGATTTGCTTGGTAAGTATGTCGAGTTTAAAGACTTTGGTGATAGATACTGTGATGGTCCAGGCGCGGATAAAAGTTATTCTGGCTCTTCTAATATAGATGAACTGAGAGACGCCATAGCATACAAGTTTATGTTACGGCGCGAATTTAAAGACGTGCATGACATACCGCCTTTGATTGAGAAAAACATTTATTGCAAAGTCGATATGCCAATGATACCTAACTGGGAGGGGGAATTAGTAGAAACAGATGAGTCTAATACTCATCAAATGACTTTATGGCGAATTGTAAGTGAACAAAAAATACCTTTTTCTATAAAATACATACGAGAAAAATTGCAAACATGTGGTAAATTAGTAGTGTTCGCTTATCACGTTAAAGTGATTCAAGATATTTATGATGATTTGAAAATCGATTATAAGCCACTAAAAATACATGGTGGAATAACATCAAAACAAAAAGAAATTATCAAGAATCAGTTTATAAACGACTCTACGGCTAACCCATTAATTTTACAGATTGATAGTGCGGGAACAGGGGTTGACGGTATTCAAAGAGTCTGTAATAATGTGGTGTTCGTACAAAAAGTGTGGTCTGGTGGTAAAGACTTACAAGCGATTGGAAGACTTTTAAGACTTCACCAAACAAAACCAGTATACGCAGATACAATAATTGGAGGTGGTACTATATGTGAGGGCATTAATCACTCTGTAAAGAGCAAAAAAAACATTATTTGGGAATTTAACGATATAAAGAAACAATCATTACCTACTAGGGAGAAACAAATGGAATTAGGCGTATTAGAAAGAATAGCAGCAGCATTAGAAGAATTGGTTAAACAGGGAAAGTTAACACCGGCTGTAAAACTCCCCTCTGGTCAGCCAAGTGGGAATGTTGGTGTCCAGGATGCAAACCCCCCAAAAGAAAAACCAGCAGCTAAAGCGGGAAAGTCATCCAGCCAAGCGATTGCAAAAGATTCCACCCTGGAAAAACCTGCAACGGCTAAAGGCAAAAAGAAAAAACTGACTCATGATGATATTGTAAAAGTAGCTCGTGAAGTCATTGAATCATACGAAGATGAAAAAGAAGGAAAAGACGCAGTTAACACAATTGTCAAAGATGTTTGTGGTAAAGCAACCAAACTTCGTGAAGTACCAGCGGAAAACATTGACACTGTAGTTGAAGCTCTTCAAGCTGAACTTGATGAAAATCGAGTGGAAGAGGAAGAAACAGAAGAGTCTGAGGAAGACGACTTCGAGTAAGACTTTATCCTCCCAGGGTAAGCGCGGTGCTACAGCGCGTAATCTGTAGCGCTTTTATGAGGTGTCGTTCAATGGTAGGACAACCGGTTTTGGTCCGGTCGATGTCGGTTCGATTCCCACCACCTCAGTACAATTTATGCCTTATAGCTCAGTTGGTAGAGCGGCTCACTGTTAATGAGCATGTCCCGGGTTCGAGCCCTGGTAAGGCAGTACAATTTATGAGGGTTATAAAATGGGTTGTGGTACAGATGTTGCATGTAGAACCTGTAAGCTGCATGGTTATTGTGGCTATGGTAGTTACTCAAGAAACAGCGAACGAGTTGCTATGTTTCCTTGTTCTAAAAAGATAGGACACGATGTTACAAGCTGGTCTGAAGACTACACTCACCAGGAAGGAACAAAAATATTTATCTCATGCGGTTACCAACCGGATGAACTGTTAATAGATTTAGAAGGGTACACATACATCACAGAGGAAGAAATATATGAGTCAGAAAACAAAACAAACGAAGATGATAATGAAGAGAGGGATGAACAACCCCCGACAAGTGAAACCGTATAGAGAGCCAAAACAAATAATTTTGGAAAACGTAGTAATGAGTGACACCATTAAAACCATGCCCGTTTTAATCCACGACATTACAGAAAAATTGAAAAATGAAGTCAGATTGAAATCAACAAAGAAACGCCATGTCAATTTGTATGTTCCAGAAGTAAACGAGCTAGAACAGCCAACAGGCAAGCTAGTTAAATTGAAATGCGATATCACACCGTGGGGTATTTTCGTGTTTGAGCCTAAAGAACATGCTCAAATGGTTAGTGGTGAGAAGGTTATAGATAAAGAAGAGAAAGCAAGCTAATGGTGGATTTTCTAAAACACATG
>OFQZ01000573.1_pt1 | contig 12332 bp, 10 predicted proteins | sample 1543011 | NCBI WGS metagenome assembly OFQZ01 (sample SAMN07774216, study PRJEB24372) | wastewater metagenome | isolation source: Exp Tend NO 0WW | collected 2016-02 | reverse complement strand
TGCACGCTCATCATATATACGAAAAACTCGGTGTGCATAGCCGCCATGAAGCAGTTCGCCACCGACCGTGGCGTCAACGTGCTGGATCTCCTGGACGGGAAGGACACCAAAGGATTCCTGGCCTACCAGAGCTCCCGGGTCACGGTGACCAAGACCCGCCGGTTCCACAAGGTTGCCAAGACCGAGGGAACTACCCGCCAGCTGGGCCGTGGCATCGCCGATTCGATGACCCTGGCGCAGGCGAAGCAGGGGATGACCGAACCCGAGGCGTTCAAATGGATTCAGCGCGCCGCGATGGACCGTCGGACGAGCATGGCCGCTGTCGCCGAGGCGATCCTGGCCGAGCTCAAGCGCGACTGACGGCCCAGGGCCCGCGGCTCGCGCGTGGGAGGTGATGGCGCTGGTTCACAGATTTCCTGTCACCAGATGCGAACACGCCGCGTCGCCTCGTGGGTCAAGGGTCCTTGGGGCGCTACTTTCGGCTATCCGCCGCTCATGGCGGGCGGATCCCACCGAGGGGTCCCCATCCACTTCTGGAGGACATATGACCAGCACCAAGGTTGTTCGCTCCGCCGTTGTGCTCGGAACCGTCGGGCTGGCCCTTGCCGCGTGCAGCGGCAACAGCGCCAGCAGCGGCGGGTCGAGCAGCGCATCGGCGGCTCCCGCCTCGGGCAACGGCACGCTCATCATCGGCACCCTGCTGCCGCAGACCGGCTCCCTGGCCTTCCTCGGCCCGCCCGAGTTCGCCGGCGTCGACCTGGCCATCCAGGAGATCAACGCCGCCGGGGGCGTGAACGGGAAGCCTGTGGACTCGGTAACCGGTGACTCCGGCGACACCTCCACCAACATCGCAGCGCAGACCGTGGACCGCGAGATCTCGCAGGGCGTCGACGCCATCGTCGGCGCGGCGTCCTCGTCGGTGACGCTCTCGGTGATCGACAAGGTCACCAACGCCGGCGTCGTGATGGTCTCGCCCGCCAACACCTCGACCAAGCTGACCGACTACCCGGACAAGGGCCTGTACTTCCGCACCGCGCCCCCGGACACGCTGCAGGGCAAGGTGCTCGCCGACCAGGCGCTGGCCGACGGCAAGCAGAACATCTGCATCATGGCGCTGCAGGACGCCTACGGCGAGGGTCTGGCCAACGTCGTGGACCAGGTGTTCACCGAGGCCGGTGGCAATGTCACCGACACGATCATCTACGACCCGAAGGCCGCGTCCTTCGAGGCCGAGGTCAGCAAGTGCAAGGCCACCAACCCGGATGGCATCGTGCTGATCGGCTTCGACGAGTCGAAGAAGATCCTGGCCGAGATGATCAAGCAGAACGTGGGTCCGCAGCAGGTGCAGCTGTACCTGGTCGACGGCAACCTGTCCAACACCCTGGCCGAAGGGCTGCCCGAGGGCACCATGACAGGTGTGAAGGGCACGACGCCGGGCGCCAAGCCCTCGGACGCCTTCCGCGCGCAGCTGGCCACCGTCAACCCCAACCTGACGGACTCATTATCCACACTCTGAATACTACATTCGTAGGGTCCGGTTCGGCAAGGATGACCCTATTGTAAAGACCCTAAAGGAAGCTGGGTACGAGGTAGAAACAGATAGCTATAATACTGGAGCCATGGTAGTATCTTTCCCGGTTAAAGAAAGCAACTACATTCATGGAAAAGATGATGTAACTATGTGGGACCAATTAGAACTAGCCGCAGCATTACAGTATTTCTGGGCAGATAACTCGGTTTCTTGTACTGTTACCTTTACTGAAGACGAAGCGCCAAGCATTTCTAAGGCCTTAAGGGACTATGAGAACCACTTGAAGAGTATCAGTTTTCTACCCATTAAGGAACATGGATATGCTCAGGCTCCATACGAAAGGATTGAAGAGACTGACTATGCCCAGATGGTTGCTAGGGTTAAGGAACCAGACTTCAAGTTATTTAATGAAGCGAAACATCAAGAAATTAGGGGGTGTGATGGGGACAGCTGTACGGTCTAAGCCTTTGATCGGACTAATTGGGTTCAAGCAGTCGGGTAAAAGTACTGCTGCTAACCATTTGGTAGCCAAGCATGGGTACTATAATGAGCTATTTGCATCTTCTTTGAAGAACGATTTGATGCATGGTCTATTTGGAATGAACCATGCTCAAGTTGAAGGGCATCTAAAGGAAGTAGTAGACGAAAAGTATGGGATGTCCCCACGCCAAATTATGCAACTAGTGGCTACAGACTGGTTCCGCAGCCAGTGGCCCAACTTTTGGGTCGATAAGGCATGGAGATCTTTAGAGGATAAGTTTGGTAAGGTTTTTAATGTGCCTATTGTCTTCTCAGATGTTCGATTCAAGAATGAGGAAAAGCTCATCCGAGATAAGGGAGGCATCATTGTTCGGGTAGTACGCCTAGGACAGGTATCTAACGACCTACATATTTCAGAGCGAGAGCAGCTAGAGATCAAGGCGGATCATACCATCATTGCGGCTGACGGGGAAGTTGATATCATTCAGCGAGACATGGATGCTATTGTTGAAGGGGGAAAGCTTTGATTACTGTAAAGCCTGAGGTCTTCTTGGTAGGCAGGACAGGTGTGGACGAAACTGAGTTGAGCGAGTATCTTGAGGCTATTGGGGCATCTAATTGGGAGACCGACGCCGAGGAAGACGGAGAGAAGCTTATTGAGATAGAAGGACGACTATGTTATAAGGCATTTGGGGCCGGGTTAAATCCTAATGTCACCCGGATACGAGAAGGGAATAAAGAATATCTCCAAAACATTGTGAAGCAGGCCCACGGTAGCGTAGCAGAACACGTTATGGTAAACTTCATCTTCCATAATGTCAGTCGGGTCTTTACTCATGAGCTTGTACGGCATAGGGTAGGTACTGCTATCTCACAGGAATCCATGCGATATGTTCGGGTAGGCGAGATGCCTATGATGATTCCGTCTTGTTTCGAAAAAGACGAATGGGCTACAAAGCAGATTAAAGAAATCGTTGAGTTTCTAGGAGAGAAGTCTGCACTATTTGCCCATCACTTTGCTCTGGACGAGCCTGCAACCCCGTTCGCTAAGAAGAAGGAAATCACTTCGGCTATGCGTAGGTTTACGGCAACTGAGGGGGTTGCCACCTCCATTGGATGGTCAGCCAACCTAAGGACTATTAAGAACATCTTGCCCCTGCGGACGCACCCATCAGCAGAGGAGGAGATTAGGCTAGTATTTGACGAGGTGGGCCGGATTACTAAAGAGACCTATTCTAATCTATACGACGATATGGAACGCGAGGTGATCAATGGAATTGGATACTGGCATTCTATTAACGGGAAATTCTGAGCCTAGGCCTCCTAGTATCTTTACTAGGTGTGGGGTTTCACTTCCGGGGGTAACAGACTTACACCTCCGCATTCAGAAGATGCCGCAAGATGAGAAGATTCTCAGGCATGTCCCAGAGCTTGCCATGGAAGCCATTACGAAAGATAACTATCTGAATACCATTTCAGAAATGGTCTTTCGAATGTATGCGATGGGCGGCGTTGGCCTAGCGGCTAATCAGGTGGGGCTTCCTGAGAACCTATTCGTCATGGATACTGACTGGCTCAATAGGCACGAATTAAAGCCCTATGTGTGTATTGAACCACATATCGTAGATTACAGCGAGGAGCTAATCGAGTCAGAAGAAGGGTGCCTCAGCTGTAATAACGTGATCATGCCACTCAAGAGGCACGCAGAGGTGCAGCTTACTTATACCGATCTCAATGGGGACAGACAGTCTGAGAACTTTACTGGCCTAGCTTCATGCTGCGTCCAGCATGAGGTAGACCATCTAAACGGTAAGCTAATCATTGATGGGGCGAGTAGGCTGATGTTAGACATCTTGAAGCGTAAAGGGAAGAAGCGCAAGAAGCAGGCAGTTCGTAAGGCAAAAAAGGAGTAAAGATATGACAGATACTTTTAAAGATATACAAGCTGAATTGGTTTGGGCTAGGGATCATTATTACTCTTTTGCATCAGCCCATGAGGGGTGGGCTATTCTTCGTGAAGAAGTAGATGAGCTATGGGACGAGGTAAAGAAGAAACCCTCTCAGCGTAGTATTGAACTAATGCGAAAAGAGGCTATACAAATCGCAGCTATGGCAATTAGATTTGTGGAAGATGTTTGTAATGGCACGGCCTAATACGGTTCGTAGATCCTATCTGAGAATGGAAATGGTTTTTCTGAATTAGTATGCGAGTTAGTCTTAAAATCCGCTGTTATCTAGCGTCATTCCCATGCCAAAGTCAATGACCTTCTGCCCTTGGGCCTGCTGAGGCCCGGCACCTTCTAATTGAACCTGATCGGTTTGAACCTGTTGTAGCTGTACATCGCCGGGTTGCTGTTGTGAAGCCCCACCGCCACCACTAGCTGGCGCTCTACCGGTAGACGGTCTAGAACTATCTTGCTCAAACTTCAACGCCAAAAACCTCAAGTACTGATTTAAGGCATCCTTATTAGCAGCGTGGGCATATTTATTAGCATCCATCATTTTATTTATGATGTCTTGTTTTGACTGCCCCTTAAACGCCGGATGCTTCATTAGCGTACTGGCTTGTTCCTTTTGCCAATTCAATAGATCGCTGAACGCAAAATCCAGATTCCCTTTATTCATGTTCACGAAATTAGAATAGATTCGTGATAACACATCAGCCGCGGCCTGATCATCTTGATTCAAAGTCTGTAGCTGCCATTGCTTTGTAAGGTCTGATTGGATAGAAGCATAACCCTGATCAAACCTCTTTTCATTCTGAAGCCTAGTCACAGGTAAAGACGGAGCAGAGTTTAGGACGCCGGTTAATCTGCGTAAGAACATCTCTACTGGCGCGCTGCCTTCTCTAAGGGTCATTGCATTTAGATTGCGTAGACTGGACCCGGCTTTCCATCCCATTTCCTGCCACAGTTTATAAACGTTGGTAGGGTCTCCCGGGATAGGGAATCCTAAAGCCTCAGACATTGTAAGCTTAGGGCCTGTAGGATTGAGCATAGTCTGCTGAATGAACGGCGGCAATAGCTGTCCGGCTGTACTTGCGATAATGGTTTTAATATAATCCCCGCCATCAGCTAACTGAATAGGGTTACCATTTACGTCCTCTCCCATCATAAGGTTCAGCAGTGGGGCTAAAATAGCAAAGGGTTTAGCCGGGGACTGATCTTGAAGACTTTGTATTAAGTATTTAGGCGTAGGATTGAACGGAAGCATAGACTTAAGCACGCTTTCGCCCGGGAGTGTTGGATTGATATCTTTAGCCGTACTGGTTGGGAAGAATGAGGTATGAGGCAAGAAATCCATCACTGCGCCTCTTACCACGTCCACAGCTTTCTTTCCCGTCTGATATCCAGTTACCGCCCCGGCAACACCTCCTACTACTGCGCCTAGGGCTCCACCCTTGGCTGCGCCAATAGCAGCACCAGCTAATCCTCCTTGCATCCCAGCGAGCATACCGACACCGCTAGGCATCCCCTCTTTTCCGCCTTTTTCACCGTAAGCCATTACTAAGGCAGGATTCTGGAAGTACGTTGGAAGCCCTTTAGCATATTCAGGTAGTTCGTCTGTCTTAGGGGCTAGACCTAATTCAGAAAGAACGGTCTGAGTGATGGCAGGATATAGCAGCCAAGGCAGAGTCCTTAAAGGATGATCTAGCATATTGTTCTTGGTAATTCTTAGCACCTCTGTAGGGAAAGACAACCAAGGAAATGCGACCTTCCTGCCGCTCTGGATCATAGCTCCAGCGGTTCCGTACATGGGAAACCTTTTACCTACCTCATAGATGGCTGCTTCTGGTGAAAAGCCTTTAGATCTAAGGCTGCTATATGAAAGCATCTTTGGAACCATATCACCGGCTAGATAGGTACGAGACATCATGTCCATACCTTCACCCAGATTATACTTGGTAGTTCCAACCTTATAGGATGCGTCTTTCATACCGGACATCATCTTAGTAAAGTTTCGAGTCATCGAACCTTCCTTAGATGCAGCTAACATGTGACGCATTCCGTTATAAGACTCTGTAGTCTCGAAAGCACCTTCCTCTAACATTCTAAGTACGTCTGGTCTTAGCATCTCCTCTGTCAAGTTGAGGCTCTTACCCTTAAGGGTAACAGTACCTAGATCAAAGTCTTTTGGTATGATCCCAGAGAATAGCGTTTGAAGCGCCTCTCTGTCCCTGCCATTTTCTTTATGGTACTGGGCTATCTTCTTGACGGCACCGAAAATGGTTTTAGCGGCTGCATGGTTTTCTGGGGAAAAGATATTTACTCCGCTTTGTGATAGCAAAGGTACAGCGGAAGTTATATTAGTGATCTGGCTCTTAGGGTTAAGAGACGTAACGCCGGTCTTAAATCCGGCAGTATAAGCAGTCAATAGCCCAAATTGACCTGCCATTTGAGTCTGCTGAAGTAGCCCAGTTTCTCCAAACATATGCTGGAATACATGTACAGGAACCCAAGGAAGCTGTCCGTCCGGTCCAAGAGTTTCAGCCCCGGCTACTTTCATCATACGTGCAATACGATCCCGATGTGGGGTTAATTCCCCATCATTCAGATTGACGTAATCTGCGGGATTGATAGTCTTTGACTTAATTGCAGCCCTTATGTCCGCGTCTGGAATTGCAACACGCTTATCCCCTGCTATACTTGTGATAGTCTTAAACGACTGATGAACAAGCGTGTCCTCAATGAACATGGAGGTCACAATGCTGGCGGGGTCGGTTATAAGTTCACCACGCTCTAGCGCATCTAATAGGACTTCGGGTGAGGAGTTTCTGGTTTTAAGTGTTGGGCTATCTGTGCTAGGCATGCCATATACTATTGGTTCTCCCGTCTTGGGATTGAACCTGACTTTACCGGTGACAGCAGTAGCATCGCCTAGGTTTCTCTGCTTCTTTCGTAGACCGTTAAGGTGGAAATTACCTACAGTATCCCCTTCCTCGGGACCAACGAAACCGTCATCTAAACGTTCCTGATGATCCGCCTTGGCCTTTTTTACCATACGTTCGACAAGGGCCATCATATTCTGATCTTCTGGGGAATTAGTTAGAGCAGGCATTGGAACGCGATCAGGAAACTGGTGGGCAAAGATAGCGTGATAGAAATCCGTACCACGCTCTGCGGGAGGAAGGTTAGCAGTAAAGTCCTGCATAGAGGCTTTGTCTATAGCCGCTAAGAATCTCTCAGTGAACTCCTTGCGTACAGGCCCCTCTGCACTAAAGTCATTCTGTATTTTAGCAAAACTGTTTCCAAAGTTCTTATAGAACCATAGTTTCACCTTTTCAGAGCCGCTGAAAGGTTCAATGCTGGTGTCGTTTGGATTCTTCTGGAGCTTCTTATATTCTTTAAGCCGATCCTCCATAACGATACGCCGACGATGATCCTCGACGCTATTGATCAAATCGTTTAGATGCGAAGGATCCATGTCCTTAACGGTCTTAATGCTCTCATCTAACATACCGGCTTTCTTCAACATTGCAAAATGCATGTCTGCTTCAGCTAGGTTAGATGATTTCAGTAAGGAACCTCGGACGGCTGCTCCTAATGGGAATAAGGTAGCTACAAGCCCTGTTAGGTTTAGAACGTTTAACCAGACTGGCGAATCAGCCCACTGGTTTTTCATATACTCAATATCGTAGGTTAGCCCTTGTTTGGTATTAAGTACCCCAAGGCTAGCAAGACCCGGGCCAACGGTCATATCATAAATAGAGTTTAGATGTAGGTCTCTTAATATACCTGAAGTTTCTTCCGGCTCCGGTGTCCTGATATCTGAATAAGCCCTTAGCTGTTCTTCTGTGTGCTTAGGCCTTAAAGAGTTGACAGGAGCTAATAGCTTATTCTTTAGGCCTATTTTAGCTTCAAACGGAGACCCCGCCTGATTCTCTGAATCGGGGATATACCGTTTTGGTTGTTCTTGACCCAGCTCTTGAGGCTGCTCTTCTTGTGGAACCTCCGGCTGCTCCGGCTGCTGAACAAGGCTATTTTGTGGCTCAACAGGTTGCTGTGGGCTTGAGACCAAACTACCTGTATCAAGAGCTGCTTGTTCTTCCTGCTCTGGGTCTTGTCTTAAAAGAGAAGGCATTATTTATTAGTGCCTCTATTTATTAGGCTACCTTCTTCCGGTCGTGCCATCAAACTACCCTTTTCCGGTCGTTTTACCACTCCAAAGATTTCACGGATTGCACCAAAATCCCCCATTAAATTGAGCTTTTCTTCTTGGGTTAATTTTAGTTTTTCAATACGCTCTTGCATAGCATCAATAATATGTAATGAATTTACATGTCTTTCAGCAATTGCTTCACCGCTGCGCCAAGACGGATCTTTTCGTGGATCTTCTGGAATTGAATCGAGGAAAGCGTTTGTTAATTCTTTAAGGTCTTTGACTGCTCCGGCATCTTCTTTATCCCCACTATATTTTTCAACGATGGTATTGATATCCCTTTGTAAATCTTTTCCTAGTTGTGGACGAATGGTACTGCTTATGTCTTCTGTTAATATTTGAGCAGACGCAATATCGTCTCCCATCCATTTAAGTATATATCTAGCGGTCTCTTCGGTCACCTTATCAAAAGTACTAACAAATTTACCTACTGCTACTTCAACAAGTCTTCTTTTCTCGGATTTTGCACCCGGGACAGGTGCAATGCCGTCAGATGCGCCTCCTCCAGTCAGAGACTCGCCGCGAGTTCCTTGACCTGTTCCTCTGTTTGGGTCGCTATAATGAACAATAGCAGATTTACCTTCATATAAGCCTGTTATGAATTTTTTAGTACTAAATTCTGAAAGGACCCCGTTTGGCTCAAATTCTTTTTCGTATTTCTTGCTACTTGGCCATGCCTTTACTTGCTGCTCGACCCACATATTTCTAGCGTATATGTTTGAAAGCTGTGCAAGGAGTGGAGGAAGTGGCCCTGCTGCTTTCTGTAATGCCGCAGCGCCCATTTCGTCTAGGCTAAGGGCAGTACCTGCTCCTCCGTATTTAAGTTCTGCTTGGGTTAGCTGCTCCCTTAATGTAGGATCAACGTTATCGCCACCTTCCGCAATTTGTTGCTTAAGGGCTTCAATAGCCTTAGCTTCTGGTGAACCTGCTTGAATTTTATTCGGTACAGGCTTGTTCGCATCTTCTACTGCATTTAAGTATGGTTCAATGGAAGGATCGGCCCATTCAATAATATATCCCTTATCTCTAGCAAATTGTTTTGCTGCTAGAAGACGAGAAACAAGATTGGTACCAGCCTTACCAACATATATCCTCTGTGTCGCGGGATCCATATTGTCCCATGACTGTTTAACAGCAGGGCCTCCACGATCTAGAATTTTTTCATTAAGTGTTGGTGCCTTATTGTCTTGTTGCTGTACGTCTTCTGAAGTGCTTTCAGACAGATCAGCCCTTGCAATACTGGCTTTATACTCTGCCATTTGCTTAGCGGATGCAGTAGCTTGATTTGCCATTCCCTCGGCTTGGTCCGCCATGGTGGTCATCATTTGCTGGCCCATTTTTGCAATGTATGGATTATTTTCTCCAAACTTTGCAATCGTGTCCATGAACTGAGTCTTGGTGGGTATAATCTGATTGTTATACAAATCATCATGGAGCTGAGTTAGAGCAGTTGATTTTTGCTCCGGTGTCATCTCCTTGCTGCCTAAGATCAGGGCTTCTTTTTGCTGATACTCATTTCCCAATTGCTGCAGCTTAGCAGCAAAAGGCTTTGAATATATATTGGTAAACTGCTCTGCATCCTGCTGCTGCCAGCGACTCTTTACAACACCGGCAATAGATGCACCTAGTTGACTAAACCCTTGGACTGTGGGATCATCAGGTCCCGGTTCCCTGTGGTACTGGTCCATGGACTGAGCAACGCCCTGCCCTAGCATGGTCATTCCGATTTGGGTTAGACCACCACCTATAGCCTGAGCAACGGGCTTCCACCCATTCCAGTCGTGCTTTTCGGCCTTATTAGGATCGACAGTTTCAGGTAAATTAGTACCTAACAGGCTGCCGGGTTTACGTGCTTCGTCTTCAGCTGACATTAGTTATTAGTACCACCGTATCCAGTTCCGAATATGCTCGGGTATTTACTAGCCATGGTCTCTGTTAGACCCGGCCCGAAGATGCTGCTGTAACTGGTTGCATCCTTTGAAGAGGTTAGACTACCGTATGGTGTGGTTGGCTGCGACCCCTTGTTCAAGCCTCCTACGAAGCTAGATGCGGCACCGCCTAGACCGGAGAGAGCATCACCCCAGCCTCCTCCACCTTGAGCGCCGCCGCCACCCATGCCACCACTCATTATACCAGTACCTACACTGGTAAGCGCCATTCCTGCACCACCTGAGTAGTAGGATAGTGCTACACCGGCTACCGCAATAAGGGCTCCTGCGATGATTTTACCGGTATTAGCTTTTGGCGGTGGGACGGTATTCCTAACCGTGTCGATCCCAAGCTGTGCTACGGCAATAGAGGTTTTTGCTAAGCCTTCAGCGGCTATCATGTTTGTTGATACGAAGGATTGCCTGACACCTGCTTCGTTTTGTAGCCAGCTTTGAGCGAAGCTCATTGTGGTTCGCATGTTGTCATTTGCCCACATCTTCAACTGCAAGGCAGCGTTAGATACGGCCTGATTCGTTTGCATTGTAACCTGCAAAAACTCATTAGCCTGCTGTGCTTCTAGCTCCCCGGCCGTCATGTTTCCCTGACGGGCGGCTTGAATATTTTGGGCTGTTTGCTCTCTTAGCCCCTGAGCTGCACCTTCAATAAGTGGGTTTGTAACAGTCTGCTTAATTCTCTCGTATAGCGGTCCTTTTTCCCTGACTAGCTGATCCCCTTCAGCCACCATATAGGACAAGCTTCTATACTGAGGACTGGCAAGCTCTCCAGATAGAATCTTATTCGGGTCTAGAATCAAACGAGGAGACAGATCCTTCTGCGGGAACTGCTTGGTACCGGGAGCCCTTAAGGCATTAGCCGCGTCTGAGGCGTTTACCTCTCTAGGGTCCGTAGAGAAAATTCCGCTGCTATAAGGGCCATTAGCTTGGGTAAGGTTCCCTACCCCTATTCCAGACGAATAAGCCCCATTATTGGACCCATCTGTTCCCGGGTCCATACCAGCATATATATCGTTATACGTCCCCGGGAGGCCTAGGTTCCTCGATAAGGCACCATAGGCTTCCTCAGCCATGCTGACGTTGCGCTGAGCCGCTTCATACTGGCTGAAGGCATTAGCGCCCAGCCACCCAGCGTCTGTTTTAGCCTTTTGTAGGTCGTATCGTATGCCCATTTAATACCTCATCAAAATTATTAGACTCTATTAGGCTAAAATGGCACTAATGTCTATGCTGGTAACATAGGTGTCTGGACTTATATCCACCCACCATTTTGTTCTACCGTCGTAGGTGGGGGTAAAAAAGGAATAAGTCCTTCTAGTGGTGGAATAAGTTTTATCAAAGGTCGAATGAAACCCACTAAAACTGTATTGGTCCACTTGTTGAGTAAATACCGGGGCCGAGGATCCTGCATAAGTATCCCCATAAGTAACTGTAATAGTTGGGGTTACAGTGGCTAATGGAACTAGATCAAAGCTAATACCTAGATAAAAAAGTAATTTTCTATCTGGAGGCGTGTTAAGCTCTATAAAGGCCGGAAAAACAGTTTGATTGTTGGAGGATTCAAGGTGAAAAGCAGTAGCAGGTAAATCGCTAGAATCGAAATGTGCCCATTCAGATACATCCCCATTTCTATCTACTGTTCTAACTGAAGCCTGTAGTTGTCCTGTTAGGTCCCTAAGCAGGACACTAGTAGAACCTGTTTGAACTGTTTTATTATTAACCGCAAATGCTGGATCTACTCCACCTTCTGAATATACAACTTCATAAAATATAAGGAATTCTACATCTACGGGATTCCATTCTAGCCTGACTCCATTTGATACTGCCCGCGCTCTTATATTAGAGGGTTTAGGTAATTCTTTTAGTGCTTTTTGGAATAGACGCCTTTTTTGTGCCCCTACATTCATGACTCTGCGGGAGTTGACAGTCGCATCAATAAGGTCCCCTATTTTAGCGAGGGACGCTTGTTCGGTTGGAGACAAGTCACGCCCCTGAGTAAGCAACTTACCAATAGAAGAACGTTTTCCGTCTTCTCTAGGCATTATAATCCAAACTCAATAGCGTAAAGACCATGAGATCCAAAATATACATCAAAGTTTAAATCGTATGATGTTATTCTATACTTAATTCTAAAATTAGGGTTTCCACCAAATCGAGAATCATCATGATCAAAGGGAATTGGTCCTAGATCACAGTTATAATGAGCTGTATATAGATTA
>OFQZ01000568.1_pt1 | contig 12375 bp, 24 predicted proteins | sample 1543011 | NCBI WGS metagenome assembly OFQZ01 (sample SAMN07774216, study PRJEB24372) | wastewater metagenome | isolation source: Exp Tend NO 0WW | collected 2016-02 | reverse complement strand
GGGTTGCGGAGGGACTCCTAAATATTTACCCACCCGGGCCTGTTTTCCTGGGGCTGCGCGGGCTTTGCCTGCCTTACCCTCTTGCCTTGCTTGCCTACATAGGCAACTACGGGCTTGCGCCCTTAGTCACCTATGCGGTTCCAGGTGTCCTGCCCATGTATATCTACGCTGGTACAGGTGCGTCTTGAGGAATTTGGGATGCCAACCAAGCCTCGTCTTCCGCTTCTGCCGACGCCATGTAATGCTGAAGGCGGATGTATACGTCAATGGAGCCCAGAATGCCGATAGGCGTCAGAGAGGCGGCGAGCATGAGAGCGAAACCATACGCCCAAGTCCAAGGCGTGTACTGACTCGTTGGCAACTGTTGCAAGAAGAATGCGCCAGCGCCAATCAAAACGAATGCGAGGATTCCGCAGATGCTGACCATGAGTGTGAACTTGAGATGCTTCATTATCTGTATACGCTTTCATAGTAAATTCTTGAGGAAATCTGGGCTGCACGCGCCATATCCATGCAAGTCTTAAATCCCCCGCTTTCGGCGGGGGATTTTCCTCATAATCCTTATCGGACTTCGAGGATGTTGGCGATGTCGATTCCAAAGAACCGCGCTTGACCTTTTTCCTCAAGTTCGTCTTTGGTCGGCTGGGAACGAGTCTCGGAAGCCAGCAGGTAGGGTTCGACTTCGGCTTTTGTCACTTCTTCGCCGTTCAGGAACCATTTTGCTTTTGGCGTGTTGCCCGTCGCAGGAACGGGAAGGTACGTTTTACCGTTTTTGCCCTGCCAGAATCGGACGTTACCGATTTTGAACGACTTTTCGATATGAGACGGCAATTCGGGCTCGTCGCGCATTCCATCGGCTACGGCGGCTTTGACGGGCGCACGGTTGGCATAGTCGCAGAGGATACCCTGCATTTCCGATTCCTTTTCTACGACTTCGGTGACGCCCTTGAACGTCTTGGCTGGTCGGCGCATAACGACCGTGAAGAACTGTCCGGTGTTACGAGTGTTGAGAGCGTTTGCGATTGCTTGAGCGTTCATTTCTATTTCTTACCTGCCTGTCTGCTTTTTTTGAGGATTTCTTGATGCCGCCCTGAACTTATGTAAATGCTTCGGACACCAGACGTTTGCAAGGCGTTGGCTAGGCTACTTCTCAGAGCGGCGATTATCTGTATACCTAGATTCTTACAGAGGATGAGGAAAATTTAAGCCTTGCAGAAAAATGGCGCGTGCCGCCGCTTTTCCTCAAGATGATGGGCGGGATTTTGTCCCGCCTTTTGTTAGAATACTGGGATTGCCTTGAGGTTGTGAACCCTGCGGCTCCCTGCGCCTACTCGGTCGCAGATAAACTCTTCCAGCCGCTCGTACCACGTTGGTGCAGGAAGGGTGTTTTTGCGCTCCCAGTCTTCCTGCTCTTGGTGGAAGGCTTCCCAAGCGGCTTCGGCTTCCATGCGCTCCGCGAGATAGGAAGTGGCGCGAGGGGTGATTCCGGGGTCAGGCTCACCGTTCGCACGCGCCCAGAGGGTGCCGACAGCGATAGTTTCGCCCGTTTCCGCGTTGGTGATAGGCTCATCCGCGCAGAAATTGCAGAATTCCGCCCAGAGTTGTCCGCCGTTCAAGACCAAGATACGAGTTCCGCCTGCGGGTCGTCGGGTGTCGCAGATGCAGCAGTGGTCAGCCATGAGAATTTACTGGGACGAGTGGGGATTTTGAGGAATTAAGGTTTACAAAAGGACGGGGCGGATTTCTCCGCCCCTTTTCAAACATATGAAAAAAGTTAACCTACACAGTCAACTGGCCGTCTCGTCAACGACAATCAATTACTGCGTCCCCTTTGAGTTTTGAGGAATTCTGTCCGGGCGGCACGCCCAATATCTGTGCAAGTCCTAAAACGCCTTTCGGCGTTCTGGGATTCGGGTTACTTCACCCGCTCGCACTCGTCGCCAAGTGTGCAGAGTGTCGAGTCATGCGTTTTCGGGTCTTCGACAAAAACCAAGCCCTTCTCTTTGTACCCTGGCTGGTTTGTGGCCGCCGTCGCTCTGTAAGTGCGTCCCTCTTCGAGCTTGATTGCGGTTCCGAGAACGTGGACTGGCTGGAGCATTCTTACCTGCATGTTATTATACTCATGTGTGCAGAACTTTGAGGATTACTGCGGATGAATGGTCTCAAAGTGCTTTGCATCGTCTGGCACGGGTCGAAGTCCCTGTTGGATTGAATGCCACATACCCTTGTGGAGATAAATGTTAACTGGCTTACCGAAGTCGTTGGCGAGGTCTTGTGCGCATTCCCGATTGAATTGCTCAGTGCTTTTCAGCTTCATGTTATTCTACGGGCACAAGTGAAGAATATGAGGAAAACAGGCGACGGATTTGTCTTGCCGTCGCCTGAAAATGAAAAGGTTAATCGTTCGGGCGGCTTCTTTGCCGCCCTACGGTGAAGTCTTGAGAGCTTGCCATCGCTCTGAGTTGGTTCGCCGTGCTCATGAGTCCACGGTCTGGCATGGTCGCCGGATTAAAAGGAGTTCTAAAGGTGTTGCGGTTTTAGGTCATCTTCACGGGTATCCTCCATTGGTTTTGGTCGTCGGGGTTGTCGAATCGTCTTGCGACACCTATCTACTAGGCGGCTACCTTTTCTTGAGGATTTACCGTTCGGTAGGTCGTGATAACTTCCATGATGTCCACTGGTCGCTCGGTGTAATCGGCGTCAAGGAACTTCAAAAGCATCTCATCGTCGGTCGCATAGATGTCGGTGATGGAATCGAAGCCGTCAGCCCAAGTGCAAACATATCGTTTGACCTTCGGTCGAACTTTGTTGATGACCTTGATGCTTTCCTCGCCAAAAGTCTTTGCGTTGGCGAGCAGAGTTGTAAGCCATCGGTCTCCCTCAAGAACTTTGTTCAAGTCTTCGGATGTCCAGAGTCTGACTGCGATTCCCATGATAGTTTACTGGTGCTGGTGAAGAATTTGAGGAAAACTTGTCGGGCGGCACGCGCCATATCCGTGCAAGTCCTAATCTTGACGCAACAAAAAAGCGGAACTTTCGTTCCGCCTCTCTGTGTGAATCTGGTTCCGCTACTTACCGCTTCGGCTTATTCTTCCCTCCGTTGAACATGATGTCGGCTAAATCTTGATAGCCTGCATGTCGATTGCGTCGGTGGTCAGAGAGGGTTCGCTTGTGTCGCTTGCCGCCTTCGTTGTCTCGGTTGTTTCGGATGGACTTATCTCGTGCCATGTTAATATACGGGCTCCTTGTCGATGGTTGAGGAATTTTCTACAGATGGGTTAAATGTGTCCGTGCCAGGTGGTGAATTTCTTTTCGCGGATGAATTCCTTCATGGCTTTTTGCTCTTGGTCGGCATGAGCGTAGAACGTCAGACCGAACACGGTGCGAAGGGTGCCAATTTCCTTGCCTGTGCGGTTCATGTACTGAATCTGCCAATTGTACAGAGCGTCTTCCACCTTTTTGGTGCAAGCGATAGCGGTGAGGATTTCGTTCCCATCGTAGTCAAGATTGGCGACGAAAAGAACGTCTGCGCCTGAGTAAGTGACTTTCACATCTTTCTACTCAGGATGGTGAAGAATTTGAGGAAATTAGTCCGTGCGTTCGTTCCCAGACTGTCCCATCAATTGGGGCGACATCAAACCACGTGAGGCAATGACACTTTTTGCAGTTGCCAACGTATTCGCCATGTCCGCCAGCGTAACCGCTTGCCTCAGACACGTTATCAAACGGTTGAGCGCATTTATAGCAGAGTGCTTCCTCAATGGAGTTGTAAACCGGGAATCTTGAAAGCCTCTCAGACTGAGCGTCTCTAACCATGAGTTTATACGAACATGGTTAGATATTTTGAGGATTATCGCCCAGGTGAGATGGTGCGCGGTGGTTTAACTCCAGCGACTCCCTCGATATGGACAATGCGACCACACTTTCGGCAATCAGCAAGAATGACGTATCTCGCACCTTGCGGTCGAGATTTGGATGCAAGTGGATGGATTTCGCCACACTTCAAGCATTTCATGATTGTTTACTGGTGCTGGTGAAGAATTTGAGGATTATTCTCGGTCAAAAATAAGACTGTATATAGACCATATTCCCGCCCCCAAAGCAAAGAGAACGACACACAAATTGAAAAATCCCATAAATCCCATAAATATGTACTTGATTGTACCATATTTGTGAGGAATTTGGTTGTGACCGCTCCTCTAACTACCTTCCCTTTCCTACTTACGCGCTTTCAGATTGGGAATCCGCTGACCTTACCTTTCCAAGCCTAGCTGGACTGCACAAAGCTAGTCGAGCCCCCAGAGCTTCACTTCACTAAGTTTATAGGCTACCTCGTCTTTCATCTGGTGTCTGCCAGAGTCAGAGCGGTCACATTTCTATATCGTCTTCTGCTTCAGGTTGAGGAATTTCTTCTTGAGCGAGATACTCAATTTGTGAGCCATAAGCCCATTTGCCATTGTCCAAATCCACTACAGCGTTAGTAGGTACCAATTCCCAAGGCATTCTCTGTACTTTTGCCCCATATGCTTCGCCTGCTTTGGTGAGAGTAAGTTCTAACACCTTCGCTGGTGCAATACCATTCCACAAAACCACATCACCGACGCTGAGCCAACCTTTTGTCATAACTTAATACCTCTAGTGATGTTTAATTTGAGGAAAAGTCGCGGCACGCCCTATATTTCTGCAAGCCTTAAATTGAAAAACCAAGAGAGAGTCCGTTTTGACATGCTTCGCTTCGGGTGTCAACCTCTACCGCCCTAACTTGGGCGCTCTCTCTTGGAATCTTGTCCCATTGTCATTTTTTGTTCGTGACAGGTGGAAGTCAGTTGGCTAGACCTCGCACAGAGGAGCCACCTCTGTACCGCACTCTGCGTGCGCTTCTTTCCCGTCTTGATTGTATACGCGTTTGGTGTTGCGCGTTGAGGAATTTTATACCTCTACTGATTCGGTGCAATGGAATTCAAAAATCCTCATAGCACATCTCGATTTTGGTAAATTTGCATGGACATTCTCCTATCCACTGAAATCCTGAGAGAGACAGGTCTCGTAGTTGCGGACGGCATTGAGATGAAGTTCGACATGACGGTGACGCGGGAAACTGCTCAGCTTGGGAATATCACGGTGGTTTCTCAAGAGACGCGGGAAACGGTCACGGTGGCTATCAACTCCGAAGAGCTTGGTTTGGCTATCCTGTCGCTTCTCTTGGCGTCGGCTCGTCCACGACAAAAGCAAGAGCAATATCGTTCGATTTGCACGAACGGTCTGAGCCTCATGCAACTCCCCTAAACGTCCGGGGCGGAATGCCCCATTTCTTTTTGAGGAAAGTGCGCGGCACGCGCCATATCTATGCAAGCCTTATTTTCGGCCGTCAGACACCAAAAAGCCCGCACTTAGCGGGCTTTGGTTTGCATGGAGGGTGAGGGTTAAATGCCTTGCGTTTTGCCTGTAATGTTCTTAGCGGCTTTGAGCGGTAGGTGTTTGATATGGTTGGAGCGGGTGCGTTTCCTTCGCACGGGGACAAAACTCCAAGCGGCGAGGCAGAAAAGCCAGCCAATCACCAATCCCGCGAGTGCTTCGGCGGTGTAGATGCCGTAAACGAACAGGCGACCGAAAATCGTAGGGCGTCCGAGCGCATCATTGGAGAAGAAGGGGTCAATCCAGAGCATTGTGGCGAGAATCACCAGGGCGAGGATTGTTGCCATGCCCACGATTGCGAGCGTTCCGATGATTTTGTCTTCCTTGATTGTGTTTGTCTTCATGACACTTATTTACCGTCCTGAGTGGAGATTTTGAGGAATTTACGACAGGTACGCATATTCTACCCGTGCTGTAGTTGAAACAGTATTCCATCCCATTGTAATCCAAACATCGTGACCAAAGTCGGGAAGCTGCTCATGGATTCTGCCCTCATGACCGCAGTACATACCGTCCAGGGCTTTGGATAGAGATGGGTGAAGCGCAGAGGCTTTATCGAGCCATTCTTGCAACGAGGTGTTACTGGGGATTTGGTTGAGCTTGTTGTTCAACGCATTGACCATTTGTCGTTTGGTCGGCGGCTTCATAGATTTCTACCTGTCACAGTAAGAAAGATGAGGAAATTTTAAGGCTTGCATAGATATGGCGGCACGCGCCCAAATTCCTCAAAAAATGGTCGGGAAGACAGGATTCGAACCTGCGGCATCTTGCTCCCAAAGCAAGCGCTCTACCAAGCTGAGCTACTTCCCGATTGTCTTATTATACATCAGATAGAGAGGCTTTATCAACCGCACTCTGACAAAGTTCGGTCTTGCTACTTCGTGTCAGGCTTTTACTGCATCATTCATTCCTGAGATTGTATCAGGCGATTTCTGCACAAGCCTCTCTGTCTGAGTAAATACGCTCAGGGAGTGAACCTTTGAGGAAATTCTTCATTCCACATCGGCGGGCATTTCGGTTGGAAGTTTTGGAAGGTTTGACCAGGTGAGATATAGGCTCCGTATCCTTCAATGAGTGCAAAAGTTACACCCTTGCCAGAGTCGGCATATTTTCGGAGTCGTTCGCTTGCTTCTTCAAGAGTGCATCCACAAGCGCCCTGTACCCAAACTCCGTCAATTTTTCCGTCTTGGTGTTGCTTCTGCACCATAACAATTTCAAAGTTAGGCATGACACATCCCCATTGCTCCGATGAGAGCGGTTTCGGTATTGAGAATGTTGTTTAAGCAGGCTCCGCACTCGTCGCCAAACGGTGCATCCCAGCACGCGCTACCGATGGCAACTTTGGTTCCACCGATATTGTAAGTGTGACCGCGAGGTACGATGGATTCAAGTTCCTGTCCGTGTGCTTCTGCAAGTCGGACTGCATCGCTCCAAACGAGATTGTGAACTCCGCAGATTGGGCATTGAGATTCTTCGGTGAGGAGTTCTTCGATTGCTTCCATGATATTCTACTGATGTTAGTTAAGAATTTGAGGAAAATCTGGCGGCACGACCCATATTCCTGCAAGTCTTAAATCCGTCGTTGCGGGAAATTTGATTAGTCTTAAAGGCTCGCGCAAAACAGGTCTTCAAAGAAGATGCTTGCCCGCGTCAGCGTCACATCTTGAGCGATGCCTGTGAGTGCCAGAGAGAGTGAGAAAAACTCTCCGATTGGCGTTTCTACCTGCTCTGGAGGGGTGTGATAGCCACCTGTTGAAGTGATGCGGTCGGCGTAGAACTTGCCGTTGTCACCTTTGATGATAGTGTACTCGCAAAGGTTGATGGTGTCGTTCTCGGAGTTGTTGGTTTCGATACTTTCCACATTCAAATCCATCTTGAGCGCGGCAAAGAAATCGTTGACAATCTTCGAGTCTGTCTGAATGAAACCGGACATGATTCTTTACTGACATGGTTAAGGTTTTTGAGGAAAGCTGGAAATCCTCATACTATCTACGCACATAGGTATATTCTCATCATGGTAACGGTTTATCAAGTAAAGGATTGGGCAGTCACCTTCTGCGCTCATCCAGCCCCAAAACCCGAAGTGCTTGTCAAGGTCGCTGAGATTGATGGTGACTTGAACGAAGCGTACCGACTAACTCAGAATTTGGATGAAGATTGGTTCGACTCGCAAAACCCGAAAGTTCGATTTAACGCGCCGATTGGGTTCGACCCTCGAATGGATGGTGTACGTTCGACCTCGGTTGGTGACGTGATGGAAATGGATGGCACATTCTACGTCGTCGCTTCCGTGGGTTTCGACGTGTTGGAAGATTACGCACTTCCGGTGACGGTATGACACTTGCAGAGATTGTCCAGAAAGTGACAGGGAAACCGATTGGCACGTACATCGACAACGGTTACTACTGCATCACTCGCGCACAAGCAACCAAACTCTGCGGCGGCAAATTGCCAAAACCAGGATATGAGAAAACGATGCATCTCGTAGACGGTAAAGCAACCCCGTCATTCACCACAAGCACGCACGAGTACATCGTCTCAGAAACAACGGTGCTTTGTCGAACTGATATTGCATCTGGCAACCATTGGAGCGTTCGAGCGTTTCGGTAGGAGGAACGCTCATTTTTTTGAGGAAAACTCGGGGCACGCCCCATATTTCTGCAAGTCTTATTCCCCGAACCAGCGGGGAATTTGGTCAATCTTCCAGAATGTCGATGCCTTCGGCTTCGGGGTCTTCTATACCGTTTTCTTGCAAGAAGTCGCGTGCGGCGGAGTCTGATTCAAACTCCATCACTTTGCCTTTGTCGTCGCAAACGAACTCGCGTCCGTTGATGGTGATTCCGTTGATTGCACGTCCGATGATGAACTTAGCCATGTATGAATACACGGCCAGCCCTCAGCGTTGAGGAATCCTTAATTATTACGCAGCGGCTTTGCTGCCTTGAGGATTTTTACAATCTCACAAGGTATTCGCGAGTTTCCGCCACCATCTCTTGCATTTCAATGTCGTTGAGTTGCTTTTGAGCGCACATCCTGTCATACATCAGAACGGCTAAAATTCCAGCCTCATAGTCGTCAGGGTTGGCGTCAGCTTTTGATTGTGCCGCTTGCCATTCATCGTAGCACTGCATATCCTTCGCGTCTCGTTCCCTCTTTTCATTGGCGATAACCGAAGTTGCAAATTCACATAACCATGTTTTTGCGGGCATATCAATTTACGACATAGGTGGGATTTTTGAGGAATTTCTGTGCGCCCGTGCCGCCATATCCGTGCAAGGCTTAATCCCCGCTTTCGGCGGGGATTTTCCTCATCTTAGACGGCGACCGCTTCGACCGTTTCGACCTCGGCGGTGGTGGGTTCGTCTTTGGCTTTGACTCCTAGAATGTAGTCGGCGGCTGTTTGCGCTTGACTCGCGGCTTTGACTACTAGGGTATGGTCGTCTTTGAGTTTCTGAATCCAACCCTGCAAGTAGGCTACCGTATTCTCACGGGTCGGCGCGTCCATACCTGCCTCAGCGACTAGGAACGCGCTACCGAACTCGGCAACCAATTCCTCAAGACTATATACGTATCCGCCGAATCCGTCAGACTCCATGAGTGACTTTCGCGCCAAACGGTCTTTATGTCCGGTACTGTGGATACCCTCATGGAATAGGGTAGCGTAGTAATGGGCGTTACTTTCGAAGTCGCCACGGGTCGGCATATTGATAACGTCTAGGCTAGGCGAGTACGATGCTACGCTACCGCCCGTCTTGACGTTTGGCGCGTCGGCATACTTTGCCCAAATCGCCTCAGCGAGAATATCAGGGTCGGCGTCATGGTTCGGACATTCCTCAAGCGGTGCGAGTTTGGTAAGGTTCTCGCATTGTTCGACGTTGAACACCTTATAAGCTCGCATAATCCAGTAGCGCGAAACTACCTTACCGTCGTCGTCGGTCTTGGTGTTTGGCGACGAGAATACAATCCAAGTTGCTTTTTCGCCTTTCTTGACGGTACCGCCCAATTCTTGCGCTTGCTTGAATGTTAGCCAGCGGTGGTCGGTATAGTCGCCAGCCAGCATCAGCAGGAACGGATTGATACCGCGATAGGCTTTGCCAGTGATAGCGTTGCAAGGCTTTCGCACCTTCCAAGGCTTGTGCCAAACGACGTTACCAGATTCGAGAGCGGCGATGATTGCGTTGGTGATGTGGTCGTAAGGAGTGTTTCCGTTGGTAGCCATGACCATATACGCCACCATATAAGGGCTTTGAGGAATTTTGCCTGTGTGGATTAGGGCTTGCAGAAAAATGGCGGCACGCTCTGGCTTTCCTCAAAACGAAACCAGCCTTTCGGCTGGCGTCGTTTACTTCCAGTTTGCGATGATGAATTTCGCGTGGTCGCCAAAGTAGCGCACGACGCGAGTGCGAGCCTTGGGCAAATTCGGGAAGTTATCCTCAGCCCTTTGAAGTTCGTCGCCGTCGAGTTGCACCTCAACAACATCAGCCGCTTCTTTGTGGTCGAACGATGCGCCGATATGGAACTGTCTTTCCGTTCCGTCTTCTTTTACTAGATACCCTGCCATGTGTTTGTACTCCTGTCTGTGAAATTCTTGAGGATTACTTGAGCATCTTGGACGCGCAATAAATCACGTCGCCCACGATGGTATACGGTTCCTCGTCCCTGTCTCCGCAGAAAATGACGGAATCGCCCATACCTGCCATAACCTCATTGAAGTATTGACGTGCTCCCTCTGGTGTGTTGGGGATTCCGTTGCCTTCGCGGAAAATTCGCGTGGCTTCGGAGTTGATTGTCGCGCCGTCTTTCAGGCGTGCCTCTTCGTCGCCAATCATGAGCATTGCAGGGTCTCCACAATTGATAGGCTCAAGCATATCGCACTTGAGAAGTCGATAAATCTCCTCAGACTTGAAATCTGAGCCGTTTGCTGGTGCTACGACTTCTTGTGTCCCATCTGCTCGGTAAAGGATTGCGTCCATGTATTTCTACCCATCCATATCAAATTTTTGAGGAAAATCTGCGCGGCACGCTCCATATTCGTGCAAGCGCTATTCCCGCTTGTTGCGGGGAATTTTGCGCGTCTATCTTACGACTCTGAGAGATTGGAACGGTGCGCCCATTACAGCAGGGCCTCCATGTGAGCGTGAATTGAAAAGTTCAATATGGCAGGGAATCCATCCGGTGCTTTTCCCAACCTTGAACCGTCGTTTTTCGCCCCACTTGTCCACGACTTCAACGCGTGAGCCTTCAAGCCCAACCAATTCGGGTGTTAATTCGCATGGGCATTGAACGCCTGTTTTTTCGTATCTGACGCGGCAAAGTTCAACAAGCTCGCGGAATCGGTTATAGCCTTCAATTGTGCCTGTGAGCGCCTGAGAAGGGGCTTCAACGCCAAGCCACTCAGCCATAGCAACCGAACGATTGTGGCAAACATCGAATCCAAGACAAGAGTATCCCGCGCCGCATCCAATGACGAAAAGGCGGTCAACTTCGTTGGTGGTGATTGTGTGCTGCTTCGGCTTCATTACACGAGTATACTGTAAAACTCAGAGGGCATGAGGAATTTTTTTCAGAAAAAAGTCAATAAAGTGGTGGCAATTTGCCTTCCTGAAGTGCATATGTATATGTGAGAAGAAAAATGACATGGTATAACAAAGACAGCTTGAAGAAATATCACGCCGACCTCGGTATTCCATCATCTGCCCAAACCAATTTTGGGCAGATGCTTTTGGATTACTCAGGACATGCTCTCAGTGCTGCTCAGGACGACAGATACGGGAACATAATTAATTTACCCCGCTCACTTGACACCTCTACCGCTCAAGTAATTGAAGTGGAGACAGACGGCCGAAAAACTACAAAGGTGCTATATCGAATCCCTTACTCAGACGAGTTTGATTTGATGCTCGCGGTGATTCCCGATAGACGTTTCGTTAAAACTGTATGGCTCAATCGAAACGATGACAAGCACGAAACACTACAAGATTGGAAGTACGACATTCCAGAACAAGAAGTAGTGCCTGAAGAAACGGCGCGGGCGGCATCATAGCCGCCCGAAGCCATTCCATATGAGGGTTTCACGACGACAACCAGGCTTCCGCTTGCAACCCTGACAACTGGGCGGAGCTTTCAGACTCTAGCCGATTTTAGTTCGGCTCCTATATACGAACTCGAAAATCCCCGTTGAGGAAAACTCGATATTCATAAAACAGAAAGAAGCTCTTTGTTAAAAGAACTTCTCGATTCGGGAGCTACCCTATCTATCCTTCTGCCGTCGTTTCGAACCGACTATTTCACAGATTACACCTGAAGAGCTACCTGGTGACAGTTACGCTGTTGGTCTAGAACAAAGAAGCTGTTGTGCCATGTCGTAGATTGCAGATGGTTCTCTATGCTGTTGATATGATACGAGCGCATCTGTCGTGTTTGAGGAAATTTGCTTCGGGGCACGCCCCATATTTCTGCAAGCCTTAAATGGGAACGGGGCTATCTCTAGCCCCGTTTTTCTGTGAGTCGCATTCAGCCTACTATGCTAACGGTTAGACACAGGTCGCCGTACTGGTTCCTGGCGCAGTTTCCCCTCACAAAATCATTCGTAGTCGCCGCGTTGGGCGCGTTGCTCTTCGCGCTTCTTGTCGGAGCGACGATAAGAGGTATCGGGCGTGTGTGCGCCACCCTTGAAATGTCGGGTCTGCTCCCCGCTAACTCCGCGTAGAAGACCTTTTGCCTTCATTTCGCGACCAAGTTTTGAATATCTCTTCTGTTTCATGAGAATCTCCTACATCATTCTACCCATATTGGCAGAAGATTTGAGGAATTTATTCGTTCTCGCCGTCGATTTCCCTGCGCATCCAGTTCAAAGAGTCTTGGTCAAGCTCAAATTGAACGCCATTCTGAAGCTCTGTCTTATTGATAGGCAAGCCGAAAAAGCCCAGCATACCCTCAACGGCATAGGTTTCGTCAGGA
>OFQZ01000567.1_pt1 | contig 12387 bp, 21 predicted proteins | sample 1543011 | NCBI WGS metagenome assembly OFQZ01 (sample SAMN07774216, study PRJEB24372) | wastewater metagenome | isolation source: Exp Tend NO 0WW | collected 2016-02 | reverse complement strand
CATCGACGACAGTGTCGCCTGCGCCGCCAAGAGGGCAGGCTGGATCGACTCCACGCCCGGCACATCCACGATCCGGGGGTGCTCGCGCAGCGCCGAGGCTTCCGCAGTCAGTCCCGCGAGATGCACCCATGTCGAGGTGTAGGTGCGGAGCAGCCAGTCGATCGCGAGATAGGAGCGGGCCTTGTCCTGACCGTCACCCGCGGTCCCCAGCAGGCGGGGGATGAACGGGGCGAGTTTCTGTCGCTGGTCGTCGTCCCACGAGTCATTGAGGGCGACTCCGTAAGATGTGAGGACGGGAGAGACGCACGCCGGGTGGTCAGTCCATGACTCGCCAGCAATGTAGGCAGCGGCCTCCATGAGACACCACTGTCCCGGGGTCATCTCGCTGTAGTGAGAGCCTCTTGAGAGGACGATATCCTTGAGCCACCGGGCTCGGTCCGGAACGATGCTCATGCCTGACCGACTGCCCGCTGAATGGCATCACTCACTTGGGCGATAGGAGCGGGTGGGACGTACTCCGCTCTCTGGTGCTCAGCCTTCACGACCCGCACCAGCACACCCTTCGAGCCTTTCTTGTAGAGGCTCAGGCCGAACTGATCCCCGAGGTAGATCGCGCAACGCTTCAAGGCATCCGACGCGGCTGTCTTGATGGCGTTGTCAGCAGTTTCGCCGATGTCGGCTCCGCTGACCGACCCAATGGCAGTCTCGGTGTAGACGGCGTTCTCTCCGTCTGGCCCGATGCCGAAGATGGTGAGGCGGACGGTGGACTGGGCGATGACCTGAGGGGCTTTCTCTTGCCCCTTTCGATCCCCGCTCGCGTAGACGCCCTGTCGGCCTCCCTCGCGGATGTCGAGGATCTTCGACTCGATCACTTCTGCCGAGAACCCGCCGAAACCGAAGACTCGGATGAGCGTCGCCTTGATGTCATACGCCTCCACGTAGGAGAGCGTCTTGCCCGACTGCTCCCGGGTGGACACCCGGGCTGGGTGGATGGGGGAGAGGAGCAGGTCGATCTGCTCTTTGCTCAACTGCATGAGCGGTTGTCCTTTCAGTGAAGCAGTGGGGCCGAGGGCGCTTCACCAGCACACCCGGCCCCACTGGGGAGGGTGTGTGTCAGGCGTTCACGAGGTCGAGCACCTTGACGGCGACGGCCTCCATGTCGGCGGCGGTGTCCGCGTCGGCGACGAACTGCGCCTGCGCGGTGATCGCGTGCATCAGACCGCCAGCGGTCGTCTGACCGCCACGGATGAAGTGCGCGAGCACCCCGTCGATGGTGGGCTGATCGAACTGCAACTTGCGGCCGATGATCTCGACCTGCTTCTGCGGGTCCTTCAACTCGATGCCCGCCTTCTCCTCCAGCCCGGCGACAGCCTTGGCCACGTAGTCGACGTCGAGGAACGCGGTGACAGCGTCGCGCGCCTTGGCGGTCACGAGGTCGAGGTTCTTGCGCTGCGTGTCGAGGGACCAGTCGATGACGCCCTCGTCCATGCGAGCGCCGACGTGGATGGAGCGCAGTGCGTCCTGGGTCAGCGTCAAGCCGTTCTTGCAGACCTTGACGACGATGCGAGGGGTGATCGTCATGGCTCCGCACCCGGTCTCCGAGTTGGAGATCAGGAAGCCGCCGAAGATGACCGGCTCGGTGCCGTCGCCGAAGCCGAGGCCCTCCCGGTCGGCGACCTCGCGCCACTGCTGGAAGCGGCTGCCGAACGGGTTGCGGTAGTCCTTCAGGAGCCGCTCCGCCATGACCTTCACCTCGGGGGCGATGATCCGGACGTACATGCGACGGTCCGTCAGGTCGCACCCGTCGATGCTGACATCGACGCCAGCCTGTCGGACTCCATCGAGGGTGGCGGTGAGCACGTCGAGGTTGTCGATGACGCTGTAGCGGTCGGAGAGGAACGCTCGGGCCACCCCCGGGTCTCCCTTGAAGGCTCGGACGAGGAAGGAGCGGCCGTCCGGCAACTCTCCGTCCGCGCCATGGAGCCAGCCGTTGACGTTGGCGTCGTAGAGGTCGGGCCGGGTCTCACGAGTGCGGCGCAGGTAGGCGAGGGGGATGCCCAACTTCTCGGCGACGCCCTCATCGAAGACGCGAGTCGGCTGGTAGATGCCGTCCGCTGGGGTGACGCCGTCTGCGTCGAGGATCGCGTCGGCACCCTTGACAACGAGCAAGCCGTTGCGGGAGTGGAGTTGCGTGGCGGGGGCCACGATGTCGACCTTCCGACCCTGTTGCTCCATGAGCGTCTGGGCGAGGTCTTCGAGGGTTGCGTTGCGGGTCATGGTGTTCCTTCCGTGGTGGTGTTGGTGATGCACATCATATGCCCGATGCTTGGCATATGTCAAACGTTTTCTTGCGTGGCGAGCCTTTGGATGGCTCGCTGTTCCAGCGTCGGCTCTCCGTGGGAGTCGAACTGGATATCGGTGGTGCGCAGCGGGTGCAGCGCCCCGTCACAGTCGGTGGCGTACCACCCACTCGGGCGGAGCGTCGGGATGACAGATGGATCCTCGATGGTGCGACGGACGATGAACCCTTGCTGTCGCGCCTCGTCAGGATTGGCGTGCGCCCACTGGTGGTCGGCTCGGCACAACAGCACGCCGTTGCACGCGCAGTGCGTGTGCGGCCCTCTGACGCCGCGAGAGCGGCGGTGGTGCCAGTCGGTGCCTGGGAGGCCGCAACGGGCGCACAGCCCCCGCTCTCGGCCCACGACGACGGCCCTCTCGGCCGACGACAGGCCCTTGGCTTTCACATCCTCACCATCGTCGGGATGGCGGCTGCCCGGGGGTGAAGTCCCAGCCGTGCTCATTGACCCACGTCTCATCCTCGTCATCGTCGTCGAGGCTGTTGATGCTGAGGTCCAGCATGGCGACGCGGCCCCTCACGTCGCCGAGGCGGCCCAGTGGATAGTGTGCCGCGGCCTCGGCCACGAAGTGCGCTTCGTCGTCGATGGAGCAGTAGGCGTTGTCGATGTTGTCGACGAGCCACTGTCGCGCCGCAATCTCGGACTCCGCCCAGAGCGTCATGTATCCGTCGGGCAGGCGTGCGTCCATGCCAAGGACTGGGTGCGGCTCGTGTCGGTACTTCTGGCCGAACGTGATCGCGTACTTCGTCAACTTGTCGATGCGGGCGAAGAACTCCTCCAACGTCTTCGACTCGCCATTGATGGGGAGGGTGCTCATGGTGTGTGTCCTTTCAGTGGTGGTGGATTACCCGCCGAAGCGGGGGTGGAAGATGGTCGCTGACTCCGGCTCAGCCTCTTCCCAAGGGAACTCCAAGGTGTTCGGCTTGCCCCAGCGCAGCCGCTCTGGCCATGCCCTGCTCCGGACCCGGGGGCGACGGAAGGGATAGAGGTCGTAGACGTCCTCTTCCTCGGTCGGCTTCAGGCCATAGCCGAAGTCTGGCCACTTCATGAACAGGCTCGACCCGTAGGGCCGCATCTGCCGTTCCTTGTCGCCCGGTGCCCGGTGCGGGGCGTGGTGCTCGATGCCGAATGCCGTGCCGCAGATCGAGCGCGCGGTGTTGATCGCGTGCTTGAACTTCCGGACCACCTCGTCGTCCTTGACGTCCCTGCCGACAAGGTTCTGGACCGGCCCCATCAGGCACAGGTGTGGGCGGTAGTTGGCAATCGCCTCGTAGAGCAAGTGCTGGCCGTCGATGGTGGTGAGATCCGGCTCGGACCGCCACTCCGACATGATCCAGAGGTTGTCGTTCGGCACCGGGCTGCCCGTGTTGCGCGCCGCCAGCCCTGCCAGCCTGCGCCAGTCGATCTGCTGCTGGTGCTCGGGATTCTCTGCGTCGAGATACAGCACCCGCAGCGGCTCCATGTCGCCACCAGTGAACGGCCGGATGCCAGCCGCACACTGGACCGCGATCTGTCGCAGCAAGGTCGTCTTGCCGTGACCTTCCGGGCCGACCAAGACGAAGACGTTGGCCTCCGCGAGCATCCCCGGGATGATGACCTTCCCCTCAGGGAAGTCTTCGGTGAGGAAGTCCTGAATGCCCATGCCGGACATGTCGGAGCCGGTGAAGTACGAGGCCTTCTTCACCGAGAGTGAGTCGAAGGTTCCGCCCCGCTGCCGGTGCGCCGTGTAGTCCTTCGCGATGCTCGACTGGACGATCTTGACGCGGCAGCCATGGTTGTCCACGAGGTCGTCATAGACGGCCAGCGCGTGGGCACGTCCGGCGTCATCGGCATCCGCGACGATGATGACCTCGGCGCCTTTCAGGAACTCGCCATAGGTGGTCTGCCACTTCCCGGCGCCCATCGGGCAGCAGGTCGCTGCGTAGCCATCCGCGACGGCCCGGTCGGCGTCCTTCTCGCCCTCCACGATGACGATGGTCTGGCCGTCCGCGACAGCACGGATGATCTGGGGCAGCCGGTACGGCACCCGCCGAACCCCCGTGAGGTTCCATGCCCAGCCACTCTTCTCGGACGGCGAAGCGTGCCGCTGGCTGAACGTCTTCCCGCCTCCAGCGAGGGGGATGCGCAACGTCTGGAACAACTCCCGTCCCTCTTCATCGAGGTACGGGTAGACGTGCGACGCGGGACCGGATGGTGTCCACACGTTGCCCTCGGCACGATGGTCGTCCCGATGCTCACAGACTTCATCCCAGTCGATCCCGGCCGCGGCGATGATGCCGCTGGTGTCGCAGCCTGCATGGCACTTCAGCAGCACCGGCTGCTCGGAGCCGGGGCCAACCGACAGTGAGGCGTGACCATCGTCATGCGCCGGGCATTGGGCCATGCTCGATTGACCCGCCTTGGCCCACTCGATGGCAGTGTCGAGATCTGGTGCGGTCTTCACGCGGACTCTCCGTTCCGGCGAGCGCGCATCTCGCGCTCCTCCTCTTCGAACATCTCGAAGTCGACTCCGAAGACGGCTTCGTAGATGAGTGCCCGGTGGACGTGGACCTCGACTGGGTTGAGCGGGTTGTCCGGTAGGCGCTTGGCGATGATGAAGCCATTGTCGAGCAGTGCCTCGACGGCGTCCATGATCTGCTCGACGCGCTCGTTGTGGGTGGTGACCAGATCGTGCTGACGGTAGGCGCTCACGGTGCGCTACCTCCTTCCGTGGTGGTGGTGGTGGTGGTCGGTGCGTCCCAGTCGGGGGGGAGTCGCCGATTGAAGCGATCCTCCCTCTCTTGGGGGTCTTCATGCTGCCCTGCGACGCTGATTGCGTCAAGGGTCGTCAGGTGCTTTGCACGATCCTCGACATACCACCGCAGCCAGACGTGGGGGCGTGGCGTTGACGGCTCATCGGCACACCTCGCGAGGTAGGAGACCAGGTGCTCGCTCGGCGAGAGGTCATGGGCTACGCGAGTGTTGGCGAAGGCCGAGTAGGCGACATTCCACACGGTTGGCCACGACCCCGGTGAGGTGACGTTGAGTCGATCCCTCAACAGCCTCACCGCGACGTCCGGGAGTTCTGGCGGGGAGACCTCGTTCGTCGCGTTGGCTTCTGGCTTGTGCTGCTGCTGCAACCCCCGCCCGTCATCGGGTGGCGACCCCTCGCGCGTCTGCGGGTGCGCGCTACTGGACTCACCTTCAAAGCCAGCAACACCCCCACCTACGAAACTAGAGGTAGAAGAACTACTTGAGTAAGTACTCTCGTTCAAGGGGTGCCAATTTTGGCCAAATCCGTCGTGGGATTTCAATCCTTCGACGGCCTCTCCGACGGGGTTTTCCACAGGGTTGTCCACAGGTTGTGGATTGATGTCCGGGGCAGCCTCGGGACCGGCGTCACCCTGCTCCCAGACGACTTCGATGATGTTGCTGGTCTGCCGCCCACGGTCCGCCAAGCGGCTCACGCGGACGATGCACCCGTGCTTCTCCAACTCGGTCAGGTGTCGCCGGATGGTGCGCTCGGCGAGCCCGGTCTCCTTCTCCAAGGTCCGCACGCTGGGCCACCCGCCGCGGCCCGTCTGGTAGTTGACGTACTTGGCGACGGCGGCGAAGACAAGCAGCGCCCCCGGCGACAGCGCACCGGTGGCGACGAGGCGCAGCACCCAATGTGGGACTTTCGAGAAGGATGGCTGGTCGCTCACGAGAGACGCTCGATGACCTGCTCGAAGCGGAAGGTGAGACCACTGCCCCACCCCTCCATGCTCGGCATCCTGAACGCCTGCATGAGCATCTTGCCCAGTGTGTTCTCGTCGAGTCCCGTCAACTCCACGAGCATCGACCATGAGGCGCTCATGAAATCGCAGGTGGTGCCCATGTCTGCACTCACCTCGGCGAGTGCGAGGAGGAAGAGTTTCTGGTCTGGCGCGACAGGCGCGGCCCATGCGAGGGCCGCTGTCCGATTACTCACGGTATAGTTCCTTTCGTTGGTGGCCGCACCGAGAGGTGCGCATAGCAGGACGATCTTGGGAGCATCCTTTCACTCCCAGTGTTCAAGACCTTCCGGACATCGTATCGGCCTGTTGAGACCCCCCGGGCGTGGTGGCCTGGGGGGTCTCCTTCTTCCTTGGCTACACTGGATGGAGCGACTCCCTCCCCCCCCTGGGTCGCGATCTAGCGGCACCCCCGAGAGCCGTCCGAACCCCTCTCGGGGGTGCCGTCAGATTCACCCGATGGACCTGAGCACTTTCCCAAGGCGGCGGTAGTTGGTCATCTCGATAACGGCCGCGCGGTGCAGACCCTGAGCGAAGAGCGCATCGCTCAACGCCGTGTGATCCGGCTCGGTGAGGGCATGACCTCGACCCGAGTATTCGGCATAGAGGTCGCTGGCGCTCAAGGGGACGAGTTCGCCGAGGACGGCCGAGGCGTAGGACTGTACGTCAAGGAGCCGGTAGTGCCATGGCTCCCGGCCGAAGAGACGCGAGAGGAAGGCGGCGTCGAAGCATGGGTTGCACCCCGCCAGAGTTCGCCCCTCCAGCCGGTTCGCCAAGTCGGCGATCCGGTCCGGCTCGTCCCACAAGGAGCGGTCCCAAAGGCCGCGCTCGTTGTATTTGTTGATCCTCAGGGCTTCTGGGTCCGCCGTGATGCCGAGGTGAGGAACGATGTACCTGCCCGAGCGGTCGCCGTCCACCCACCCGATCTCAATGATCTCGTGACGTTCTGGGTCGAGGCCGGTGGTCTCGACGTCGATGTAGATGATGCTCACTGGTAGTCCTTTCCGTCGGCGGCCTCAGCCGAGGCCGCGAGAGTGAGTGCGTTGAGCGCGCCGATCAGGTCACGACGCGCGAGCGACACGAGGGCCTCGCCGTAGTAGGCGCGAGCCGTTCCGCTGCGCAAGGTCATCGCCCGTACTCCTCTTCGACGAGGTCGGCGATGACGCCGAACGACAGACCGTAACTGTCATTCAGGTCGATGATGGAGAAGTCCACGCCCTCGTCGAAATCTTGTTCGAGGAACTCCGGAAGAGTCGACTCGGCGACAGCCCGTGACCTGACCGGAGAGTCAGCGCGGAGGGTGAGTTCCGGTGCGACCCCAGCAGCCTTCAGCGCGTCGGCTGCGGCGTTCTGAGTCCATGGTGACTTGGGGCTCTCGTCCCCGAGGGTGACGTGGAGCAGGACTCCGAGGGCGCAGTAGGCGTCCCCGGATGGGATGTTCTCGTGCAGGGTGCCGCGAGTCTGGACATAGTTGCCCGAGCGCAGCGCGTCGAGCCACTTGGAACGAAGTGGATTTGTCATGACTGACCCTTCCTGTGGTGGTAGCGACGCTGTGAGCGTCGGTCGTGAAAGTCGTCGAACCTGCGGAGCACTGGCTCCGCAAGGCATAGCGTGATGATCCATGTGGCGGTCGCCACCGCTGCGCCGAACACTCCGGCAACAGCAGTGGCAACCGCCATACGGATGACGATGAACCAGATCATCGTCATCGAGCCGATCAGGCGCTGAACTTGTCGGCCAGCCCGGGGAACTCGTCGAGCAGGGCCTTGATCTTGTCCTGCGCCTTCTCCTCGGCGGTCTTGCGGGGCTCGTAGGTGACGCCCAACTTGGCCGCCTCCTCCTTGACGAGTCCGATGAACTCGTCTCGGTGGAGATCCTTCAGCCTCGTCTCGGCGAGGTTGTAGGCGATGCGGCGCTTCTCGACGTCGCTCTTCTCGACGTTCTTGGTGGCGGTGGACATGTGTGTTTTCCTTTTCTCTGTTGGAGGTTTGGGCGTGAATGCCCTACTCGCTCAACGCCTTTCGCTGAGCGAGCAAGTTCTTGACGAGTCAGAACCGGGGCTCGTCGTAGCGGGGATGGTTACCCCAGCCCTGCTGCTGCGGTGGGGCCGACTGCTGATACTGACCCTGCTGGCCGCCCCACTGCTGCTGCGGCTGGGTCTGCTGCTGCTGCTGCGGTGGGTTGCTCGACTGCTGCTGCGGGCTGGCCCAAGGGTCACCCGCCGCTTGGCCACCCCATTGCTGCTCCTGCGCGCCAGCGCGGGTCACCTTGTTGACCTTGGCATTGGCGTAGCGCAGCGACGGGCCGACCTCGTCGACGTCCATCTCGATGACGGTGTGCTTGACGCCGTCCTTCTCGTAGGACCGCGACTTGATCCGGCCATTGACGATCACGCGCATCCCACGAGTGAGGCTCTCCGCGACGTTCTCGGCGGCGTCGCGCCAGATGGAGCAGCGCATGAAGAGCGTCTCGCCCTCCTTCCACTCGTTCGACTGCTTGTCGAACGTGCGGGGGGTGGACGCGACGGTGAAGTTCGCGACCGCAGCCCCGGATGGAGTGAACCTCAACTCTGGATCTCCGGTCAGGTTGCCGACGATGGTGACGACAGGTTCTCCGGCCATCATTCCTCCTTCTTCTTCGGTGTTGCCGACACCCACATCTGTGAGCGCCGGATGGTGTGGTCGTTCCCACGAGTGGTGACGTGGAAGTCCCACTCGTCGTCACGCAGAGCGGTGGCCCTACGCTCTCGGACCACCTGAGGGGCACCGGGTGTCGCGTTGTCATCGACGAGCAGCCACTGCCCGGGCCGATCCTTCAACTGCTTGACGATCTCCGGCCAGTTGTACTTGCCTTTCAACGCGGACCTCCCGGCTTGGGCTTTCTCTCGGCGACCATCCACAGTTCGCACGAGCCGACCTCTCGGTTGTTGTTGCGCGTCTTGGCGTGGAAGTCCCACTCGTCGTCACGCAACCATGAGATCGAGTCCCGCTTGATGATCTGCAAGATGCTCATGCGAGCCTCTTCGTTGACCAGTAGCCACTGGCCGGGCCGGTCCTTCAGTGCGGCGATGATGACAGGCCAGTCGTAGGGACTGCCCTCCCGTGGTCGCCGGATGGGCGGCGGTTGCTCGCTCCATATGGGTTTCTTCATGGGTCTCAACACCCCTTCCTTTCTGGTGAATCCTGTTGTGTCTCAGTCGATTTGGCGGTACTCCAAGGCACCTCCCTCGGTGCCGATGATGGTGCAGACGAGGGCGCTGGCCAGCATTCCGCGAGCGATGACCACGGCGGCCAGCAACGTCCCATCGGCCCCCTCCAGTTCGGCAACCCTCTGCCATCGGCCACCGGGTCGACGACGGTCGACGACGATGGTGAAATCGGCAAACCTCTGGTCAGAGGCGATCTCGATGGACGCCTCCGCGACCACCCCGTCGCGAGTTGAGCGCATCACGTAGGTCGTCATGAGACGTCCTCGTCGCTGATGAGGTCGCGCAGCGCGGCCATGTTGGAGCGAAGCGTCTCCGCTCGATGATCGGCAGCCTCCCGGGCCTGTGTCGCCTGCGCGAGAGCGGCTGTCAGGTCGTCCATCTGCTGGTGCATCTGAGCAAGCCTGCCGTTGTCGATGATGGCGGTGATCCGAGCGACGATCTGGGCATCCGTGAGGGGTTCCGCAGGAGTCGGCTCGGACTCGTGCTTCAGCGCCTCGGCGAGCCGGTCGGCAAGGTCGTCACGGGTGAGGTTGGACCAGTCGTCCATGGCGGACAGGGCGGCGAGGATGCGCGCCCTGAGACTGTTCGGTCGCCCTCCGGGATTCGCGCGAGTCTCCTCGCTTGCCCGGTACTCGTTGACGCGAAGCAGTGTTGGCTTGGCGGGGCCGATGTCGTGCCCCTTCTTGGAGCGCGAGACGTGAGACGACACCGAGCGCGGCTTGTCGTTCTCGAAGTCGCAGAACGCGCAGCGGTAGGTGATCGAGCCGTCCCCGTGAGTGACTTCCAGAACCGACTTCGACTCGTACATGAGGCCCCGCCCACCCTCGGACCCGTAGCGTCGCGCCATCCACGGCCGGACCGTGACCTCGGTGGACGTCTTGGGGAGTTCCCTGACCTCCTTGGAAACTTCTCGCAGGTGGGCGCCAAACTCGGCCATCTCCTTCTGCAGAACCCTGCCGGTCGTGACGCCGAGTGCAGTCTTCGGGCCGTCATCGACAGAGGCGACGCGTGCGGCCTCGTCCGACAGGGCCGCGACCTTGTCGAGAAGGTTGGGGTCGGAGTAGCGAAGGATTCGCTCCTCCATGGCGCGCACTCGCTTGACGTTGAGGTTGGTGGTGGGGATGTTGATGGTGACGCTCGGCTCGACGCGGGAGCGGAGTTTCAGCACGCGATGGGCGGTGTTCTGCCACTGGGCTGACCATTCGAGCGCGAGTGCGGCTCGAACGACGGCCTCCCCAGCGTCGGTGAACTTGGACAGTTCTTTCCTGTCGAAAGAAAGGTTCTTGCGGGTGCTCATGAGGACTGACCTTCCGTGGTGGTGGTGGTTTAGTAAAGCCGGTACAACAAACTATAGCAGGTGGTTCCGACGCCCCTTGGGGGAGTGGAACTGCTCATCGTGGAAGTGTTGCGCTTCAGCGATGCTGAGAATGATCGGCCCCGGACAGTGCACCATGTGGCGGACGCGTCCCGCGACGGTACTCAGGACCTTCGCGCAGATCGGGCAGAACCGAAGGACCGGACAGCGATTCCTCGGGCCGCTACAGGCCCGGAATGGTGGCGGGCTGAGCATCACAGCCCCCGTCGCTCATCAGGGGCGGTTCCCATCGCATCCAGAGCGTCGAGGATGACGCCAGCGCCCACGCGCCATTGCGCCCAGTCCTGGTCTTCGCACGTCAAGTCATGGCTCGGGTCCACTCGATGCAGTGCACGCGCCACGACCTCCACTCGCGGGTCAGGCTGGGGCGGGGTCACGTCGGCGAAGACGCGCACGATGCGACCATCGCCCCACGAGTACGGGCTGCCGTTGCCCACATCCTCGGCGGTGAGTTGATAGCCGCCCTCATCGACGTAGCGGAGGGGTCGATACCCGTTCGGCCACTCGACCTCGACCGGCGTCCCTCGCGTGAGAAGGATGTCCCCACCCTGTCCGGGTGCCTTGACGGGCTGCTCGGGCGTCAGCGTGGCGGGACGGGCCGGTTCCGGGGCGATCTGGACCTGCTCGTCAGTGCTGGCATCCTGAGTCTCGGTGCTACCACCGCAGTTGTTGGTGCAACTCATCGTGCTTCTCCTTTCATTGTGGCCTGTCTTGGTCATGCCGACATCTCTGGGTCGTCGGGGTGGATGGGGCCGATGGTGGTCCGCCACGGCAGGGTGAAGGTGTCGTAGTGGGCTTGGGTGAACCCGTGTTGGCCGATGAGGTCGCGGACGACGAGCGCCCGAGCAGCGTCCCAAACGGCACCCCAAACGGCATCCGAAGCGGTGACCCGAGCGGCTTTCGAAGCAGCGACCCAAGCGGATTCTGAAGCGGCGATCCAAGCGGATTCCCGACCGTCGACCCCAGCGGCTTTCGAAGCGGCGAAGCAAGCGGATTCCCGGACGGCGTCCCAGACGGCGTCCCGAGCGGATTCCCGGACGGCGTCCCGAGCGGATTCCCGAGCGGCGTTAAACTTTTCCACCTCGTCCCCAGTGATCTCACGGGCCCGAGCGATCAGCGCCGCGACATGCGGACCCTGCGGCCCGAACCGGATGGAGGGGTCAACCTCCTCGACCACTCGCCACGCCACAGACTGCCGCTCGTAGGCGTCCGTGATGATGATGTCCTCGACCTGCTCGACGCGGCACAGCCGCATCGGCCACAACGCGCCGAGCAGGTTCGTCGGGTCCGTGGACACGGCAAGCGACGTCGAGTGGTCTTCTCTGACTGCGCAGGTTGAGGACGGGTGACGGACGGTGTGAGGCCGCTTGAGAGGAGTCTTCGGGAGCCACCTGACGGTGCCGGTCCAGAAGTCTGTCCCGTCCGGGCGCACGGCTTTCCAGTACGTCTCGCTCATGCCGTCACCGCCGGCTCACGGTCCACAGAGACGATGCGCACCGGGTACCCAGGGAACCCAGGGAACTCGCCCACCACGGACTTGAACTCGTTGTGGTTGGCGCCATTGCGGGTCTCGGTGGTCACGAACTTGGCAAGCAGGGAGTTGATGAGGTCGGCCATGTTGGGGGCGTCACCCTGCAGGGTGATCTGCCCGTCGAGGTCGATGCGGACGCTGTACGCGCCGCGCACGTCGAGGGT
>OFQZ01000566.1_pt1 | contig 12394 bp, 16 predicted proteins | sample 1543011 | NCBI WGS metagenome assembly OFQZ01 (sample SAMN07774216, study PRJEB24372) | wastewater metagenome | isolation source: Exp Tend NO 0WW | collected 2016-02 | reverse complement strand
GCCCAAGGCAAACTGCGCCGCGAACATCGACACCGCCAGCTTGCGCGCCTTTACCGCCTCAGGGCTGTCATGGCCGTTCTTTGCCTCGACTTCGCCTTGCAGCGCATAGGAGCCGCCGAACACGGACCCGAACACGCAGAAGATAACCAGCGCCCAATCAGCGCCCGTCAATCCCGCCATGTTGCCAAGGATCGTGAGCGAGCTACCGCTTGCCGTAATCGTCGCGCTTTTCGCTATCGTTGCCGTGCTCACAGGCCCCATTTCGACACCCCCAAAACAATCGCCATCGCCGCCGCCGAACCAATAACGCGCCAAGGATGCCCGATCTTCATCGACGGGTGCATGAGCCGCCAGCACAGCATGAGCGCAATCGAACCAACCAGCACAACCCATCCTGTCAAACTCGGCTCAATCGGTAGCGAGAAATGATAGCCGCCGGGTTGCATGAGCGCGCCGAATGCCATTGTGCAGAGCAGGAACGCCCCGGCAAATATCTCGTGCTCGACAACATCAACGCGCCTGTGCGTGATTGCCTCAAGCGCCGGGTTGCCCCCGTTGATCCACGCGCGCCCGCATAACCCGGCCCACGCCATGAAGCGAAAGCCGAGCACGAGCATAATGATCGCCGTGAAGTTGCGGAGAATGTCGAACGTGACGTGCATTATTTTGGATCGCGGCGCACGTTGGGATCGCGCTCAGGGCAATCGCCTTTCGGGCAAGGCTCCGTGCCGTTGCCGACAACGGTGACAGGCTCCTGGTAGCCCGTTGTATCGCAGGCCGTAGCGAGTAACGCCAGGGCAAGAATTGCAATCGTTTTCATGTCAGTCTCCTTATGAAGTAACGGCTTTGAGGACGGTGAAATTGAAGACGGGCTGTTCGGTTGTCGTGCCGCTTGTTGTCTTGAACGAAACCTTGAAGCTGCCCGCCGTGACGTTGGTGACATGGATTTCGTAGAGGTCTGTCCCGGACTTCTGGCAGACATAAACAACGTCCGTCGCAGCAACCAGCGTGTTTGTGACCGTGAATGACTGCCAGCTCGTCGAACCCGCCGCCGAAACCAGCGTGATAGCCCCGCAAGACTTGCTGAGCGTGACGCCGGTCGTGCGCGACGTTGCCTGTGTGACAGTTCCACCCGCGCCAGTGCCATAGCCCAAGCACCCAACGCCCTTGACCAGCACGTTTCCGCTGTCATCAATCGTCACATCTTGCAGCCATGTGATTGTTCCAGCCGCAGACCCCGCCGCAGCTCGATAGAAGCCCATTTCAGTATCGCGCAGGCGGATTAGCCGCGCCTTGCCGGTCGCCGAGTATTTATACGTTCCCGCGACCGACTGATAATAGTTGGAGCCGATTTCGATTTCATTGGCGTTCGACGCCTCGACGCCCCAGACCGCGCCGTTGCCGACCTGCAAGGCCTTTGCATTGGAAAACCATGACAGCGACGTTGTGCCGATTTGATAATGGCTGTTGGCGTTCTTGGTCATAAAGTCCGTGGCCGCAAAAAGTCGCTCAACAATCGGCCCCGTTGAGGTCTGGCCCCAGAGATAGGACGTTGCCGCTGCCCGCTCCGAGGAATTGGCGACTGTTGCGGTCGTGATTTCAACCATTGGTTTTTTCCCTAATCAAGACTTCGTCTGTGTTGGATTGTTCGCGGATGGCGTCGATGGCTGCGAGCCGCGCATTGCCCTCCGGTGTTGGTTCGCGGATGTCGTTCAGTTGCCGCCAGAGCGGTGCGACTTCGAGTATTTGCCGCGCGGCTTCGGCCTTCACCGCCGCGATTGCGTCTTCCATGTCGCGCTCTGGCCAGAAGGTTTCGGGCAGGGCTTCGAGTTCGTCCGCTGAATAACCGTCTGGAAAGACGATCTGCCCCGTCGGCAAATGCAGGAATTGCGGCCTATCAGGATTGGTTGACATTGGCCGTCCCCGTGATTGTGCGACTGCCAAGGCCGGTGCCAGACCCCGTGCGGCGCGCCAAGATTTGGAATTCATAGTCAGAGCCGTTTGTGAGGCCCGTTTTCTGGAAGTTGAACGTGACAGCGCCTGCGTAGGAAATCAAAACACCGTCGCCTTCGTCAAGAATTTGTGCTTCAGAAGAACACGACACTTCTGTCGTTATGTCTGCAAAAGAGCCACCGACTAGTCGCCATTGAGCCTTAAGCGACATGCCATAGTAGCCTTCGCCTGTAGATTTAGGTGTGCATTTGAAACTCACCGCGCCGGATATGGTGATGTTTCCTGAAGTCCCCGCCCTGACCGTTACCGGCCCGCCGTGGACCGTTCCGTAGCTGTCGCTTGAAACCGCAACCCATGTTGAAAAGGATGCGCTGGTCGCACCCGCGCCACCACCAGATGGCGCCGCGTTGTTCTTTGTGACCGCAATCCTTCCGGTAAGAGTGACCCCATCCCTGACTGCCGTCACAACAATATCACCAAGCGGTCCACTGCCCGTGGCGGCTGTTATGCTGATATTGCCACGTAGCGATCCCGCCGAGGTTGAATCAATCGTTCCGTTTACAGTGGCAGGAAACGTGGCTGACCAGCTTGTCGTGTCATCGACATTGGTCGGCCCAAGATACCGAGCGCATGAAATTTCAATCGGAAGAGAGTCGGTGATTACTCCAAGTGAATCAGCCTGGATCGTCAGCGTCGAGGGAACCGTCAGAGATGGCACTGACTGTGCCGTCACGTCCGCATTATCGACGGGCTTGCCATCGCCCGAGATGCCGCCCCAGTTTGCGGTATTGGCCGCCGATGCGATTGCAGCATCCTGCACGTCCACCCATCCGCTATCGGTGACAGCTATCGAAATTGACGTGACCGCCGCGCTGTTGAATGTGAGTGGTGTATCCTCATATCGAAACGCCTTCGCGTTTTGATCGAAATAGAGCGAGCCGATAGGCGGATCGGTCGGGATTGTTGTCGGATAATGGATTGTCAAAGCCGCCGCGCTGATGCCTTGAATAAGAGGGCTGTTGATCGGATCATAAACAGACGGCGCGGCGGGAGTAACCGCTGCCGCTTCTTCCGCCGACCACGCATAGATTGCAGAATTTTCCTCCTGCATCGCCATTGTGACGACGCCGTTCATGCGGATTGTCTGTGCGGTGACGCGGAATAGCTTCGCGCTGAACCCAAGCGCCGAGAATGTCAGTGTTACAACGTCGCCCACCTGGCACTGCCATGCGGACGCCTTGAAGTCTGCCGAGAATACACCTTGATATTGAGCGCGCTGCAATTCCTGCTTGGCGAGCCTTTGCGCTTGGCTGGCGCTCTGAACCATTGCCAAATCAAACGTGTGAATGCGCTCAAGCCCGTCCGGCGATGTCAGCGTAACGGCGGGATAGTCTACGAGTTGATAAAGGGCGTTGGTTGAGGAATCTGTGCGCTTGCCGCGGACCTGGTTGAAACTTTCGTCAAGACCTCGCTGCGCCTGCCAGTCGAATGAATCCAAAACGTCCGTGTCAGTGAAAGCCGCAACGGGCGAGGCAAGGTCATTGTAAAGGATCGAAAGCGAAAGCTGCCCGCCAACATCGCGTAACGTCCCCGCGCAAGCCGACAGAAGCACGTCAATTACGGCAGATGGTGTATCGGCCTCTGAAAAGACTCCATAGGTCCTGTAACGCTGTTCGGTTCCGCCGGCCGCGAGTGAGACGGATTCCTCGCAGATATTCGCCGCCGCAATGAATGACGCCATGTCGATACGCGCCGGAGGAATGCCCCGACCGATTGCCAGCTTGCCGCCTATCTTCCATCCAAGCAGATAGAACAGCAATTGCAGTGCGGGATTGTTGCCGGTCGTGCTTGTCCATGTCCATGTGGTTTGGTCGTTTGACCTCTGCGAACCGGATCCGCCCGCCGTGGTGTCAAGGCGCGGATCGTAGAGTTTCGCGCCGTTGCCGATGAATGTGGTCCGCTGCGGGATGCTTGATGCGAACGGGCTTTCGGTCTTTTTGGTGTTGCCGGTCGTTTTGAACCTGAGATGCACATAGGCGCAGCCGGTCAATCGTTGCGCGCTTCCCCAAGTCCCGCCGCCATTGATTGCAATCGTATTGGCCGAGGTGCCGACCGTTCTGATTGTTACCGTGAGATAGCCTGAGAATGTTGACGTGACGCCACCGCCAAGCGTCCATGCCTGCCGGTCCTCAATCCAGATTTCATCAACCGACTGCACCTCATGGCTGGCGACGCAAATGATGCGGTCAAGATATTCCTGATTGGTTCCCGACCATTCCTCATAGCGAATGTCGTTTGCGAGCGCCGTCGCACCGCCAAGAACAATTTTGCGGGGAGCGCCGGGGTCGATTGTTGAGTAAAGACGTTCGCGCTGTGAGCTGGGAACTTTAGGAGCCTTGGGGGCGAGCAATTTTCCCGCAACCGAAAGCCCCGCCATGATCGCAAAAGAAGCAAGCTGGCCAATTCCGGGAATGAAGTTGACCGCGATTGCGGCGATCTTGAGGACGGTTCTGACTATCTTGCCCATTAGCCGATGGCCCAAGCGGCTTGCCATTCGGCAAACGGAATGCGGATCAACCCCGGCTCGTCATTCTCAATGCCGACGAACAGGGCATAACCCCCGAAGCAGACACCGACATTGCCTTCCGCCAAAACCAGATCGCCGCGCCGCGCAAAGGCTTTCGGTGTTGAGGGGAATGTATTGTCGAGATATTCCCAAGGACTATCCGCGCCGAGTTTTTTCAAATAGCGGACAGATGACGCAAGTGTCTTGTATTTGCCCCGATGCCCCTTGGCCGGATCGTGGCCCGTCACCGCCTTGATGGACCCGGCGGCAAACATCAAGCAATCCAGAGTGCCCCATTCGAACGACGCACCCGCGCATTCTGACAACCATGCCGAAAGTCTCTCCTCCCAATCGGGGAGCCGTGTGAGTGGCGTCAAAAAATCTGATTCCGCGCGCCATAGCGATTGTAAGGGCTGCCCATTCCGCCCCCCAATCCAGTGCCACCCGCGCCTGTGTTGTGCGTCCCGTTAGCAATGGCGATGGACGCCGCCGCTGATAGATCGCCGCTGTCGAAATAGGACTGGTCAAGATATGTCCGATTTGATGCTTGGCTCAAACTCGCAAGATAGCTTTCGATCTGGATTTCAATCGTCTGCCCCGCAACATCACCCTTGATCGCAGCCGACATCATGCGGCCCGTGTAGAAGCGCCAGACGTTGCCCACGCGCGCATAGGACGTGTTATAGAGCATCAGCCAGAGCGAGGCTGTGCGGCCCCTCCAGAGGCTTGTGTCGCCAATTATGTTTAGAAGCGCCGTGTCAACCGTGGCGAGGCCGGAAAGCGCCGCCGTGACTGTTTCAGATCCATCGTCCTTGTGCTGGATTTCCGAAACCGAAATGATTTGCGGGTCCATCGCATCGAACGTGTTGCCGTCAAGATCAGTGTCGCCCGTGCTGGAAAATGTGACTGAATAAGGCGCGGTCGTGACGCGGAACGGATCGCCCGAAAAATCAAGATAGCCGACAAAGCAAGGATGCAGAAGCGAACCGGAAAGGGCCGCGATAGCTGTTGCGTCGGGACGAGACATCAGAAGGCCTCTTCCGCTTCGAATGAAAAGCCATAAAGCTGGCCCCGGTCTACCGTCCAGCCTGACATGTCGCTTGTAAGGGCCATGAGCGCATAAGGATATTGCACTTCAATCGTCGCGGCATTGGCGGGCGATTTGCGCAGACGCGGCTCTATTGTTGCCGTGCCCGTTGTCGATGCCCCGACAACCAATGCCGAAGTCAGCACCGCAAGCTGGCAAGTGCCGTCTGAAAACGGGATGGTTATTTTCGAACCAGCGGGAAGGAATGTTGACGCAACCGAACCGGAAAGGCCTGTGAGGTTCAGGGAGTTGCCGGTCTGGCTTCCTCCGCTGACAGTCGGGTTGGTTGCGGTTGTCTGTTGCGCCTCAACCGCGCGAAGCTGAAAAACGTTGGCCTGTCCCCGCAACGCGATGAAGAACGCCTGCCAGCTTTCCGCATTCGATTGCTTGATGATCGGCTTCAATTCGCCCGATGCCGACCACCGCGCCGCCCCCGCAATGATGACGGCTTGGCGCGCGCCAGTCCATTCCGACCGGTTGACCTGCGTGGGCGTGTTCAGTTGCCACTTGACCGAACGAAGCGGCAGGGCGGAAGGTGGTGTGATTGTCGCCATAACTAGAGCCGTGGCCTTGAGATGTTGCGCATTGTCATATTGCTTGCCGCCGCCGCGATTGTTGGCGCGGCATTTGCCAATTCACGGCGGATAAGGGCAACCGTTTCAGCCGTTGCGCCTGGAGCGTTCACCGTAAGGTTGATGGCCTGCCCGCCCATGCCCTTTAGGCTCGGCACAATCGAACCGGGAGTGCGCGGAACAAACAATTCAGCCCGCTTTTCGCCCACGATATACGGCTGGCCAGCGTTCACAGGGCCACCGGAAGCGCGGCCTAGGATGCTGCTGGCTGTGCCAAGAACGTCATCAAAGCCGCCGAGAGAATTGCCGCCGCCGAACAGCGAACCGATCGAACTGAACAGCGACCCGAACAGACCCCCGCTACGCCCGCCACCACCGAACAGGCTTTGCCCTTGCGATAGCCGCGCGAGCATTTCGGAGATTGCCCGGATACCTTCATATTTCAGAACGCGGAGGAATCCCTTTGTCCCGCCTGTGAACAGTTCCTCATAAAGACCGGCGAGGTCCCTGAATTCCTGTTCCTGGAGGTCAGCGGCTTGGCGAATGGCATCAAGGCGCAGTTCGCGTTCCTCGTCCATGCTCGCATTGACTTTTTCGACAACGTCTTTGAAATCATTGCCGCCCGATGCCCATTCTTCCCGGATGGACTGGCCGATATCAACAGCATCGCGGCTGATTTCCGCCATCGTGTCGGCAAGCTGCTTCGCCAGCGGATCGGCATCTTTCAGTTCGCGCGCGAGGCCCCTTGAACGTCCACCGCCACCACCACCAGACGAACCCAGAGCATCACTTGCCAATTGAGGCAAAGTGGATTGCCGCAATACGTCAGCCGTTGGCCTGAATTCGGTGCCTACAGCATCGCGTCCGCCGCCACGCCCGCCCTTGGGCAATGCGCGCTTGGTGTTGCGCTTGAGGCGGAAGCCTAAAAAGCTGCCGACTTCTTCAGTGCCGCGATTTTGATCCTTTATCTGGATTGTGCGGGATTGCGACCGTTGGAATTGCAGCCACGCAGATGCGGCTCTGACAGCCTCGCCCGCTAGATTTGCCAAGGAATCCGCCAAGGCTCCTATGGCCTCCGCATTATCGGCCACAACGCCCGCGATCTTCGTGCCAAGCGCCTGTTTCAGTTTTGCGATTTTGTCGGCTGTTTGGTCCGCATTGGCGATTTGTGAGTCGGAAAGAATCAGGCCAAACTTCTGCGCCTCCGCAGCGGCTTGACGAAAGCCTGATCCGGCCTGCTGCAAGGTCGGGAGAATGGCGAGTGCGCCGCGCCCAAAAATGGCAACCGCCGATGCCGCTTGGCGCGCGGGGTCTTTGATCTTGGCGATGGCGTCGGCAACACTCGCAAATCGTTCGCTGTCGGATTGGTTTTTCAGCTTTTCAAGGCTCAACCCAAGCGATGTCAGGGATTCAGTCGCGGCCTTGTTGCCGTTGAACGCCTTGCCCAAGGTAATCGAAAACTTGCCAAGCGCCGTGTCTGCCTGTTCTACACTCGCGCCGTTTTGCGTTGCGGCAAAGCGAAACTCTTGCAGGAACTTCGTGCCGACGCCGAGCGACTGCGCCACCTCGCCAAGCGAACCGGCGAACTCAAGCGACTGGCTGATTGCATTTGTGATCGTGCCGACCGAGAATGACGCAAGGAAACCCGCAAAGGCCCCGCCAGCAAATCCAGCCAGCGCACCCTTAATCGCGCCCACGCCCTTGCCAAGGCCGGAAAACCCCTTGTCGATACGGCCAAGGCGCTTGTTGGTATCGCGCTCAAATGATGCGACTGCCGCTTCCGCCTTGTTCAGGTTTGACCGCAGGAGTTCGGTTGTCGCGCTGACTTGAATGAGCAGTTTTGCGACATCATCGGCCATAGGTTGCCCCTATTCTTCATGCCGCTTTTGCAGCTCTTCGATCGCGGAAAAGAATTCGTGAGGCGTCGCAGCCCAGAAATCGGAAGGACGCCAATGCAAGGCCGTGATGGCGATGCCCATGAGGCGACGACGCGGGTCTTCTAATTCCCCTTCGTCGTCGCCTTCACTTCCCCCGATCCGGTATAACCCCCGGTCGCTGCCATGAAGAGCAACAGTTCAAGCCGCTTCATGGCAATCAAAAGCCCGCCATCGGCCTGGAGGATCAATTCCCCAACACGCGCTGCATTGAATGCCGCCAGCGTTTTGTCATCAACCGCGCGGCCATGAGCCTTGATGCACTCGGTTGCGATGACCGCCGCCTCGCTCATCTTCAACTGGCCATCCCCCGCCGCACGGGCAAGGTCAATCAGGCTGCGGTCTGTCTGCGCTTCAAATGCCGAAATCGCCTCGTAGGAGGGGCGGAGCACATACTCCTGCCCCTCCAGTTCAAGCGATACTTCCCCGCGCGTCTTGTTCGCCGTCATTAGGACAGCGCGTCAGTTGTCGGTGCCGAAGCAACGCCGAGTTCGAGTTTGTATTTGACCGCATCATTCTGGCCATAGTCAATCGACATGTCGAGAATGTTGCAGGCCGCCGTCCAGACCGCGTCACCAGTTGTCCCCGACGAACCGCCCTTGCGGATTTGGAAGTTCTTGGTTGTTTGCGCCTTGTAGGACGTTTCAGCCAGGGTGAAGCCGTTTGCATCCGGCAGGGTTGCAACGCCGTCAAGCGAAACGCCTACGTCAAACAGCCCAGCCGCAACCGTTGCGTATGGGAAGTCATCTTTGGCCGATGTGTCAATCGTGTTGGCCTTGCGCGTCATTGCGAGCGATTGCTGGCCCGCGATGATCGCATAAGTTCCGCCCGTGGTCGTGGTGTCGATCCACAGGCGATAAGCATTGCCGAGTAGTTTAGCCATGTCAGTCTCCTATAAATGCAACCCGACTGGCGACCGGGCGCGGGGGAATCATGCGGTCTGGACGAACGCCAAAAAACGCATTGAGCCGTAATAATTCTGTCCGTCGGGCAAGAGTTGCGCCGAACTGTTCAAGTGCTGCACTTCGCTGAACGTCACCCCGCCCGCGTCCGCTGCCTTCCAATTGTGCAAAGCCGATTTGACTTCCGATTGGAGCGCATGAAGCGGCTTGCGCTCAGCCCCGCGAATGACCTGCACAACGTCAAATTCTATCCGCTCAACTTCATCGCCCTTCCCGCCGAATTGCTCCGGAAAGAAGTCGGCAATAATGACAACCGGAGGAGCCTGATTTTCGGGAACGTGCTGATAAACCGAGGCGAGTGTTACTTGCGCTGTCAGACGCGTAAAAACAGCCGTTTCGAGCGAATTGGCATAGTCCGTCATTACTCACCCCTTGCCGCGCGGCCCAGCACCCGCTCAAGGGCATCACGAAGCCTTGGCAGGTCGTTCTTGCGGAAGTCCCGAATGCGCCCGAATACGAAATTGTAACGCTCGCGGCTGATTGCCTTGACGCGAACCGTGTAAGTCGAAATTGTTCCAGTTGATCGGTTGCGCCGTCTCGCCTTGGCCGTCTGCGCCTTGCGGCCTTGGTCCAGAATGTAACCGTAAAAACCCTGCCGCTGTGCCCGCTTGTTCACCAGCCCCAGCTTCATTGTGAGCGATGAAACCAAGACTTTGGCCGTAAGCAGCGACTTCAGTTTGCCGGTCCGCACCGGAACTTCCGCCCTTGCCTGCCCCAGCAAACGGAATGCAATCACGTTCATTGTATCCGCCAGTTCCTCGCGCGAGGCTTCCGGCAGGCGTTTCAGTGTGCGCCGCAAGGATGCAGCGCCTTTGACCCGTGACGCCATTAGCTTGGCTGGAACTCGGCAAAGACAACAATCTCCCGGCCCTGCCCCGTAGGGTCTTCAACCGAGACAATGTTGAGTTGCTTGCCTTCCATAAGCAGGCGGTTTGTGACCCCCAATGTCCGGTAGCGCATCCGTATCCGCCAGCCCTGCGACGATTGCAGTGTTCCCGCCGTCAAGCCCTCTGAACCCCCGATAGGCGTCGCAAAGGCCCATACATCCGTGACGGTTGACCATGTTTGCGTAAAGCCACCGGAACCATTTGCCGCATCAGACGATGACTGGATTGTCACCTTACGGTTGTATTTGCCCGCGCTGGTCATGCACCGAACCCATACTCGCGAAAGTTCGCCAGCAAGGCCGAAACCGCATGGGGCAATTCTGTAATCGGTTTGTCGGAAGATGCTTCCGGCATTTCGAACCATTGCGCAATCAGCATGTGAATTGCAGCCTTGATCGCTTCCGGTGCCGTCGCTTCCCCCGCAACAAACCGAATAATGACATTATTGATGCCCGATGCCACGGCAGGCCAAGAATAGGTTGAAACCGGCACGATCCATTGATCGCTGCTGGTTAGATCAACCGCATAATTCGCAGAATCAATCGTCTGCAATGAACCCGCCGTGTCATAGTATTTGACGCTCGTGACCGATGCCACAGGGCCGAATGGAATGCGGATCGCGCTTGAGAAATCGTCTAGGTAAAGTTCCCATGTCTGCGTGATGATCGCCCGCCCCAGATACCCGTTAGGCCCGTCCAGATAGGATGTTGCCGCCGCGATGAGACTTGTGAACAGCGTGTCCTGATCGGTTGTCAATTCGCGCATGTAGGACTTCACTTCAACAAGCGACACAGGCGTTGATGCGGGAGCCGTGATTAGCTTCAAGCCCATTATCTCGCCCCTCTTGATATTGCGCTCGGCCTGGAGCCGCCCGAAAGATTAAGCCGCAGCGTTGAAACACCATCCGCCGGACGCAACCCCGTCCGCCGGTCAGTAATTAACTCTCCGCCGGTAATGGTGTGCCCAAAGAACGTGTTCGTGTTGCCAAACAGGCTCGCAATCAGCGCGTAGGTCGATTGCACCGAAGGCGAGAAGAAGGAGTTCGTCGACGTAAAAAGCGGCGGAGAAAGCGTCTTGTTCGACGTGACGGTCGGTGCAAAGAACGTATTGGTATTGGTGAAAAGTGCAGGCGCGAGACTGACAGCCCCCGGCGCAACCGTTGGCGTGAAAAAGCTATTGGAATTCGTGAAGATCGACGGCGCAAGATTTTGCGTGCCGCTCGCAAGAGAGACGGTCGGGCTATAGAAAGTGTTGGTATTCGTAAACAGCGATGGTGCAAGATTGACCGCGCCCGCCGTGACTGTGTGCGTAAAAAAGCTGTTGCTGTTTGTGAAGAGCGAGGGCGTGATAGTATAGGACGCGCTGACCGTCTGCGTGAAAAACGTGTTTGAATTCGTATAGAGCGATGGGGTCAGTGCGACCGCGCCGGGGGCGATAGTCGCAGAATGGAAAGAATTTGTTTCACTGAAAAGACCCGGCGTCAGATCATAGGACGAAGAAACCGTGGCCGCTGGGAAGCTATTCGTGTTTGAGAAAAGTCCGGGAGTGAGGTCGACCGCGCCGGCAGCAACGGTTGGCGCGAAAAATGAATTCGTATTCGAGAATAAAGATGGCGTCAGGTTTTGCGTGCCCGAGGCAGTTTTAACAACACCCAGATAACCGGGCATGTAAACGCGCGGATGGTCAGAAACCGTTGCGTTGGTAACTGTGAATGCGCTACCCATGTAATCAGTGGCACCGCGCATCAGCGGCAGGTAAATCTCCAGAATATCGGGCCTGATCAGCAGCGGAGACACACCAGCCGCCAAAGATGCTCTTTCATCCGCCGTCAGCGTGCCCGACCAGACCGCGAGATCGGCAAGATCATGCCCGACATTACCGCTAAGCGATCCGCCGCTGTCCTGCGCTCCAATCACCGTCTTGGTCAGTGTACCCGGCGTCAGGCTGGTAGCGTTTGAACCATTGCCCGCATTGTCGAGCCAGACCTGACGAGCCGTGGCGGAAGTAATCTCCCCAATGACGCTGTGCCAGTTGCTGTCGCTAATCGAGGTTGTCGTCGTTCCGTTGGCCGCGACGCCCCCGGCTCTGGTGCCGCAACGGGCCTTCATTGTCCCGGTATTAAGCTCCACCAAAATGCGGAAGCCGTTATGAGATGCAGCTTCCGAAAGATAGAGAATGTTGTGGGTCAGGCCGTCTCCGGAATTGGAGAGACGAACGCGGCCATGAAGTGTGATCGGCCATGTCTGCAACACCGCATCCGCGCGGTTGATGATATGCGTTGCCCCATTGAACAGATAGGCCATGTCCTAGCCTCCCGCTCAGGTTTCTTTCAAATAGGCTTCGGTCAATTCCGCATCGCCCGCCATCGTGTCCCCAGCGTCCGCAGGCTTGCGAGCGATCTTGAGACGGAACGGCTCGCCTGCCGCAAGGCTA
>OFQZ01000565.1_pt1 | contig 12397 bp, 23 predicted proteins | sample 1543011 | NCBI WGS metagenome assembly OFQZ01 (sample SAMN07774216, study PRJEB24372) | wastewater metagenome | isolation source: Exp Tend NO 0WW | collected 2016-02 | reverse complement strand
GTCAGGCATTAGCCGCGTCGGCGGCTCTGTCTGCCCGCGACGCCTCCGTTGGTATTCGGGGTGTGTTCGCCTCCACAAGCGATCATATTCTGTGCGTTTCGCAGGGTTAGCCGCGCGCGCGGCGTTGTTTTTCTCGCTATTGCATTCTGTGCACGCATACTTAACTACATATCTCTCACAGACGTGCCCGGCCTTCTTGCAAGGTAGCCCCGTGAAGTACCGCTTCAACCCCGCCGCTTTCGCGGCTGCTCGAGAGATGAGGTCCATCACCCAAGCGCGTCCGCTTTCTGCGGGTCCCAGCTAATCGTCAAGGCGAAGAACAGCACACGACATCTAACCTGCCAGCCAAGCCTCTCAGACGCAAACAGGAACACCCCTAGCCCCCAGCTCCGCCAAGAGTTAAGAACTACCTCCACGTACAAATGCGACGCGCCCACGCCAACGTAACTGCCAAAGCCGCGAAGTTCACCGTACAAGTTCATCACATTCTCCCTTAAGCAGCCACCGCTTCAGCCTTTACAAGCCCCCGAACCACCGGAGTACCAGGCGTGCCGCCACCGATCGGACGTCCACCCCGAGGCCCACGCCCCTTCGGACTACCAGGCGTCGGCGGCTCCGGCAACTCGAACGGGATGGAGGCATCGACGACACTGTGCAACGTGCTGTTCGGCAGCGCGTTCGCCATGCCGCGGGCAACCAGTGCGGCGGCTTCGACGTTCTCCGCTTCCACGAGGAACAGGTGCATCTGGTTCAGACGTGCTACGTACTTCACGAACTTCTCCTGAAAAAGAGGCGGGGCCACAGGCACCCCGCCAAACGCAGCGTCGGCTACTCCACGTCGAACGGGTCCTTTCCGGCATCGTTGCCGCCTTCCAGCGCCTCGAACTCCTCATCCGCAGACCGCGCACCGCCACCGCCGAACGCCGGGCCGTCCTTGACGAACTGCATGGAGCGGAAGTTCGCATTCACGCCCTTGCTCTCGTTGTCGTAGACGTACAGCGTCGTCTTCGCGTTGACGTAGCACCCGCTGTACGGGCACTGCGGGTCGCCCTCGACGACGACCTTGCCGGAGCGGTTGCCCAGGAGCGGCCGATTCTTGTCCGACAGCTTGACATAGAACATGTCGGCGAAGCCGTCGTAGATCTTCGCGCCCAGCTTCGGCAAGTCATTGCCGAGGCCGAAGCACAGGAACAGCGGAGCACCGCCGGCATTCACCGGCCACTTGCTCTTGTCACCGTACCGGTGGTTGAGCGCCCGCGCCGCTTCCTGCTTGATCTCGGTGATCTTCGCAGCGTGCGCCACGTTGCTCGGGTCGAGCAGCAGCGTCGCGGAATACTTCGGGTCGCCCTTTGGCTTGCCGTCCTTGCCGGTGCGTGCAGCGGCCTTGTGACCCCGGAAGAACGCAACACGGGCGCCCTCGATCGAGATCACGTTCGGTACGAATTTCTCAGTCATAAAGTAGTTCCTAATGGTTCCAAGTTGTCGAACTCTGTCGCGGCGGATCGAATCCCGGGGCCGCTTCCCGTCTCGAAATCCCGCTTGTACTCGGAGCGTACAACGCAGGAATCCTTTGCCCGGCAGAATTTACACCACGCCCCTGCCTTGAACGGCGCGCCTGGCTGCATTGCTCTGCGGGCAGCCGGACGCACTTCATCGTACGCCCACTGCAAGACTTTGCCAATCGTCGTTTCGTAGTCTTCAAAGTGCCGAAGCCGAGGCTGGCAGATGCGCAAGACCACCTTGTCGAATTCATACAGCCACCCGTACGTCGCGAAGGCACCAAGCGCGTACAGCTTCATCTGCGCGTTGTCGTGGGCGAACACCTGAACTCCGCTCCCGAATTTCAGGTCAGTTACCACGCACAGCCTGTCAGAGAGCCGGATGTCGTCCGCAGTTCCGAAACCGCCAGGCACCCAGTCATCGTACCGAACGCGGACTTCGTAGTAAGGATCACCCGGTAAAGCGGCGCAGCTGTCGACGAACGTCTGCACGCCGTCGATCATTGGTTTCCCTATTTTAAAAACGTTATCGTTCACTTTCAGCGTCTGTCCACGAAACGTGAACGCCGGCACATTCTGAACGCGAACAAACTCAGACAGCGTGTGGGCTGCGGTGCCTTCGTCTGCGTAAACACTCGACGGCGAGTGTATGCCTTGCGTCGCCAGCACCGACCCCGGGCAGTTCATCCAGCGGTCCGCCGATGACGGACCGAGGATGGAGTGAGCGCCTTCCGGTATTACGTGTTCCTTCACGCAGCCGCCAACGTCTGGTAGTACCAGCTGTGGAGGAACCCAAGATGTACGAAGCTCGTCTCGCGAACCATCCAATACCACAGCATCCGCCCGCTCCGGCCGTTGCCGTCCGTGAACGGATGCAGCGCCTCGTACCCCAAGTGAGCGTGCCACGATGTCACGACCCCAGCGTTGATCTCGTCAAGCAGCGCCTGCAGCTGCTCGCGGATGTGCTCGCCGCCTTCGGGCGGGTAGTACGCCCCTACCCGCACGTTCATCCCCGGCCGCAGCCGCAACACCGCGCCCGGCTGGTACACCGAGACGAACCGCTCGAGGTCGGCTATCGTGATCTCGTTGAGTCCGAGGAAGTCGATGTGCGCCTCCACCTCCTCGGTCGTCGGCTCACGCTCGATCCCCTCGATATGGTTGCTCTCGCGGATGTGGTCGAGGATTCTCATCACAGCCCCACCTCTACATGTTGAAGGATTGATCGAATCTCGTTGACAACGTTGCACAGTTCTGTCTGCACAGCCTCGTCTTCCCACTCCTCGTCCCGCGCTTTCTCGAGATGCGGCAGCATCATCGCCAGCGTGCGGGGACGGAGAGCCCAGTTGATGTCTACTGTGCTCACGCCTTGAAAACAGCGATGAGCAGCACGGCTGCAATCAGCACCCACAAAGCGAACCCGCCCCAGAACGGCGCGGTCACCCACCACCAGGACCACGAGATGTACCCCGTGAGTTTCAGGCCGACGAACAGGCAGCCAAGAAGGCCGAGAGCGCCGACGCCGCTACTCGAAGAAGAAGACGATGCTTTCATGTGATTCTCCTAAAAAGAGCCGCCTCTGCTATACGTACCCATGACTCTCGACCAAGCAAAACAAGAATCAAGGTTTATCCGGCACGCAAACAGAGGCGGCATTCAACCTAGCCGGCGTTCGCCGCGTTGACCACCGCGCCCCACTTCGCCTCGGGCAACTTCGGCAGCACGTCAACACCGCCCACTTCCTTGAGCAGCGCACGGGCCTTCTCCGGCGAGTTGACGCGCTTCTGGTACGCAACCAGGGCAGCCTGCACGTCCTTCAGCGTGACCTTCTCAGGCACAGGAGCGGGCTCATCCATCGCGAACGGGTCTACTTCAGGTGCAGCCGGCGCCGCTGGCGCCACGGGAGCCGGGGTTTCACCAGCTGACTTGGCCGGACGACCGCGCCCGCGTACAGGGCTTGCCGGTACAGCTGTTGCAGCTGCTGGGGGACTCACCGGAGCGGGGTCGTCTGGTGGCTGGGGCTCTGGTAGCTGGCGTTGAAGCCGTTCCAGTGCCACCGCGATACGTTCCAACGTGTTCTCAAGACTCATCTTCATCTCCTTCAGGTGTTACCGTACTCGTGCTCAATCAAAAGGTCAATGTAGTGCCGGGCCTTCTTCAAGTCCTCGACACCATTCTTCTTGCCGTGCCGGCAGACGTACTTGATGACGTTGCCAGCGAGGAACCCGATCGCGTTCTTGTGGATGAACTCGGCGGGCTGGATCGCGAAGTCGCGGTAGTGGCTGCCGCCGACCTGGATCTCGGAAGCAGCGGGCCGTCCGAGTCGGGGATACCACTGCGCCAGATTCTCGTCAGCGGTATTGCCCCGGGCTGTGGTTGTGGCCGGTTGCTCCGGGGGCAACCACTCCGTCATCTCTCGAATCTCGGAAGCCGTCAAATCCATCGGTCGATCCATCAGCCGAGGCGGCGGGCAGATGCACACGCCGGGGCCACACGTTGAACAGTTCATAGTCTCCATTCCCCTTCGATGATGTTAAGCAACGCTCGCTTCCCGTTCGCGTACACGACGCAGTGCGTGTTCAGCCAGCTTGACGGACCCGAGTTGTATTCCAGCCGCAACCGCGTCGAGGTCCCGGTCTGGTAGCACCCTTCGTCGATCCCCGGACTGTGCGAGTGCCCGACGATACTCTTGACGCCAATGCGGCGCAAGTTCTTTCTGCTACCCCGTGCCCCGTTCGGGCCGCGATCGCCGTGCATCCCCATCTCGATGCCCGACACCGCGTAACTCTCATTGCCACCCAGCACCTTGACGCCGGGCAGCAGCTTGCGCGCCCAGTACGCGAACGGGCTCGGGTACTCAGCGCCACCCAAGCCCATCTTCGTGCCATCGAACATCGCCATCGCCGTCTCAAGGTAGAACCGTGCGTTGCCCGGGTCGCTGCGCCAGTCGTTCGACAGGATCCAGCGACGCAGGAAGTCGTCGTGGTTCGACGCGACGATAATCGACTCCTCGCCGGCCTTCGTGTGCGCCTTGACATACTCAAGCGCGCGCATGACCTCGGCGTGAACCAGGTGCTTACCCGTCATGCGCTTCGCGATGGCGTTGAAGGGGTTGCCGAGGTGGTGCGGGTTGACCGCGTAGCCGTCCAGCAGGTCGTGCCAGAACTTCCGCTTCGGCTTCAGGACATCGACGATGCCGCCCTTGCCGAACGTCGCCTGCTCGACGGCAGGGTCCGTCCAGTCGACGTGCACGTCACCGAACACCAGCGCTTCAGCCGGCGGAGCATACGCCACCCCGGACTTCGTCCAGTCAACGCCGTAGGACTTGTTCAAATCAGTAAACGATCCGTTGTCCCGCTTCGCGTTCAGCTGGCGGAGGTGGAATTTTTTTCCCTGCATTTCGACGACGGCCGCTCCGAGCGTGTGGTGGAACTCGCCGAGCTTGCCGGCCTTGCTGTCGGTGTAGTTGCGCACCGTACACGCGCCCGTTGTCGTCAGGATCTTGGGCATCCGGCTCTGCGGCGTGGGCACCGTCGACATCTGCAGCTTCGTGTGGCCGAGGATGGCCGACTCGCCGTGCGTGATCGCCTCGAACCCGGTGAGCGGTGACACGGCGGTAGGCTGCACCTTGATGTCGCCCAGCACCACGAGATTCTTGTTCAGCGACTTGCGGGTGTTCCACAGGTACTTCGTTACCTCTGGCGCCCACACTTCCTCGTTCGCCTGGCTGGCCGTGAACCGCGACGTCGGGTTTTTGTACCGCAGCGGGATGCACAGCAGCTCGGCGTTGTTGTGCCGGCAGTACGCCTCGAGCGCTTTCACGAAGCCAACGTGCACCGGTGTTGCGTTCTGCGCGGAGGTAATGACAAACCGCTCAACCTTGCCGAGCGTGCGCTTGAATACCGGCGTCTTCTGCGGCCGCTTGACGTTTCCCTTCTGGTCGCGCACGCCGCTGGCCTTTGCGTCGGTCGTGGTGTAGCAGTGCACCCCCTTCGAGGTGCAACGGTACCGCTGCGACCCGGACGGGGTGCTGCCGGCGCGCTTCATGCGCTTGCCGCACTTCGGACAGTCAGGCGTCTTCACGATGACACGGCCTCAACCACACTCGCCTCTGGCACATGCTCGATCGTATCAGCGGGCAGGTAGATCGTGTTCAACGTCTCGAACACCGGACCGTTTGACGACTGGTACAGGATCTTCTGCACCGGAGTGGTCCTCACCCACGTCTTGTTCGACACCAAGTCGCTCGGGTGGTCAAGAGGCCGCACCGTCGCAGAAAACCCTGGCGCAACGAACCCCACATCGGCGTATCGGACTTTTGGTTTGCTCATTTCCGCATCACCCGGGCACCCTTGTGCCATCCATGCGGTTCACGGTACTTCTCGTAGATCGTGTCGAGCGTCTTCTTCGGGTACCGCTCGTTGCCCCTGTTCCACCGCGACTTCGGCTTGTCCTTGACACTCATACCGTCCTCCCAAGGTCTTTGGCTTTCACGATGTCGGTCCTGTCCTGCCTCACCAGCCGCCACTCCCGGCGAGTGAACGCGGCCCGGTCGAGGCACTGCTTCCACCACTGCAGCATGGATGCTTTCTGCGGGTTGAACTGCTCCCGGGTGTTCCATGCTGCCGCCAGCGCTGCGTTCAGGAACGCGTCCTTGTCCGCGGCGCCCAAGAGTCCCACGTAAGGCCGGGCAAAGTCAAGTAGCGCCGCCATGTGCGCGACCAGGTCCTGCTCGAAGGCTTCGCGTTCGGTTTTCATATCTGCATCCATGAGTCATCTGTCGTTTCAACCGCCGGGCTGAGTGATACCCGGTCCCCGTGCACGAAGGCCAACTTCTTGCCGACCAGCCCATCGAGCGCGCGGGCAGCATCTCGCATCGGCCGGTCGCTTGCAAATTTTCTGGATGCCGCTTTGCGGACTTCGTCCTTGTCGACGGAGCCGGCGCCCGCCATCAACTTGAGTACGTCCATCATGATCGGCTCGAACTTGCCAGAGGGGCGGTTAGCACGCTTTGCCACGTCCTTCGGGATCACGACGTCAAGGTGCTCGACGACGCAGCTCGTCTCTTCCTTGCGCTTGTCCGGCGTCATCCCGAGAACAACCGTTTTCAATTTGAAGCCCATGCTCATGCCGTCCTCCCCATCCTTCATCTTCGTGACCGACAACGCCCGGAAGTCGCCGTTACGCGTGACCTCGAGTTCCGCGTCCGCCGCTGCACGCAGGCCGCTCCAGCCGCGTGCGCCCTTGGAGGCGTCCTTGCCCGAATGGTGGATGACGCATACGAGTGCGCCGGTCTTCTTGCTGATGAACTTACAATGCCCCACCACGCGGCCCATATCCTCGCCACTGTTCTCATTACCGCCGGGGGTGGTCGCACTCAAGGTGTCGATCACCACCACGTCGGGTCGTCCCCACTTGAGAATCGCTTGTGTCAGCTCGGCGACGTCGGTCGCCTGTAGCATGTTCGGTGCGTCCGATACCACCGCGGGCAGGTCGCCGAGGCCTACCCGGTGCGCCTTGGCATACGCCTTCAGGCGTGTCTTGAACCCGCCCGCGCCTTCCGCGCACACGTAGACCACGGCGCCTGGCAGCGTTGCCATGCCGCGCCAGTCGGTGCCGCGTGTGATCGCTGCCGCCATGTCCAGACTCAGGAATGACTTGCCGGAACCCGACTCGCCGTAGATCACGCAGAGCTCGGCCCTCGGCAGGATGCCATCAATGAGCCACTCAGGCGGATCGCCGGCCGTGAAGTCTTCGGCGTCGTGCACATGGAACCGCTCGAACTCTTCGCTGCTCCCGGTAACGATGATCTCTTCGATAGGCAGCGGCCCCAGGTCTACGAACTCGGTGGCTTCGGCTTGCTCCCGGATCTCGGGGAGCTTGCGGACGAACTCGAGCATGGCCTTGTATGACGGACGATCGACAACAGATACTCCTGTGTGACCATCGTCAAGACTCCCGTACTTGTGTAGACGTACGAGATCGAAGGCGTTGTTCTGCCCGCGCGCTGGATCAGTGTCGTGGTGACTGTGAAACTTGAGCCCGTCGTCATACTCGATCGCTCCCTCGGGGCGGCTGCCGGCGGTGTACGTCCAGCGGCCCTCCGTTGCGGTGGGTACATAAGGCAACCCGAACTTCGCAATGGCGTCGGCCACGCGGAAGGCTCGGCAAAACTCGCCGATAGGTCCGGGCTTCTGGTCTGGGGGTGTTTGCTCGCCGATGATAGCGTGCACGCCGTCCGCTTCCGCACGGTGCGGCCACGTCGAAACGTCGGTCCAGTCTTCGTACGAGTCCAGGATCGCGTCGACGTCCAGCCACTCACCTTCGTTCAGGTACGCCTTGCTCGGGCCCTTCTTCTTGCGGGTCGGCGCGTACATCATCTGCGCGGGCACGAAGCTCTCGCGTGCGATCAGCTCGATGCCGATGTCGGTGGCTACCTTGCGCGCGACCGCCTGGAACTCGTCATACCCGGCGGGCCGGGACAGTGGGATGACGACGCGGAAGCGCGGCTGCTCGACGGTGTGTGAGAACGTCGTGTACATCGCGAACGCGAGATGCGCCCACACGCGTTTGACGTCATCCCATGTCTCGGTGTTGACGTGATCGAAGTCGAACGTGATAGCGTGACGTGCGATGAAGTTGTCACCGTCACGGTAGGCAGGGGAGAATTCAGTCGGGCAATACCAGCCCGCCTGCGCCTTGTCGACGGCCTCGATAGGCTTGGAGGTCAGCCACTCCGCGAACTTCTCCCACGTCAGTTGCTTGACGGAGGAGATGACCGCGGGGTGCAGACCCCCGAAGGCGACGGTGAGCTTGCGCAAACTCACGCGAGCTGCGCCGCTACCTTAGCTATCCTTCGGGCGTGCCCGGGGTGCTTCACCTTCGGCGTCCAGCGGCGCCACGGCATCCGCAGATACGTGTCCTTGATGCCTTCCTTGAGGAACGGAGGCGCCTCGAAATACTCGACGCCCGCCAGGTCGATGTGCACCCAGCCCTTGAACTTGCCGGTGTCCTTGTCTTTCAGCTCGAAGTGCTTCATCCGGTCGATGACCGGCTTCAGCTTCACGGCCTTGGCCGCGGGCGGCAGGCCGAAGATGGCACGGATCTGGTCTGTGATATTCAGCACATTTTTCTCCTGGTACCCCAATTCACTCTTGCCGCCCCTTCCGGAAGGCAGTCGTCAAACTCCCACTCCAGCGCCAGTCGGGCGCCTTCGTACGTCAGTTCTTCTCCGTAGCCCTCGCCGTGGATCTCGAGGTTGCCTCGACGGGAAAGCTGTTCAATCAAATCGTGATAGGTTTTGTCGAAGGACCGCAGTGCTGCTCGATCGTTATTGGTCAGGGCTGCGAGTCGGGGACGCATGATTTCATACCGCAAACCGAGCTTGTCGGCTTTGGAGCTGGGCAGTATTTTCATTTTTTCCCCAAAAAGGTCTGTACTTTCAGTATGTCATGCCTGCAGGGGCTTTTGCCAGCCGTTCTTTGACCCGGGCGACCGTCTTCGCGCTCCAGAGTCCCCCGCGCATTGCCCGGACACCAGCTACGTTAAGGCGCGTTGCCACTTCTGTCAAGTTCCCTTCTCCCGCTTCGGCCAGCGCCGCCCGCATCTCGGCCGCCCAGGCGTCCGCTGCAGCCCGCGTAGCGGCGGCGCCGCGTTCCGGGCACTTGGACCCCAGCTTGACGCCGCGCGCCTTGAGCGCCCCTAGCGCAGCCCGGGTGCGGGTGCTGATCATCTCCCGCTCTTTCTCGGCCAGCACGGCAAACAGTTGCAGCATGAAGTTGTCAGCGTTCCTCCCGAGATCGCAGGCAATGAAGGGTACCTTCTGCACCATGAGCCCGGAAACGAAGTGGACGTCACGCGACAGCCGGTCCAGCTTGGACACGATCACCGGGCAGTTCAGCTGCTTGGCGGCCTCGAGCGCGGCGGCCAGCTTCGGGCGCTTGGCGAGGGTGTCCGAAATCTTGCCGGACTCCACCTCTTTGAACCACAGCACGATGTCAAGGTGTTCCCGCTCTGCGAATGACCGGATGGCCGCTTCCTGGGCCTCGAGCCCAAGCCCGGACTTGCCCTGCTCTTTGGTGCTGACACGGACATACGCTACTACGTTCATTGTGATTGACCTACGAACTTCGCCTTCGCATCTACCCAATATGGCCTTCCCTCACGGAATGGCACCGGCTGTATCCAACCGCGCTTGACCCAATGCCGCAACGTTTTAGCGCACGGCGGGGTATGGTAGTTACGCGCGGCCCATTCCTTGAGGGTTAGCTTAGACATGGGTTCCCGTGCAATTCATAGCGGCTCAGAGGTCCCGCTCGCGCTCCATGCGGCGCAAGCAGTCAAGTGGCGTCTCGTGTGGAAGCATGTCGTATGCGCAACCCAGCACGCCTCCCTTCCACGATCCAGAACGCTCCCCGACCTCATCGTTGAACTCGATGTCGATATAGCGTTTCTGCATCTTCCAAGGCAGCCACCAGCGGGTCCACATTCGGGACTCAACCTTGATCTTTGCCGTCCGCTCCTGGACCTTTCCGCTGCGTAGCTTGTACGTGAAGGGATAGGTTTCCGGCTGGCTCAATACCTTGTGTTCTCGATGCTTCCAGCTCCAAGGCATGTAGATGAAAACAGACGGATCATCCCGCGTCCCCTTCGCTTTCCCATACTTCAACACGAGGTGGTCGCCGAAGAAGTAGAAGCCATACGTCGGCCCTGCGCATTGCCCCTCATCGGGGACAGTCTTGCTCCACGGAAAGCTGACACTGGCGGAAACGATGCCGAGTCCAATCCGCACCCACCCGCGCTTGTGTTCGTGCCAGTCGGACGGGAATTCGATCTCAAGGCGCGGGCCGCGCAGCCCCAAGTAGGCATACGCGATCTCGCCGTTTCGGTAGTCTTTTGACCAGCAGCGCAACAGATACCCGTGGCGCTCTTTCTCAACTTTGAATCTCATGGGTCACTCCGTTATAGGGAGAGAACTGCGGATCTGGCCGCATAAAGGCAGGACTCGTACTTGTCCTTAATGCTTAAATCGGCCTGATCCATGTTTGCAATCTCGCGAAGAACCTTCACCAGCTCGGCAATGCGGGCGTCCACTTCCTCGCACCTGTAGAACACTGCGGCCTGATCGGACTGGCCAGCCTCGTCGCCGTATTGGTCGTATTTCTGCATTGCTCGTCTCCGCTATTACCGGCTCAGGGCAGAGGCCATGAACGACTTGGCCCCCTGTACGGCGTTGTAATAGGACACGCCAGTCCCGCCCATGTACTCACCTGGCGGCGGCTCCCCGAACCTCAATCCGTCCTTTCCCGCCAACGCAGGCACCTTGAGCACGGTGGAAGATCCCACCTGACTCACGGTCATGGCTGGCGTTACGCGAAAGGGCGGACCAGCACCTCCATGCGGGAACGATCCAGGTCCTGCGGCACATCACCGCCCATCACGGCTGCAATCGCCGCAGACTGGTTGTCACGGGCTACCACGGCCTTCGGACCGAATACCAGCTTCTCGCTGGCACCTTCCTCGGCATCCTTCTTCGTGGGCTTCTCAAGAATCGCAACTTCAAATAACGGCATTGTCATTCTCCTTTGTGTAGGTCAGTAATCGACGCAGAGATAGCCTGCCTCCGGCGGCGGAACACCGCACGCCGGGAGTGGCTTCGTAGTAGGGGGTGGCACTGCGAGCGAGACGAGTGTCCGGGCATCCTGCTCCGGGTTCGCAATGGCCTCGCGTCTCGCAGAACGCTTCGGCTCGTAAGACTCTGCCCCGTGCTTGCATCACGGTTAACCCCACTGGTGGTGTATCCAAATTCATGGCGCTGTCGTTTCCATAGTGGCTCGCAGATCGGCACGAATGATCAGGCTGTTGTCCTGATTACTGTGGCGAGTCCATCCACCCTGGCAATCGTAGAACGTGCCGGTCTTGATGATCGTGCGTAGCGGCTTGTTCTCAAAGCTGCCAAGCGCGTCCTTTTCAAACTTGTTCTCTGGCGTCAGGACTAACTGAACCACGCCGTCCTCGATGTAGATTGCGGTTTTCACTTAGCTACCCGCCTTCGTTAGAGGTTCCCTGCAATGGCACGGCAAGCCACCGAGCAGCCCCGAGCCACCGCACGCGGTGCAGTGCATATGAACGGAAAGCGTCAGGTTGGTTCTCTGCGCAGCATGTAAGTTGGCAGCGGCGGCAAGTTCGGCGGCGGCAAGTTCTTCCTTCAGCTTCCTGAACGCGCCCGCCGTATACCCGTACTCACTTGGAATTCCAATTTCCAATCGCCTAAGCAGATTCGACGGCCCGTATCCATCGGCATCGCAATGCGCCTGCCAGTGCTCGCTGATTTCTTCGGCTGCGGCAATCATCACTGTGCGCAGGTCGTGATTATCCTTGGCAAGCGCATCCCGCTCCGTCTCCAATTCGGTGACGCGGTTGGCAAGAGCCGGTAACGGTTCGGACGGTTCCCAGAACGGCACTTTCTCCCCTCCCGGTGTGGGCGGCTCGCAGTACAGGTCGAACTCACCCGGAGGCAGTCCCGGCGCGTACATGGTGGCGACTAGGCTGTCGTCCTCGCCAACGGTCAGCTTCACGATGGGCGCCTGCAGTCCTGTCGCCTCTGGAGGTGCCTTGGCCTCAAGCAGGCCGGCGTAGGCAAACAGCGCGTAGGCTACCTCTTGCGTTTCCTCTGTAAGGAAATCGCCGCGCAGAACTGCACCTGTTGCAATCTCCCTCAGTCTTTCAGGCGTCACGGCATATTCCTTATTTGGGCGATCAAATCGTTTCTCAGCTTTCTGCATTCGTCTAAATGCGCCTCAAGCCGCAACACTTCTCTCGCTAATATTCCGCAGGCGACTGGGTACATGCCGCGCAATCCGTCCTTAGTCGCTTGAGCGGCGCAGGCTATAGACTCCTCA
>OFQZ01000562.1_pt1 | contig 12434 bp, 9 predicted proteins | sample 1543011 | NCBI WGS metagenome assembly OFQZ01 (sample SAMN07774216, study PRJEB24372) | wastewater metagenome | isolation source: Exp Tend NO 0WW | collected 2016-02 | reverse complement strand
AACAATCCAAGAGAAATAATTATGAAACGGATCATTATCGGTGTTGCATTTGTACTTGCCTTTATCTTCAATCCTATTGCCCACGCCCAAACCCTTCCATCATCCGGTCTCGTTTCCCGATACACTCTTGATACCGCAAACATCAATTGGGCAAACACTACCAGTGAAATCAAAGACTCCATCAGCAGTTTCAGCGGTGATGCAATTGGTCTCTCGAGTGCAAATGCGCTCTCTCTTGGACGACTCAATCAGGGACTGACTCTCTCAAACAACGGCTTTATCTCTCTTGGCCAACCAGCGTTTGCTCTTGCACCTACCAACGCCTACACCGTGATGGCATGGATCCGTCTCCCTGTGGGTGCCACAGGTGGCACCATCTTCTCTCGTGCACTTGCTGACCCCACACAACAACAACTCAACCTTGCAGTGGTCAATGGCAAACTACAAGCGACGGTGGGGGGAACTACAAATAGTGCAACAAGTACAAGTCTTAATACAAATGTTGCGAGCGGAAGATGGACACTTGTTGCATTGGTGAATAATGGAACAAGTAATACTTTATATATCGACGGAATTGCAAAAATTACCGCCTCCAACGGTACCGCAACGGCATCTGGTGTCGACTACCTCATCGGTGCACGACGTGACACCACGAACGCGTACACCGCTTCATACTTCACCGGGGACATAGATGATGTATCTATTTTTAATCGAGCGCTTACACCGACAGAGCTTGCTGCTGCGTTTGGATCAGCAACAGGATTACAAACACTGACTACAATTAACGGGATGAATGCATATGTGCATCTTCCGAGTGACTATGCGACAACAGGGGCACAGAAATATCCACTCATTGTGTTTGCACCAGGAGCTGGTGAGGTTGGCACTAATGCAGCAAGCCTTCTAGTGTATGGTCCATCATATTTTGTTAACAAGGGTGATCCGATGGAGTTCATGGTCAACGGTGTACTAGAGAAGCCGATTGTGATTTCACTTCAACCGACAGCTGGATGGCCAAATACAACCATTCTCGATAATGCTTTGACTACAATTGTGAACCAATATCGTGTCGATACGAATCGTATTTATCTTACTGGGCTTTCAATGGGAGGATGGTGGCATGATATGTATGTTACGCAATCAGGGACTACTTTCCCAAATCGTCCAGCTGCGGTGGTGGCAATGCACGCAGTTGTCCCTGATAGTGATCACCCAATACCAACATTCTCACTTTTTGCGAACGCTGGAGGGAAGTGGTGGGGAATTGAAGGGCAAAATGATGGACGTAAAATGGACCAAATCGCTGCTGCGATGAATGCTGCTGTCGCTGGTTCAGGAAGATATACGCAAATCCTTGCTACCGATCCTCCGACCGCATCGACAAATGGTTCGACACACTGTTGTTGGAATAATTTTTATAACCCAAATTACGCGAATCAAAACGAAACCATCTACACCTGGATGCTCAAACAGCGAAAGGGTGGCACTGTTGTTACACCCAACCAACCCCCAACCGCAAACGCAGGTACTGCACAATCAATCACCCTCCCAACCACAACCGCAACTCTCACTGGTTCTGGCACTGACAGTGATGGAACGATCGCGTCATACCAGTGGTCACAAGTCTCTGGCCCTACCACTGCAACAATTACTACTCCAACAACAGCAACAACGACGGTTACTAGCCTCACTACTGCAGGTACCTACACCTTTGGCCTTATCGTCAAAGACAATCAAGGCGCCTCTTCTGCACAGAGTACGGTGAGTGTGACAGTTTCTGCACAAACAGTTAATCAACCTCCACTTGCAAATGCTGGACCAGATCAATCAATCACCCTTCCTACCAGTACTGCAACACTCACTGGTTCTGGCACTGACAGTGATGGAACGATCGCGTCATACCAGTGGTCACAAGTTTCTGGTCCTACCACTGCAACGATTACTACTCCAACAACAGCAACAACGACGGTTACTGGTCTTGTACAGGGATCATACACATTCCGACTTACGGTTACGGATAATAGAGGAGCTACCGCAACTGACGATAGTATCCTAACTGTCAACAGTGTAACCTCATCACTTGTTGCTAATGCTGGTCCTGATCAAACAATCAGTCGTATAAATCCTGTTACCACCCTCAACGGAAGTGCTTCAACAGGAAATATTGTTTCTTATAAATGGCAACTGCTGACGTCTGTTTCAGACGGCTCATATGGGTATATCAGTAATCCAAACCAAGCTGTTGTCACTGTGCATACATTGCCATATAAAGTTGGTGGATATACCTTTAGACTTACCGTTACCGATGCCAGTGGAGCTACCGCAACTGACGATGTTGTTGTAAACGTTGCGTGGACAACGCCTCTTCCTCCTCAGAAAGGAGACAAGGGAGGATGGCACTTCGTGACAAGCGCAACACTTGCAACCGATCGCGCAAATACCAATAATCTTGCTAATGTCGGTGACTATATCATTGATGGTGCAAATGATGGGTATGTTATCAATGGAAAGAAGACTGATATCTATCTCAGTCAGCTTAATGCGCCTGCAAGTTATCCCGGCTTTACAATTGGTGCTGGAAATAAGATTTTGATTGCTCCAGGTATTTATGACTCTGTTGTTCTTGAGTTTAATCAAGATATTGTAAAAGGAGCATCGGGTAATCCCGCAATTATTACGAGTTGGGGGCAACTTGAAGCACAAAGTATGCGCATCAAGAATATTCGATTTACCAAAATCACTGGTAAATATGTTCCGGGAGTTTCTGGAAGCGCGGCGTATCCAGGACACGCAAATGGGTATGCATTCAGTCAGGGTAAATATGGTATCTATATAAATAACAATTGGTCATCTGTTGTTGCCGCTGGTCTTAATATTGCAGGTGAATATACTAATGATGTTGAGGTTGAATACGTAGAAGCTGGAAATGGTACATTCTCACCACTGACGATCAAGGATCCATCCGCGACCGCACTTGATTACAACAATATTTCTGTGCACGACACGTATTTGCACGATACGGGCGGAGAGGGAACCTATCAAGGTCAAACGACGGCTGATCCTGTGCACTTGATTAATGGGCTTCGATTCTACAACAACCGCCTTATCCGTCTTGGCAACGAAGGTATACAAATTGGGCAACAGGGAACAAATAACGAAATTTACAACAATGTGATTATTATGCCTGCAACACGATTCCGATCTCCATTCCAAGAAAGTCAATACTTTGGAGTGCAACTCGGATACCGAAATGGTGGCAATAAGTTTTACAACAATATTGTGCTTGGCGCTGGTGAACAACTAGTCAGCGTGATTCAGACCGCAAAGACCGGATACCCAAGTAATGGGTTGTCGAATGATATTACCAACAACGCACTTCAATTCGGTAAGGGGTTCATCGGTAACTATATTGGAGAACAGAGTGCGCTTGCGGGTGTGCAATACAACTTCAATGACAACGTCGTTGGTAACTTCAAATTCAGAGCAGACAAAGTATTCAAGACAACGTCACCAAATGCAGTTAATACACAACAACTCCTTCGTGCTGGTACTAATAATCAGACGGTAAACATGCTCAATAACATTCGTGACAATACCAAGACAACGATGATTGCAAATGCGACGACATACAATGTTGCGAATACAACCGTTATGACTACACTCCCAACGTTTACGTTCAATAGTGGTTATGGTGTTGGGTTTGATTACACCAACTACGATATGTGGGGAGATATCATATTCGATACATGGGGTGATGAGTATGCAAATCAGACGAGTGTTCGCCAAGGAGAACCAATCGTCTTTAATCAGGGAGATATGGTCTTCTGGATGGGGAAGACATATGTAAGTGCGGTTAACAACAATACAGGTCATATGCCGACCGGAGTAAGCGATCAGTATTGGACAAAACTTACCTGGACAGATGGAACCAAGACGTATGACTACGCACCAGATGACTATCGTGAAGCTTCCACTGATTATTACCGCGCTCGCAATATCGGTCTTCTTGATACGACGAGTACGATTGGTGCACGAGTTGCAACTACCCCTACTACAACAGCAATTACTCCTACACCAACTACTACTACGACCGTTGCTACGCCTACCACTAAAACTACTTCAGCAACAGCTACGATCAAGCAGGGTAGTACAGTTACGGTAACCACAACGAAGCTCAATGTTCGTGAGACTGCTGGTGGAGTTATTATTGGAACGGTCGTCAAGGGTGTGACTGGTTCAGTGCTTTCAGAAAAAACAGTCAAGAATGTGCTTTGGAAACAAGTTGCATTCAAGACCGGGATTACTGGATGGGTCTCTGCTACATATCTTAAATAAGTAAAAGCTCCTTGAAAAAGGAGGGATATCCCCTCCTTTTTCCTTTTGGTGGTACAATCATTCTGTATGAAAAAACTCTCGATTTTAGCAGTAATACTCACGTTGTTTGTGTTTTGTCCACACACTGTATCTGCACAGGTATTTCCTGCACTCTCAGCGAAAAGTGTCGCTGTGTATGGATGGAAAGGGGGTGTTGCAACACCGCTGTTTGTCCAAAACGAAAACAAAACGTACCCTATCGCAAGTATTACCAAACTTATCACCGCAAAAGCGGTCGAAGAGCTATACACACCAGATACAATCTTCACTGTTTCAAAAACCGCTGTTGTGACAAAAGGTTCAACCCCGGGCATTATTGTCGGGGCACAATTTAAACGAGATGATTTGCTTGCTGCGCTGTTGCTTAGTTCAAGTAATGATGCCGCATCTGTCTTTGCAGAGAAGGTAGGGAAGAAAAAATTTCTTGCGACGATGAATAAAATAATACATAAGTATGAGTACACACAGACATCATTTATCAATCCATCAGGACTTGATCCATCAAAGAAATCAACTATCAAACCGAATCGCATGACCGCGTACAATCTCTCTCGACTGCTTAGTGATGTGTACCATGATCCACTGCTTGTTGGAATTATGAATCAGTTTGAGGCAAATATTTTTGATATCAAACATGAGTCTGTTACAACAATTCGTCAATCAAATGAACTATACTACGATGATGCTTATAGAGATAAGGTGATTATTGGTAAAACAGGTAGAACAAATCTCGCAGGTGAGAACCTTGCGTTTATCACAAAAGGCGGTGATGCATATGACTATATTACGGTGGTATTCCTCTCTTCTGGGGATCGCGTCACTGATGCAAAAAAGATTGTTGATTGGCTTGCTAGCCCTCGACCACTCCTTGCAAAAAATTGACATAAAAAGTCTCTTGTGCTACTATAATGCCATTATTTAAACGTATTGTGTTGTTGACAACTGTTGTCAGGATGACACAGTAATAAAACAAATAACACAATTATGAACACTCCGACACACCCGCGTCCACGGCGCACCTTTTCTCGTGATAGCAGTCATCCTCGACGCTCATTTGGCGCGTCTGCAAGTGCTGGTCCACGGCGATCATTTGGTCGTCCACGTCCTACATCATTTGGCGGACGACCCGCACGTGGAAGAAATGGCGCGAAGAAAGACTTTATTGATGAAAAATTGTTCATCAATCGTGCAACTGCAACAGAAACTGAAACCGTATACAACTCAACCCATACGTTCGGTGATTTTAATATTCACGAACAATTGGCAAAAAATTTGGAGAAAAAAGGCTTCGTTACTCCATCACCAATTCAAGATCAAGCAATTCCTGTCGCACTCAAAGGAAGCGATGTGATTGGCATCGCAAGCACCGGGACGGGGAAGACCGCAGCATTTTTGATCCCGATTATCAACAAATTTGTTGAAGACCGTCGTCATCAAGCGATGATTTTGACTCCGACTCGTGAGCTTGCACAACAGGTAGAAGAAGAGTTCAAGAGCTTCACTCATGGAATGCGACTCTATAGTGTGGACGCCGTTGGAGGACTTCCAATTACAAAACAGATTCGTGAAATCGATCAAGGTGTACACATTGTGATCGGTACCCCAGGACGCGTCAAAGATTTGATTGCACGCCGCAAATTGAACATGGCAGACTTCAATACTATCGTGCTTGATGAAGCAGATCGCATGCTCGACATGGGGTTCATTGATGATATGCGCGAGATTCTCGGTGCAATGCCAGCTGAAAAGCATGGAATGTTTTTCTCTGCGACGTTCTCAGGCCCGATCAAGGCACTCTGCAGTGACTTCCTCCGCGATCCAGTGACGATATCATTGAAGACTCGCGATACATCTGCAAGTGTCGATCAAGACGTTGTTCGTGTTCCTCGTGGAACAGAAAAGATTGATGTACTTCATGATATCTTGAACAAACCAGAAGCAAAGAAGGTCCTTATCTTCCGTGAGACGAAGCGTCACACTGATGAACTCGCGAGAGAACTGAAGGGTCGTGGATTCTCAGCACTTGCACTTCACGGAGATATGCGTTCTCGAGAACGCATGCGCGCAGTGGAAGCGTTTTCAAAAGGCGGAGCAAAGATTGTTGTTGCAACTGATGTCGCCGCTCGAGGGATTGATATTCCTGATATCACCCACGTCATCAACTATGACATCCCTTCAACGTACGATACTTACATCCATCGCATCGGTCGTACTGGTCGTGGTACCAAGAAGGGTATTGCACTTACCTTTGTGCGGTAATTGAAAATATAGAAAATTGTGGTATCTTTGATACACGATAGCCAATGTAAGCAGAGCTTTCATTGGCATCGCTTGGACAAATAGCGAGCAAGCTCTCTATTGTCCTCGCTAGCCAATGTAGCTCAGTTGGTAGAGCACGCCCATGGTAAGGGCGAGGTCATCGGTTCAATCCCGATCATTGGCTCCCGAAACTACAATTTTAAAAATTGACTTTCATATTTTATTTGGTATAAATAAAAGAAAATAATCAAAAACAAAATTCGTTCGACAATGGCACAACACCCAAAACGAAATCGTGACGGCTGGGATGGTTACACAACCGCGCAAAACCAGGGTAAAAAAACTGGGAGAAGGTTAAAAAAAGAAGAAGATCGTATTGATCAGGAGGATGATCCCGAGTTTGATCCGGACAATCAGTTTAATGAAAAGTTAGCTTACGCTGACAGTCTCGTGCGCGGGGAGGATGAATGATTTTTGAGGCCACCAATATTGGTGGCCTTTGTTTTTTCTAATTTTCTGGTATAGTGGAGTGCTACCGCCCGACCAAATCGGGCTTTATATATACAGTATGGAAATTCGAAATATTGCAATCATTGCTCACGTTGACCATGGCAAGACCACGCTCACCGACAAGATGCTCGCATTCTGTGGCGAGGTGCTTGATGGTGCGTCTATGGACTCCAATGCGCTCGAACAAGAACGTGGTATTACTATTTATGCCAAGAATACTGCGGTGTACTACAAAGATACCAAGATCAACATCGTAGACACTCCAGGACATGCCGACTTCGGGAGTGAGGTAGAGCGCGTGCTTCGTTCAATTGACTCAGTGCTCCTTATTGTTGATGCACAAGAAGGTCCAATGCCACAGACTCGATTCGTGCTCAAGAAATCACTTGAGCTCGGACTCAGGCCGATTGTTGTTATCAACAAGATTGATAAACCAGGTGCAAACTGTGCGCATACACACGATGCAGTATTTGAACTCTTTATGGAGCTTGGTGCAACCGATGCACAGCTTGATTTCACAACCGTATATGCGATTGGGCGTGATGGTGTCGCGATGCTTCATGAAAATGATGAACGAAAAGATCTCGAACCACTATTTCAGACAATCCTCGAAAAAGTTCCTGTTGCGGTCAACGACACAAGCAAGCCATTTCGTATGCAAGCATTCAATCTCGCGTACGACAACTTCCTTGGTCGTCTTGCTGCCGGACGTGTCTATGAAGGGGTGGCAAAGGTAGGGGACACGGTGTTTGTGAAAACTGATGGGAGTGAACCTCGTCAGGCAAAGATCACCAAACTCTTCACCTTCCATGGTATGAAGCGCGAAGAAGTATCAGAAGCGGTTGCAGGCGATATCGTCATGCTCGCAGGTATCCCTGACATTTTCATCGGTGAGACGATCACTACGAACCGTGAAGCAAAGCTTCTTCCTGCGATCCGTATTGATGAACCAACGATTGTCCTCGACTTTTTGGTCAACAACTCTCCATTTGCTGGCAAGGAGGGTAAATTCGTCACCTCACGACAGATCCGTGAACGACTCGAACGAGAACTCGAAGTCAACGTCGGATTGAAAGTTGATTTCACTGCTGATCCTGCTCGCATCGCCGAAGGGTTCAAAGTCTTCGGTCGTGGTGAAATGCACATCGCAGTACTTCTTGAGACAATGCGTCGCGAAGGGTATGAAATGCAGGTCTCACAGCCACAAGTCATTATCAAAGATATCGATGGGGTCAAGAGTGAACCATTCGAAGAAGTGACAATCGATGCGCCGAGCGAATTCCAAGGTGTCATCATTGAGAAGCTCGGTATTAGAGGATTCATCATGCGCGATATGAAGGTGCACGAAAATATGACTCGTATGATATTCGAAGGTCCGACACGAGGACTTCTTGGGTATCGCGGACAATTTCTTGTCGATACGAAAGGTGAGGGGATTATGGCAGCGCGTGTGATCGGGTTTCGCCCATACGTGGGAGAAATCACTCGTCGTCATGTCGGCTCTATGATTAGTATGGAAACAGGCAAAGCACTCGGGTATTCACTCTGGGGGCTTCAAGAACGAGGCACACTCTACATTCTCCCTGCGACAGAAGTCTATGCCGGCATGGTCATTGGTAATACTTCAAAGGGTGAAGAAATGACTGTGAACCCAACCAAAAACAAACAGCTCACCAACGTGCGCGCATCAGGTACTGATGAAGCAATCAACCTCGTACCACCGTATACACTCTCGATCGAACGCGGACTTGAAGTCATGCAAGATGACGAGTTCTTGGAAGTGACACCACAATCAGTGCGCCTGCGCAAGCAATATCTCACTGAAACCGATCGCGCAAAAGCAAAACGACAGAAATAAAAAAACCGGGTAGTCCCGGGTTTTTTTATTCATGTCCTCCATCTTCACATCGTATGAGTAAGTCATATCCACACCCATCACAACGATCATTATTTTTTTGGATGTTGCTACAGTTCCAGCACTCGTAAAATATTTCTGTGTAGTGGCGGATAAATTTTAAAAGTTTTTTCATACATCATTTTTTGCAACATTACAACTTTTCTGTTAAAATGTCAAACAGTATATGAACGAAAAGCGACTCAAAGAATTTTGGAATAAGGAATACAAAGATCCAGGGATGTTTGCACTCTCGGATGAGGTGAGTGCTGATTTGGTGAAGTTTGTTCGCTGGATGAAGCGTGAGTATGGAGATGATGTATTGCGCCCTGATGTGACTGTGCTTGATGCGGGATGTGGCAATGGTCGCAACTTACTCTGGCTCAATGAACAATTCCGCGTGCGTGGATATGGCTACGATATTTCTGATGAAGCAATCAAACAAGCGCAAACTACCGCATCTCGACAGCAATGGGGGAGCAAGCTTACATTTGTCGTCAGATCACTCGATGAGTTGCTTCCACTTCCGGATGAGAGTGTCGATATCGTCATTGACGCAATGTCATCACACTTTTTAAAAAATGTAGAACGCGCACGATTCATTGGAGAACTTGCTCGTGTGTTGAAACCTCAAGGAGTAATCTTTTTCAAATCCTTTTATGCAGAGCGTGACAGTCATACCAAAGAACTCCTTGAGAAACATGGCGCTGGAGAGGAGAATGCGTACATCCATCCAAAATTGAAAGTATATGAGTACGTCTGGACTGATGATGCACTCGCACAGTCATTTGGCGAACACTTCATATTGATGCACAAGGAAGCATCTGGTAAACACCACATCAAAGGCAAGCCCGCGAAGCGTCGAAGTGTCGTGTGTTATTTTGAACGCAAATAAAAATACCTGCAGAATGCGGGTATTTTTAGAAAAAGATTTCGAGAAAAAAACGAATCACATACATACACAATACATACAGTACAAAATCATTTGCCCCGAGGACAAAAGTCTGAGCCCATGTCTTTTTGGGAATAGGGATACCGAGGATTGTGGACACTGAGCGTCCATTTGTTGCAAAGCTTTCGTAGAAATTGAACGATGCAAACCCAGAGCCGAACATAAGCAGACACCAACAGGTAATCCATCCATCTGGCCAAAGCGCAAATGATTGCAAAAGAATAAATTTACCAATGGATAAGAGCCAGAACGATCCACTTATTTTTCGCGACTGTTGCCACAATGATCCCTGTGCAAACCTGACGATGCCGTAGATGATCCATGTGTATAGTTGTGCGTATGTGATGATGACGCCAAGGAACGGTAACTTTTGGTCCATAGATCGAGTTTTTATTGATACTACATTATAAATTGTTTTTGTCAAAAAGCGTTTTTTGCGATATGGTATAAGCATTACGCCACCTTAGCTCAGTTGGTAGAGCACAGCTTTCGTAAAGCTGGGGTCCCGAGTTCGATCCTCGGAGGTGGCTCATGGAAAAGGATGCAATCCAAGAGCGAATAACTCATATTGAAGCTGCGATGGCAGATGGTGATTTTTGGAATGACAAGGTGCTTGCACAGTCAATGATTCGTGAACTTCAAGAATTAAAAGACAAACTCGAAGGGGTTGGCAAATACGATAAGGGCAATGCGGTCGTTACTATTTTTGCAGGAGCAGGAGGAGATGATGCAGAAGACTTCGCTTCGATGTTGCTTCGCATGTATACAAAATATTTCGAACGCAAAGGGTGGTCCACACTCTATCTCAGTGAAAACCAAAACGATCACGGCGGATATCGCAATGTGACATTTCGAGTAGAGGGCAAGGGAGCATACGGCACGCTCAAGAATGAATCCGGTGTACATCGACTCGTTCGCATCTCACCATTTAATGCAAACGCCAAGCGTCATACGTCATTTGCGATGGTAGAAATCATTCCAGAGTTTTCAAAGACGGATACTGATATTGTGATCCCTGAGGCAGATATTGATGTGACATTTGCGCGCGCAGGTGGCCCTGGAGGACAAAATGTAAACAAACGTGAGACAGCAGTGCGCATGGTACACAAACCGACGGGGATATCGGTACATGTTGCGACAGAACGGAGTCAAGAACAAAACCGCGAACAAGCACTCTCGTTACTGAAGGCAAAACTCTACAAACGTGCCGAAGATGAACGAATCGCAAACGAAAAGGGTATGTATATTTCCAAAACGACGGAGATTGAATGGGGCAACCAAATCAGATCGTATGTACTCCATCCGTACAAACTCGTCAAAGATCACCGTACTGAAGTAGAAGTGCATAATGTTGACGCAGTGCTTGAAGATGGCGACATTCAAGCCTTTATCGACGCCGAACGAGAAATCTAGTGTGATATACTGATATGTCTCATGATTAAGTTTGTTAACGTATCAAAAGTCTATCCAAACGCAGTTGCACTCGAGCAGATCAATCTCGAAATCGCTACCGGCGAATTCGTGACTATTGTCGGTCCTTCTGGTGCGGGCAAAACGACGCTCACCAAGCTTATCCTCGCTGAAGAGCATCCCACAGAGGGCACAGTCTTGTTTGAAGATCTCGATATTGCGACCTTTTCTCGTGCGCAGCTTACGCAACTTCGCCGTCGCGTGGGGACGATTTTCCAAGAATTTCGACTTCTTCCCAACAAGACCGCATATGAAAATATTGCGTTTGCAATGGAGGCAGCCGGCAAAAGTGATGAAGAAATCGTCTCTGATGTCCCACATGTCCTTCAGCTTGTTGATCTACAGGATCGTATGTTCCACTTCCCGAATCAGCTTTCAGGAGGAGAGAAACAACGCCTCGCCATTGCGCGCGCTATTATCAACCAACCAGAAGTACTGATTGCTGATGAGCCTAGTGGCAACCTCGACGAAGCAAACACCAAAGAAGTCATCCATATCCTCAAAAAGATTAATGATCTCGGAACAACCGTTATTTTGACAACCCATGATCCACAACTCATTAGTGCGGTTGGCAAGCGTATTATCACGATGCAAAAGGGTCGAATCGTAGGTGACGAGTCTAAGCACAAGGCAGTATAATAGGCGTATGTTTTGGATCCGATTAAAACGAGTAGTAAAAAGTGGATGGATTAATTTCAGACGAAATGGGCTCGTTTCGTATGCGGCGATTTTGGTAACGACGATTACACTTACCGTAGCGACTGCGCTGTTCTTATTCCAAGGAGTACTTACCAGCGCGATTACACAACTTCAAAATCGTGTCGACATTGCCGTATATTTCACCGTCACTGCTCCGGAAGATCGTATCCTCGCACTCCAGTCGACACTAGAGAAGTTGCCTGAGGTTGCATCAGTGCAGTACCGTTCCGCTGATCAGCAGGTGATCGATTTCCGTAAGCGTCATGCTGATGATTA
>OFQZ01000561.1_pt1 | contig 12470 bp, 23 predicted proteins | sample 1543011 | NCBI WGS metagenome assembly OFQZ01 (sample SAMN07774216, study PRJEB24372) | wastewater metagenome | isolation source: Exp Tend NO 0WW | collected 2016-02 | reverse complement strand
GGAGGGGCGGCCGGCCTTTGTTTGGGGGCCCCAGGAATAGGAATTACAGAAAAACCTTGGTTACACGAAAATTACATTTGCCCGAACCTTGCTTCGGATAAAACCAAAACAACATAAAACCCTATGACCAAGGAAGAGTACGCCGACTACGCCATCACATTCCTCTACCTGCGCGGCGGTCCGATGCCCCAGGTCACGAACCCATGGGCGATTACACGGGCTGGGAAGCATCACGACGCCCAGGTGACTTGGGGCGTGAAGCACACGAACAAGGCGTCGCAAGGCAAGCCGCAGTGGGATCGTCTGGGCCCGGCCTACTGGGTCAGGTGCAACAGCCGGCGCGAAGCTGCCCTGCGGTACTGCTGGAAACACGGCCTCATCAAACGAAACCGGAAGAAGCACCCGTGGACTGAAGAGGACCTGCAGAACCTGCGAGACCCTGATGGCCTACTGGTTCGATGATTACACCGAGGACGAACTGATCGCGACGGCACTACTGCTGGGCTGCGAGTTCATGACCGACGAGCAGCGGATCACCTATCCGGAGTACGGCCCGTACCATCGGTTCAGGGAAGCGCACGAGGTCAACCAGAACACCATCAGCTGGTGGAGCACGGGGTACTCGAGCAAGGGCGTCGCAGCGCGCCAGTTCTTGCGCCACCTCGAACGCCAAAAAACCCTGGAACCAAAAAAGATCGCGTGATACCTCCATGAAACCATCGGAGGTCACGTGTCTCGCTTGCCGAAGTTCTTCACCTGGGTCTCAGACGACTGGAAGGAGCCGAAGGATGTCCCGGCGCCCGTCGTCGGGATGATACGCGAGCTATGGTCCGATGGTGAGATGGTGGAGTCGATCGCGGCGACGTTCGACGTGCCGGTCGAGTGGGTCGAATTATTTGTCCGCAGCGACCCTGGTGAAACCCCCGTGCACTAAATCTCGAGCTCAACCAGGAGCTCGCGATGAAACTCGCCGACGGCACACACATTCCCGAACAGGTCCGCATGGGCACGCCGAAGTTTGCGGCCGCGGTCCCGAGCGACTCGACCGTCCTGACGGACGTGCGAGCGGTTTACTGCGTCACGGCCGGCACACTGCAGGCCCAGAATGACGTGCCCGCCACCGTGGCGATCGCGATGACCGCCGGCCAGACGATCCCGATCTCGCCGAGCAAGATCATGGCTGCGACCACCGGCACGTACGTGCTCCTGTACTGATGTGGGGACCGGGTCACCCGCGCTGGCTGCTGTTTGCTGGCGAGGTCCTGATCCATTCAAAAGAGATCGAGGACAATCGAATGGCAGCTGAAGTTAAGGGACTCGCGGAAACGGTTCGCCAGGCGAAGCAGGCAATCGCTCGCGCATCAAGTGTCGCTCAGCGCGTGAACAACAGTGCTGCTTCCCTGGCGGATACGATGGAGCGGGTCGAGGCGATGACGCAGGAGCTCGACGCGGCGAATGCCGAGCTCACCGGCGCCCTGGGGACGATCACCAACGGTGGTCCCCCTTTGGACGATGGTGGGAGTGGAGCGCCGCTGACGTTGGACCAGGCCGCGGCCGTCGCAGTGGACGCTAATCGATGATCGGCATCGTGACGGTGGGGTGGGTAATGGTGCTTGCCGTCGGCGTCATCATCCTCATCGCTGCGGTGGACAGGGCGAGAGCCAAACGTGACCGAAAACCCTGAAGAGCCCGGAAAGGTCTACATGCCGGTCGCCGCGATAAGCAAGGACGACCGCTGTGCCGTGCTTGAGGACGGCCGGATCTGCAAGTTCGACAAGATGTACGACGCGGAGGGCGACGAGACCGACGATATCGGGATGGCCGTCGCTGCGATCGCGCCGCATCCCGACGGGCCGTGGATCGTGCTTCGCCTCCACGAATTTGAGGGCATGACGATACACTGAGGTCACCTTCGGGAGACTCTGGTGTAACTTATTGATTTTGTTACTGTTTCCCTTGACAAGGATGTAGTCTCGACTCATTTCAACCCCATCACAACTGAGGTTCAAATGATCGACGAAAATCTTGCGAAGCAAGCGGCCGCTGAGCGGGCGCGAACAAAACTCGGAATGCTCACCGAGGAAGAGATGGCAGCGATGCTGTCACTCAGCTCTGTCTCCACCCTCGCCACCTGGCGCAGCCAGGGTAAAGGCCCAAGCTACGCCAAGCTGGGCAAGAGCGTGTTCTACATGGTCGACGACGTCGCCGACTGGATCATCGAGAACACCATCAATCCCGAGGCGAAGCCGGCCGCTAATGACAACGTCCCGGCAGTGAAGGCCGCGGCGTGAGCGAGAAGCAGTCGCGTAAGGCATCGTTTGCCGAGACCTGCCTCTCCACCGCCATCGGCTACATCATCGCGGTCACCACCCAGGCGATCGTCTTCCCCTGGTTCGGACTTCACGTCCCACTCCACACGAACCTCCTGATCGGCGTGATCTTCACTGTCGTGTCGATCGCGCGCGGGTTCGCGGTGCGCCGCTTCTTCGAACATCTCCGTGTCGCAGGGATCCTGAAATGAACTTCGTACCCACACTGGACCAAACCACCCGTGAAAAGCGGGTCAAAGAGACCGATCGCCTTGCCAAGCTGATGTGCATGGAGTGCGGCCTCAACGAGACCGAGTACGTCCGCATCAACATCGGCGACGACATGACGCCGTTCGACTTCACCAAGGTCGAGCCCTATGACGCGGTGTCGATCCCGGTCAACATCGGCGGCCACCAGCTAAACTTCCAGCAGCACAAGATTGAGACATGCCAGGTGCAGCGCTGGCGCACGTTCCGCCAGCACGCGTATCAGGCGCTCGCCTATTCGCGCGCCTTCGACAAATTCGTGCTGCTGCCGGAGGTGTGATCGATGTGGTTTCGCGTTCGTGAGGTCGACGCCGACGACGAGCTCGACACGCTGACGGAGCTGCATCAGGCCACCTTCGGCCCTGGCGAGGCTCCTATGGCCGACTTCAGTGAAGGGCACTGGTGGATCGCATACACGCATCGCGAAGCACCAGCCGCCTTCCTAGGCATCAAGCAAGCGATCCTGGGGCCTGACGTCGGCTACTTCAACCGAGTCGGGGTTCTCCCCGAGTACCGCGGCTACGGACTGCAGCAGCGCCTAATGCGCGCCATGCAGAACAAGGCCCGACGAGTCGGATGGTCTCGGATCGTCACCGACACCCGCGAGAACCCCCACTCAGCCAACAACATCATCAGGGCCGGCTACCGCCTGTTTGAGCCGGCCAAACCCTGGGGCCTCGCCGGCACCCTCTACTGGACGAAGGACTTCGCATGAGCGCCGAGATCATCAAGTTTCCCCGCAAAGAAAAAGCCGTCGTGCAGATGCTCGAGCGCCAGCTCGCCCTGGCGAAGGAGGGGAAGATCAAGTTCATCGTGTTCGCTGCCGTGAACGATGACAACGTCGGCTACTCCGGCTGGGCTCCCGACGACACCATCGGACAGCCCGCGCTTACCGCCGCGATCGGCGCGGTGAGTTTCATGAAGGCCCGCTTCATGGACTCGGTGCTGGAAGGCGCGGTGACCTCCAACGACGACGCGCCCGACGCGGCTTAAGTCCAGGCACCCGCCGTCATCTTCGGACGAACGCTGCGCGGCCGGTGCGCCATACGCCGCGCAAAATACCCCGACATCCCGCCGTGTGCCGCCAGGCACGCGTACTGAAGAGCATCAGCAATATGCGAGTACTCGTTCTTGTCCGGCAGTGGCTTACGTACGCCGGCCTTGGTCTTTGCGTAACGGTAGCCGCCTGCCATAGCCCGGATGAGAACCGGGCACCGGTCCCGGTCGAAGAGCATCGCGGGACCACCGTCCCGCTGCCCCAGGAGGAACGCCTCGATTGCACGCAGGCGGGGATCGATGTCGTTGGTCGGCGCCGAGAATGCGTTGAAACCTAGCCGCTTCAGGACGTCGAATGTGGTCTCCTCGTAGATCGAAGACTTCGATACACCCGAAGGGTCGCCGATCATTGCTACCGGCCGCCCCAGATATCTTTCTTGAAGCAGTACTGGCCGCAGCACTTTCTCCAGGTGCATCTCGAGACCGATGTCTTCAGCCACCACCTCCTGCAGAACCAGCAGCCGACCCTTGTGATCCAGCTGGCAAATTACGCTGCACGGGTCGCGCCCGAAGTCCTGGCCGATAATCAGCGGCTGCCCGTTGATGGGCTTCAGATCCTCCACGACGTGGAAGGATCGAACGAAACTCTCCCGAAACACCGCGGTGCCCGAGGGGTCGTTGCCGAACTGCGCGTGCACGTAGCGTCGCACCCAGTCGGCGCCATGGCCGCGGTTGAGGCGCTCGTAATATGTCCGCCCCTGGGCGAGTCGGTCGGGATGGTCGATCGGCAGTTTCAGCGTGTCGGTGGTCTGCGTCAGCCAGTTGAGGTTCTCGGCGTTGGGCTCGAGCCCGCCGGGCTGGATGAAGATCTGCCAATCCGGCGGCACGTTCGTGTCCATGAACTTGTGCCAGTCGGACCCTTCGGTGGGCATGTTGGTATCGGCGATCATACCAAACCAGGTCGCACCACCGAGCTGTGCCGAGGGATATCGACCGAGACGGCCGGCGAGCGCGTCAACCAGACCGACGTCCATCTCGATGGCTTCCGACATCCACGCGCCGGTCAGCTGCATCGAGAGCAGGCGCCGCTGGTCTTCAGGCGAGTCGAGGGGGATCAGGATCCATTCGGAGCGTACGTCGCCGATCTGGATGTAGACGGTGTTGTCGCTGACCTTGTAGGCCGCGATACCATCCAACCATGAGGTGATGTCCTTGAGGACGGTGTCCTTCAGCTGCTTGAGCGTCTGGCGGACGATTGCCCATCGCGTGTAGCGGAAACCGTCCGGGGCGGGGGCTTGCTCGCACGAACGTCGGAAGAGTTCGAAGAGACAGGCTGTCGTCTTGCCCGAGCCGACGGGGCCGGCGATGAGGCGCCCGAAGGCGGCGGAGGACATGAAGCGCGCGCACGTCGGCGGCGCTGTGTAATTGATGCTTGCCATCCGTCGGCACTACGCCGCGGCGGTTTCACATGAGTCGCAACGTTACCTTCGAGGTAACAGGCCAGGCGGCGAAGGACGTTTGGATTATCCTTGGCATGCCCCAGGATGAGGTTGCAGTGATGACACAGGATGCCGCGCACCCGGCCGGTCTTGTGGTTATGGTCGATCAGCTTGCGGAAACCGCGTTGACGACATCCCGCGCACCTTGAACCCTGACCCCTGAAGAGCTCGTCTCGCCCCGCGGTGTCGATACCGTAACGGGACCGGAGGATGTTGTCGGCGTTCTTCGTCGGGTTGCGGCGTCGCCACTCCCGCTGATACGCCGTGGGGTCGTCGCGCTTCCTCACTGCGCCGGGTCGTGCTCGATGACCGGCGGGGTGACGTCCTTGGCAATTTCGATCGGCGGTCCCTGGCTGCCCAGGTTGATTGTCACCGTGAAGCGCTCAGGCGCCGTGCCCTCGACCTGACCAGGCAGGCCCATGCCCGCGATGCGGGACAGCATCTTGCCGCCTTCGATCTTCGCCGGCAGCGCCTCGTCGGGGTCGTGGAGGCGGTTGTTCAGCTCGGGCAACCACTCTTCCATCATGGCTGCCGCCTTTAACTTGACCCGCTCGTGGGTATTCAGGGCCGTGCCCCAAGCCGCCGCTTCGCTTTCAAGTAGAAGTTTGAACTTCCCGTTTCGCTGTAGTTCTTCCCATGTTTCAGGGGTGATTGAGTATTGTTTGAGTATAGTTTCGATGGGGTAGATATCCATCGCGATTTCGCGTGCCAGCTTTACTAGCTGAAGATCGCTTTGACTTGGGGCGAGTACTACGGTGTTGGCCATTGATACCTTCGCGATACCACATATTGTTTGTCGACGCGGTTTCTATACTGTAGATAGGCCGCATGGTCGAGAAGTTTGGTGGACGCGGAGTTCTTCGCGTCGTGCCGCCGGCGCAGCTCAACGCTGCGATCAAGAAGCAAGATGAAGAGAAGGCAAAAGCGTCTCAGTCGGTGAGCGACGAGACGTTGACCTCGCTTGCGTCATTCATCCGGACCGAGTTCGAGATGATGAAGCAGCACCGCAACAACGCGACGGCCGGTTGGTCGGAACGCCTTCTGGTTGCGCTGCGCGCCTTCAACGGACAGTACGACGCGAGCAAGCTCGCCGAGATCAAGAAGTTCGGCGGCTCTGAAGTCTACGCCCGCCTGATCGCGATGAAGTGCCGCGGCGCCAGCTCGCTGCTGCGCGACGTCTATCTTTCCAACGACCGCCCGTGGGGCATCGACCCGCCGGATGATCCGGAGATCCCGCCGGAGATTATCCAGAGCATCAGCGAGCTCGTGAACGTCGAGGCGCAGACCCAGGCTCAGGCCGGCCAGCCGGTCGACGCCACCGCAATTCGCGATCGCACCTTCTCTCTGATGGAAGCCGCCCGCGCCGCCGCCAAGAAGCGCGGCGCCGAGAAGGCCGAGATCGCCGAAGACAAGATCGATGAGCTCCTGACCGAGGGCAAGTTTTACGAGGCACTCGCCGCCTTTTTGGTCGATCTCCCCCTGTTTCCGTTCGCCTGCATCAAGGGCCCCGTCGTCCGCATCGTGCCGTCCGTCGTGTGGAACGGGGGCAAGGCGACCATCGAACAGAAGCCACGCCTCTTCTGGCAGCGCGTTTCGCCGTTCGATCTGTGGTGGACGCCTGGCGTCTCCGACGTGGAGGACGCCGCGGTCATCGAGCGCACGCGCGTCACCCGCGCCGACCTGAACGATCTTCTCGACCTGCCGGGCTATCACGCGGACAACATCCGCAAAGTCCTTGAAGAGTACGGTCGTGGCGGCATCAACGACGACTGGGACACGACTGACGCCGAGCGCGCCGACCAGGAGAGCCGCGAGAACCCGAACATGAACCGTTCGGGCCTTCTGTCGTGCCTAGAGTATCACGGCAACGTCCAGGGCCGCATGCTGCTCGAGTACGGCATGGACGCCAAGCAGATCCCCGACCCGATGCGCGACTACTTCGTGCAGGCGTGGCTGATCGGCCGCTACGTCATCAAGGTCCAGTTCTCGCCGAGCCCGCGCAAGCGCCACCCGTACTTCATCACCTCGTTCGAGAAGGTGCCCGGTACGCCGGTGGGCAACGGTCTGCCCGACATCCTCAGCGACATCCAGGAAGTCGCCAACGCCACGCTACGCGCCCTGGTGAACAACCTGTCGATCTCGTCCGGCCCGCAGGTCGTCGTGAACACCGATCGACTCGCGCCCGACGAAGACGGCGAAGACCTCTATCCCTGGAAGCGTTGGCGCGTGACGTCCGACCCGATGGGCAACAACAGCGGCGCCCAGAAGCCGGTCGACTTCTTCCAGCCGAACAGCAACTCAGCCGAGCTGCTGCAGACGTACCAGAAGTTCAGCGACATCGCCGACGAGCTCTCCGCCATCCCGAAGTACCTGTCCGGCAACTCGTCGGGCGGTGCCGGTCGTACAGCTTCCGGCCTGGCGATGCTCATGGGCAACGCCTCCAAGATCTTGCAGACCGTTGCAGCGAACGTCGACCGTGACGTCATGCAGGGTCTGCTTTCGAACCTGTTTGACATGATTATGCTGACCGACACGTCGGGTCTCCTCACGGGTGAGGAGACCATCAACGTGAAGGGCGTCAACGTCGCGATCCAGCGCGAGACCGAACGTAGCCGTCAGCTCGAGTTCCTCACGGCAACCGCCAACCCGATCGACGCGCAGATCATCGGCCCCTCCGGTCGCGCGGTTGTCCTCCGCAAGGTGGCTGACAGCATCGGCATCGACGGCGAGCAAATCGTCCCGACCGACGACGAGCTCAAGGCCCAACAGCAGGCACAGAACATGGCCGCAGCCGGCGCAGCAGCGCAGGGCGGGCAACAGGGACCCACCGCCACCAACGACCAAGGTCCTCGGACCAACACGGTCAGCGGCGGCGTTGGTTAAACACGCCAGACACAGGAGAAACCGATGGCGAAGAGTAAGAGCCTGTCGAGCAAGAGTGCTTCTTTCGCCCGCGGCGGAAGCACGAAGATGTTCGGCAAACAGCACGCCGGGACTCAGACCCCCGGTCAGACCGCAACCAAATCGGGCGCCGGCGGCAAGTTCGCCAAGGGTGGCTCGAAGCACATGTTCGGTAAGCAGCACGCCAATCCCCGGCGTTCTGGCGTGACCGGCAAGTAAGGAGAGCAACATGCCGTTTGGCGCAATCGACAAGCAGGATGTCGAAAAGATCCTGAAGAACATGAGCGGCAAGTCGCCGCGTATCACCATCACGCCCGGCGCGACCAACGTCGCGACGATCACGATCCAGTTCCCGACCGCCGAGGTGTACGCTTTCGAGTTGTACATGTCGACGAGCGCGGTGGGCGCCAACGTCTCGGGCACGACCTATTCCACGGGTCTGGCCATCACGACCGGCACCATCGCGTTCACGCGGACCGCGAACAAGGTCCTGGATGTCCTCACCGATGCGACCGGTAAGGCCGTTCTCACGCTGACTGCCACCGCGAAGCCGGCTGGCGAGTACGTGTGTGTCGTCGGTGGCACGGGCACCCTCGCGATGTCCGCTGCGACGGTTACCGGCAGCTACGGCTAATGGTGGCGAAGCCGACAAGGCATAATGGAAAGGGGAGCACCTCAGAGGTGCTCCCCGATCGCCATGCCTTGACCAAGCTTACCGCTGGCGACGCTTTTCAGCGCTCCATCAGCAACTACGCGAAGGTGACCCCGAGCGGCAAACAAGCCATCGGCATGCCGAGCGTGTTGGACATGGCGCAGGTGAAGTATTGAGCGTTGACCGCAAGCTCATCATGGCGGCCGCGCGCCTGTCGCGCCGTGCCCCCGAGGACTGGGCAGAATTCGCTTCCGCATTCTACGGCCACTACGACCAGCGCCGTACCGAGTGCATCCAATCTCCCCCCACCACGCTTCCGGTTGCCCAAGGCCGAGCCCAAGCGTGCGCGCATATTCACGAGCTTTTCGCGAGTTGCCGAGAGCAGGCCGACAAAATCGAACAGATGCCCCGTTCACCGCGAAAGCCGTGAACCGCGTATGACGGAGATTTATAATGCCCGCTGCTGCCAAGCAGGTCGACCCGAACGCCTTTATTCCGCCCGCTGTCCGCGCCGCGGCCAAGGCCGCCGACGAACTTCACAAGACCACGTATAAGAAGCCGGAAGAGCCGGCACCCGCCCCGACTCCTGAGCCCGCGCCGGCCCCTGAGCCCGCGCCGCCCCCGACTCCTGCGACCGACCCCGCGCCGGTTACTCCGTCGGGTAACAACGAACCAATCGACTGGGAACGTCGCTACAAATCGATGGAAGGTCGATACAAGCGCGCCGAAACCGATATTCGACTCATGAGCGACCAGATCGCCAGCATGCAGTCGTTGATGTCGACGATGCAGGCTTCGCCCGCCGAACCGACTCCGCCTGAGCTCCAGGCGCGCAGTCTTCTCACACCCGAAGAGGTTAGCGAGTACGGCGAAAGCTTCCTGGGTGTAGTGGCGAAGAAGGCGAAAGAAGAACTAACGCCTGAAGTCAGCAAGCTCCAAAAAGAGATCGAGCGCCTGAACAAGCGCTTCGAGGGCCAACAGACTGCGACCGCGGCCACCGCTCGCGCGCAGCTCGAAGCAACTCTCGACACTCAGGTACCGAATTGGCGTGACGTGAACGTTGCACCAGAATTTCATTCGTGGTTGGCCTTGCCTGATATGTTTTCTGGTGCTATCAGGCACCAACTGTTGACGGCGGCGTACGAGCAGAACAACACTCCTCGTGTCCTCGCCTTCTTCAAAGGCTTCCTCTCTGAAGAGGCGGCCATGGCCCCGCGGCCTGACCCGGATCCCGCCGACGTAGCGTCGGGCAAGATCCCGCTCGAAACCTTCGCGGCGCCTGGTCGAGCAAAGACAGCCGCGGCCCCGTCTGGTGGTGCCCCCGCTGAGAAGCCCTCCTTCACACGCGCAGCTATCGCAAAATTCTACGCTGACTCCGCCGCCGGCAAGTACCGGGGTCGGGAAGCGGAGAAGAACCGTATCGAAGCTCAGATCTTCGAAGCGGAGCGAGAAGGGCGCATCAGGTAACCTTCTCATCTAGGGACTCTTCCCAATGGCATATCCCGTAGCCTCCGGCGGCTCACTCTATCCCGTCGGCGGTACCGCAAACACCCTCCAGGCCACCGGCTTCATTCCGGAAATCTGGTCGGGCAAACTCGTCGAGAAGTTCTACGCCTCGACCGTTCTGGCCGCGATCTCGAACACCGACTACGAAGGCGAGATCAAGAACCAGGGCGACAAGGTGCGCATCCGCACCAAGCCGACCATCACGATCGCCGACTATCAGGCGGACATGTCGCTTGCCCTGCAGCGCCCGTCCGGCAACGTCATCGATCTGCTGATCGACTCGGGTAAGTACTTCAACACGATCCTCGACGACGTCATGGACGTGCAGAGCGACCTCAATCTGCTCAGCATGTGGTCTGACGACGCCGCGGAGCAGATGAAGATCACCATCGACACGCTCGTTCTGAAGAACATCCTCGGCACTCCGGCCACCCGTAACAAGGGCGCCACCGCGGGTCAGATCTCCCAGAACATCAACCTCGGTGTGACCTCCACCGGCCCGCTGGCCATCGTCGCCCGCTCGCCGTCGGCCGGCAAGATCGAGATCCTCGACGCCATCCTGCGCCTCGGCCAGGTGCTCGACGAGCAGAACATCCCGGAGACGGGACGTTGGATCGTCCTGCCGACCTGGGCCGCGACGCTCATCAAGATGTCGGAACTCCGCGAGGCTTACCTTTCGGGCGACGGCACCTCGATGCTGCGCAACGGCAAGATCGGCATGGTGGACCGCTTCACGCTGTACACCTCCAACCTCCTGCCGACCGGCGTCGCCGGTGGTCTGGCGGCTGGTGAGTACGCGATGTATGCCGGCCACGCGCACGGCCTCACCTTCGCATCCCAGATGACGAAGATGGAGACCCTGCGTTCCGAGATGACCTTCGGCACCATCCTTCGCGGCCTGCAGGTCTTCGGCTACAAGGTCGTCGACAGCACCGCGATCGCTCAGGCCGTCATCATCCCCGGCTAATGAACTAGGAGGGGCGGGGTAACACCCGCCCCCTCTAACCTCGCGGGGTAACTTACGATGATGCTCGACACCGTTGCTGACTACGTGCGCGAAGCGCGTACGCTCCTGCAAGACACGGTGCCGACGTATCGTTACTCGGACACCGAGCTTCTCTCTGCCCTGAACATGGGCGTCCTCACCGCCCGCCGGCTTCGTCCGGATCTGTTTCTAGGCGTCACCATACTTCCGTACTTCACCGCCGTTGATACGACTGCGTTCTCGATGGACCAGCAGTATCGCGTATCGTTCGTCTACTTCATCGTCGGCCACGCCCAGCTCCGAGATGAGGAAGACACGCAGGACGCCCGAGCGGCGGCCTTCATCGGCAAGTTCACGCAGCAGCTGCTGGCATTGGGGTAAATAAATGAGCCTCGATACCACGCGCCTGATGAACAACGCCCGCCTGCAGGTGCCCGGCGCCACCGACGACAACATCAAGCTTGAGCTCTTCAATACCCTGCACGAGTTCTTCCAGGACTCGAGCGTGTGGCTGGAGAGGATCCCGTTCACGGTGAAGTCGACCGACGACCCGGCGACCACGACCTATTATGTCGAGGCCGAGAGCGTCTCCACGATCATCCGCCTTTACGACCTCACAAATAGTGCTGGTCGTTCCGTTGGCGCCACGATGGAAGTCCCAGGCGAGATCATCCTGAACCAGCAGCCGGGACAGGACGACACGTACACGGCGGTCATGGTGCTGTCGATCAACGACCCCGTCGCCAAAGATGGCTTCCCCGAATTCCCGCAGTGGATCCTCGACAAGTACGGCTTGGGGATCCTCGACGGCGTGATCGCACGCCTGATGTCGCAGCCGGCCAAGCCCTACACAAACGTGCAGCTGGCCACGTACCACAAGCGCGTCTTCCGCGCCACGGTTGGACAGGCCGCGAATGACGCCGTGCGCAAGAACCTCGCCAACGCGCAAGCCTGGCGCTTCCCGCAGTCATTTGCGGTTCGCCGCCGCTGAGGTAAGCTGTGACGGATTACATCAACAATTCGATCTTCATCGCAGCTGGGACTGGCATCGGCAACTTCACCGTTGCCGGCGCAGTCCAAGGCTATCTGACGCCCGCGGGCGCCGGCGGTGTCGACGGCCAGGTGTTCAACTATAAGGCTCAGAATGCCGACCGATCTCAGTGGGAGGTCGGGACCGGTACCCTCACTAATGGCGGTACCCAACTAACCCGCACTCCGCTTCTGTCTTCGAACGCAAACGGCCTGGTCAACTTCCTCACCGTGCCGACTGTCGCTGTGTCGGTATGGCTCAGCTCCGACGTTGCAGCACTCACCCCGAACCTGCCCGCTACTGTCGCGCCCCTCATGGATGGCGT
>OFQZ01000560.1_pt1 | contig 12480 bp, 26 predicted proteins | sample 1543011 | NCBI WGS metagenome assembly OFQZ01 (sample SAMN07774216, study PRJEB24372) | wastewater metagenome | isolation source: Exp Tend NO 0WW | collected 2016-02 | reverse complement strand
CTGTTTTACGGCCACTCTGATGATGATGCCGGCCCTGGAATTAGCCGTTGGATGGTGATTGATCTAAATGTCTTTCGCGCTAATCTGATTCGACACAATTCCATGCGCCATATTGTGTATGAACAGCGGCATAACCGGGATGCAGCGACATCTTTTGTCGCCTTCGATGTGCGCAGTCTTACCGGGAAAATACTGGTGGCCAGCAGTCACGTGGTCGCGCCATTCAGATCAGTGGCCGCCTAACGCATCAAGCGAGTATGCTCAACAACCCGGCCGATCAGCACGATGCTATCCACGTCAGAGCGCAGCGTTGCATAGTCGGGATTGAGCGGGACCAACTCGAACACCTCTATGCCAGCGGCATTCCGTCCGCGTGGCCGGTATTTTTTGAACGTGGCTTCCTCATGGTTATTCCTGGCTACCACGCAATCACCAGGGCGGATCGTGGCGTCCGGGTCAACGATGATCACGTCACCCTCTGTATACAGCGGCAGCATCGAATCACCCACCACCCGCAGGGCAAACGCATGTGGGCCATGCTGGTTGAGTGGCGTCACGCACTCTTCAGCGCCGCCAGGTGGGTAGGCGTCTACGATTCCCCGCCATTTGCCGGCCTGGACATAGCTGATGAGCGGGACGCGCTTTCTGCCGTCTAGGGTAATGCCGGCGATAACGTTTGGTTCGAAGCGCTTCGGCAGCATGTCGCCGACGCCATTTTCGAGCCAATCTGCGTTGACGCCTAACGCCTTTGAAATAGACGCAGAATAGCGCGTGCGCTTGGTGTTTCCAGCGCAAATGAATTGGATGGCCTGAGGGCTAACCCTGATAGCCCGCGCCAGATCGGTTTGTGATTTATTAGCATGCGCCAATGCTTTATTGAGCCTATCGGCGAGTGTGTCCATAGGCAACAAGATATCCTGTTGCTAAACAAGATGGCTTGGGGCTTTTTTGCTTGCTAATACAAGCGTTCTTGTTTTATGATTCGCACATGATGAACGCATTACAGAAAGCTGTTGATATTGCTGGAAGCCAAGCTGCGCTTGCGCGCCTTGTCGGCAAGAAGCAGGGACATATTTGGTGGTGGCTGAATGAGAAATCACCATTACCTCCTGAAATTGCCATAAAGATCGAACTGGCGACCGGCGTGCCGCGCCACGAATTGCGTAGCGATATCTGGGAAAAGCCAGACAGCAAGGCCGCCTAACCATGCCCACCCATTTCATCTCCTGCCGTCAACGTAGCGCGTACCGCGCCGGACGGCTTTTTTATTCCATGCCGCCCGCGCCCGTGGCGGTCTCAGTAACGGCAATCCTCCCTACTGTTCCGCGCTGTCCAACATGGCCGGCGCGGGGCTTTTTTTGTAACGAACCAGAGTCCACGAGGGACCATTGATGAGCACGCTCATGAAAATAGGCAAACGTATAAACAGAGTTCCAATAAGCCTGGACGATTACACGTTCATGCTGCTCAGCCATGCCGCCAGCTACGAACGAAAGGACTTGGCCACGTTTGTTGGCCATATAGTTGAGCAGCATGTGCATGGCCTAAAACTGAGGTTACCGGCCGACGCATTCGCTGGCAATGAAAACGACTGTCACTCTGAGTAACAGCAATGCACAGAGAGCTTGAACAGTATATTCCTGTTACCGAATCAGGATGCTGGCTATTTGAAGGGAAATCATTTTTGCGTGGATATGGAAGATTTAGCCATAACGGATTGACTATATTGGCTCATCGCGCGTCATACGAAAGACACAATGGCGCGATTCCGAAGGGAATGCATGTTCTGCATAAATGCGATGTTCCATCATGCATAAATCCAAACCATCTATTCATTGGAACAAATTACGATAATGTTCAGGATAGAGTGCGGAAAGGCAGAACCAAGACAGGTATAGGAGGTCGCAACAGTCATGCAAAACTGTCAAGAGAGGATGTTTTAACAATACGGTCATCGAGAGCAAGAAACAGATGGCTTGCGTCTAAATATTGTGTCGATGAAAATACAATTTGCGCTATTAAAAAAGGTAAGACTTGGAAATCTGTTGCTGTAACGGAGCTGAACCATCCAAGATCAAAAAACGAGGTTGACTCAAACCCAACATGGGAAATAAGAGAAAACTATACGCATGATGACGACGAATATATCCTGCAAAATTATAGAAAACTAGGTTCTTTTGCTTGCGCAGAGGCTACTGGCAAAACTTTCAGAAGCGTCAGAAATAGAGCAATGCGACTTGGCATTTCCAGGACATATAAGAAAAGATCATGCCTATCTACCTCAACGTCCAGAGCGGACACGGAGCGGGACCAATGACCCGCCGACCATGGACCACGGATGAAGATGCCATGCTCCGCGCGCTATTCCCAGACCAGCCAACTGCGGACCTAGCCCAGCAGTTGGGCCGTTCGCTGCGCGGCGTTGTGACGCGCGCCCATCGGCTGGGTCTAAGGAAATCAGACACTTACATCGAGAAGGTTACTCGGGTCAATCAGGCGGTTGGCCGGTTCGGGTCTGACCGGCCACCCTGGAACAAGGGCCTCAAGGGCTACCAGCCGCCCGGCGCTGAGCGCACCCGGTTCCAACCCGGGAACCGTCCACATACTTGGCGGCCAATCGGGTCGCGCGAAAAACGCGGCGACGGCATCTGGTACGAAAAAATCACCGACGGACAGAACCCCGGGTACCGCAATTTTCGCCCGCTCTATCAACTGATCTGGGAGCGCCACCACGGGCCAATCCCCGCCGGTCACATCGTTATTTTCCTGGATAGAAATCCCGCCAACCTGGCCATCGAGAATCTGGCCTGCGTGACGCGCGCTGAACTCATGCATCGCAATTCGCGGCACCGGCTACATCCAGAACTGCGGGACGTGCTGACATGGAAAAGCCGCTTAACCCGCGTCATCAACCAACTGGAAAAACAACATGAAAAACAAACTGAGCGATCTGCGCAATCATCTGTTTGCCACGCTTGAGGCGCTGCAAGACCAGGAGAAACCAATGGACCTGCAACGGGCGAAGGCTATCGCCGACGTTGCGCAAACGGTGATCAATTCAGCAAAGCTGGAAGTTGACTTCATGCGCGCCGTGGACGCTACCCCGACGCGCGGCGGATTTTTCGAGCACGAGACGCCAGCGTTGTCCGTTGTGCCGAAACGTATCGGCGGCCATGGGGTTTAGCCAATGACCTGCCGCGCATGGACTGAATCGGATGACGCGATATTGGCACGGCGCTATCCGCACGAGGACACCCGCCAATTGGCAATAGCGCTTAAGAGGAGCTACTCGGCTGTGAATTATCGGGCCTGCCGCCTGCGCCTCACGAAGTCGCCAGAGTTTGAGCAAAAACATACCAACACCCCATGGACTGACCATGAGGATCACTACCTGCTGACCCACTCGCGCCCGCCGTACCGCTACACGATGAAGCAAATAGCGGCCGATCTCGGCCGCAGCTATGACGGTGTGCAATACCGAATCAAGAAGCTGCGCAGGGAGCAGGCCAGACAGCGCCGCGCTCCGGAGCCGATGCAAGGCGAACAAACCTGGATGATCGAGGAGCTGGCCGCTCATCTAACCCGGCGCGACATTCCGGTTGATGTGCTGGAGACGGTCAAGGCTAACCTCAAGCGGCTGCGGGGCATGCCGCAAACCTATTGGCGTGGACGGGCCGAGAAACCGCTTATCGAGTGGTTCCGCGAAGTGGGGGCCGCATGATGACGGTCTGCGAGAAAAAGCGTTGCACGAAATGCGGGCAATGGCATCAGCTCGATATGTTCGAGCGGCGCATCGTGCGCGGGCGGAGCTATCTGCATTCGCATTGCAAGCCGTGCCGCAAGGCCTATTTCAGAGCCGAATACCGACCAGGCCGGCGCAAATACCGCAATCTGGACGACCGCTATTACACGCTCCCGCACGGCGAGCGGGCAGCGTCCGCCAAGCTGACCGCACACGATGTGCGGTTGATTCGAGGGCTGCTGGCGGACGGCCTGTCTTGTGTCGTCATCGCCGGGAAATTCGAGGTGGCGGCTTCAACGGTATGGGCAATCCGCGAGGGCATGACATGGAGTCGGACGGCATGAGCAAATTCGAGCATCCAAAACATGCACTCCAATCTGGCGACGAGATAGGCATTGCTCTACGCGACTGGTTTGCTGGGATAGTGTTAATCGAGTACTTGGCTAAGGGGCTGCCGAATAATTCTGATGAGTTAGAAAGCCTTGCTGCGGTTACCTATGTGCTCGCCGACGCCATGCTGGAAGCCAGGAAACAGGGCGGCGGCGCATGAGACACGGCCGCCTAGCACCACTTGACGTTGGCACCTGCTCCCAGGTGATGAGCCTGCGCCGGCACGGGATGAGTGTGCCCGCTATCTGTGAGCGACTCAATTGCAGGCGGGATGCAACACCGGGCGGAGGCGTGTGGCGTGAATGGATTTCACAAGCAACCAGAGTCTGCGTGACGCAAGCAACCGAAGGAGAACCTATGGAATATAAACCCCATCCGCTTGCAAACATTTTCCCGCTGATTACAGGAGACGAATTCGTTGCGCTAAAGAGCGACATCAAAGCCAACGGCCTGCGCGAGGCTATTTTGTTGCTAGACGGCCAAATTCTGGATGGACGTAACCGTTTCCGCGCCTGCCAGGAGGTGGGTGTACAACCGGCTTTCCGGGACTATACGGGCGATAGTCCGGCCGAATTTGTCATGTCCATGAATATCCATCGCCGCCATCTAGACGCCAGCCAGCGCGCCATGGTGGCCGCCAAGTTTGAACCACTGTTAGCCGAAGAAGCTAAGGCGCGGCAACGGGCGGTGGGCGGAGATAAAAAGTCTGATGACTATAAAAAATCGCTTGGGGCAAGATTGCCCCAAGCGATTGACGAGCCAAAACCCAAAGCCAAAAGAAAACCCAAGGCCACGGAGCGCGCCGCCAAACAAGCCGGCGCCGGGGCTCGCTATGTCTCTGACGCCAAAAAGCTAGAGCGAGATCGACCCGATCTTGCGGCCCAAGTCTTGGCCGGTGAAATAACCATCCCGCAAGCTATACGCCAAATCAAGGAAGCCAAGCGCGAAGCGGAGCGACAGGCTAACCGGGACAAGATTCAAGCTACCGAGGCAGCCCTACCGCTCGCAAAACTCGACGCGCAATTTCCCACCATCGTCATTGATCCACCATGGGATTGGCATGATGAGGGCGACCAGGATCAGCTTGGCCGTGCCCGCCCCGACTATCACACAATGGGTATTGAGCAACTTCTGGAATTGCCAGTTGGCGACCTATCCATGCCGGATGCCCATCTGTATCTGTGGATTACCAATCGCTCACTGCCAAAAGGTTTTGCATTACTTGAGCGGTGGGGTTTTCGCTACATCACTTGCCTGACCTGGGTAAAGCCATCATTTGGCATGGGCAACTACTTTCGCGGCCAGACTGAACAAGTACTTTTTGGCGTAAAAGGCTCACTGCCGATCAAGCGCAAGGATGTCGGGACCGTCCTGCAAGCACCCCGTGGACCAGGTGGACATAGCAGTAAGCCGGTGGCGTTTTTGGAGTTAGTGGAATCCTGTAGCCCAGGCCCGTATTTGGAGATGTTTTCGCGTAGCGCGCGCCCGGACTGGACGACATGGGGGCAAGACGGAGTGATCGCCCATGCCGCTTAGTTACGACTTTGCAGATGAACTGCGAATGTCACAAGATGAATCATCCAATGGGCGTATTGAAGTCATCTTGATGAACAACATTCCTGGGGCTCTGCGCGCCTTTCAAGCGCATCAGAAAAACGACCGGCAGCATGGTATCGACTGGTGGGTGGAGTTAGCATCCGGGAGGTTCATGGGGATTGATTGCAAAATCAGAAAACAGGACTACGCAGCTCGGGGGCACGATGATTTAGCGCTGGAAACATGGTCTGTCGTCGAAAAGCTCATACCAGGATGGACACGGGTTGAATCAAAGAAAACAGAATACATCTTGTGGTTATGGATGGAAACAGGTCGCTGGACGCTGATTCCATTTCCAATGCTCTGCCAAGTCTTTTCTAACTATTGGCAGAGCTGGCGCAAACAGTACAAGACAAAGACCCAGGCCACCATCTGGAACGGAACGGTGGCCTATCATTCCGAATGCGTTTTTGTGCCTCGCACAGTGGTATGGGGATCGATTGCCACGCACTATGCGGGAAAGCCTGCACAAGCCGCCTAAATGAGCAATTCAGCCACGCAATGGGCTTGGTCGATGTTTTGTGATCGTCAAAACCTTGCGGCGACACGCCGAATCGTGCTGCTCGCCCTGGCGGAATGCCACAACAATGAGACTGGCCGCTGTGATCCATCGTTGGACCGGATCATAAAAATGACCGGGTTGAAGCGGCACACGATCCCGGCGGCTATCTATCAACTATAGCCGAAGGAGGGTAAAGATGACTGTAAGCAATGCTATCACATCAGCAAGCATCGATGAACAGGCCATGAATGTTGCAGATAGCCTGCAATCTGAGATGAACGAAATAATTGACGATTTGCGCCTTCAGCGTGGCGATAGAGCTTCAGTATCGCTACTGATAGCCATGATTCGTTTCGCCAGGAAGGAAATATCTGAAATACGCGAGGGCCGTTATGCGTAATACCGGAAAAGTGCTTCAGTTCCCGAGGCAAGAGCAATTTAAACCGCCAACTTTCAAACTACAGCCAGAGCGCGAAACCGAAGTATATGGAGACTGCGGAGGAATAGTTATATCACAGGTATCAGCCGATGAGAATCCTTGTGAACTAATGCTCACCGTGTCACAGGCTAGGAGGTTATCAAAAGCCATTACATTGCTGGCCGACTGGTACGCAGATACCTATGGAGAGGATGCCAGCTTATGAGTATGAAAGCCACTTTATGGGCTTGGAAGCAGGCTGATATCAGTCCAATTCAAAAGATTATATTGCTCTATTTGGCGGAGAGGTCTCGGGAGATTGATGAGAGCGCCATAGCTTGGCCGTCCTATGCTGCAATTGCCGATGCGACTGGTGCCGACATTAAGTCCGTCAAGGCTTCAATCAAGCACCTGGCTGGCATTGGAGTGATCGAGGATTCTGGGGACCGAACTGGAGCGACCAGGCGCGTCATCGTCTGGCGCTTGGTTGGCGCGCTTGAGGATGAATCAAATAAGCCCAAAAACGGAACAGGTCCAAAAACGGAATCATTCCGTTTTTCCCGTGAAACGGGCCCAAAAACGGATGCCAAACGGGCCCAAAAACGGGCCCCGGAATCTCTTAAGGAACCTCTTAAGGAACCTCTTACCCCCCTTACCCCCCTTACCCCTGCGAAAACAGCCAAGTCGGCATGGTTGCCGGATGACGTTGATCTTCCAGAACACGTCCCCAGGGACATATGGGTCAGGTTCTGCCGCCATCGACGGGAAATTCGCAAACCGATCCGACCGTCCGGCTGTTCGCAGATTTTGGGAAATCTAGCGAAGTGGCACGCCAATGGGCACGACGCAACAGCCATTATCGAGACATCTATCAGCAACGGATGGCAAGGGCTGTTCGAGCCGAAATCGAAGCCGCCAGCTTTCCGTGATCATGCGCAACCACGCATGGCCACCCGGCGGGAGTTCCACTGATGGTCGAGTCCACCGTAATCGGTTTGTTGCTTAGGCACCCAGGCGCCATCGCCCGCGCCAATCTTCGTCATGAGCATTTCGGCGACGACTTCTGCGCACTGGCTTACATGGCGCTGCGGCAGTGCGTGGCGGATGGTGTGACGCCGGATGTCGTGACTGTCGCGCAGCGCATGCCCGATGACCCGATTGCCACGCTGAGCGAATTCTGGCGCGAATCCATCGGCAGTCCGGACAACCTGCCACATCTCTGCGACCAGATACGCAGGTCGTGCCGAGCCCGCAACGTGGCGGCTCTGCTGGCCAAAGCACAAGAGGCGCTGGTCCAGGCCAAGGATGCTGACGCCATCCGCTCTAGGCTCATCACCCGACTGGCTGAGCTGGACGATGACGACCGGCTGTATACCCACACCGGAAAAGGCTGGATGGGCGGAGTTCTGGAATACCTGCAAACCGCCTTCGATGCCCGTAATGACGGCGGCATGGTCGGCGTTCCGACGGGCTTGAGCGGGCTCGATAACGTACTCGGTGGATTCCACCGATCCGATCTGATCGTGGTCGGTGCCAGGCCGAAAATGGGCAAGACAGCATGGATGATGTCAACAGCCTACGCAGCCGCAAAGGCCGGTAGGCGCGTCGGCATAATTTCGGCGGAAATGCCGGCCTACCAGCTAGGTTTGCGACTGGTGTCCATGATGTCAGATATTGACGCATACAAGCTCCGCGCCTGCGATTTGGACGAAATGGAGTTCTCCCGCCTTACCTCGGCGACGACGCTAGCCGCAAACCTGCCAATCCACCTGTACGACCGTCCGGCCTGCTCGCCAGGCGATATCGCCATACAGGCCCGCGCGTGGCAAATATCCGGCGGGCTGGACCTGCTATTCGTTGATTATCTGACCCGGTTGCAGCCTGACGTTGCGGCGGAAAGCCGCACGCGCGAAGTCGGCAAAATGGTGGCGTCACTCAAGACCGTGGCCCGCAGCTTGGATATTCCGGTGGTATGCCTGGCGCAGCTCTCGCGGCGCCTAGAGGAACGCAAGGACAAGCGCCCGATACTCTCTGACCTACGTGATTCTGGAGAGATTGAGCAGGAGGCGGATGTGGTGATGTTTCTTTACCGCGACAGCGTGTACAACGAGGACTCGGATCAATCCGCCGCCGAAATACTCGTCGAGGCCAATCGGCACGGACCGCCCGGCGTGGTGCGTTGTCAATTCCTGCCCGAGCGCATGCAGTGGGTGAACTATGGACATGGATGACACCCTTGCGGCATTGCGCGATAAGGTGCGCGCCGCCAATCATGCGGCCAATTCATCCAAGCGCCTGGCCTGGCAGCGCATCCAATCCGAAGCACCAGACCACGCCGACTTCCTGCGCGCCATCAGCTCCGCGTTCGGTAAGCCGGCCATGGTTCGCATCACGATCAACGGAGAGCGGCTGCTGTGATGAATTGTGCTTACTGCCGTGAGGACTTGCGCAACGTCTGGGTCGGTGACTGGAACTGTCCCGGCTGCCGGGCGCGGATGCTTGTCAGGCTACCTAGCCGAGAGCAGCGCATGGCCTGGATCAGGAAATGGCGCGATGCCGGAGAGCACCTCATGGTGAATACGGTAGTAGACCGGCTGAGGATGTTGGACCGCGCACAACACCCAGGAGATACACATGCACTGTGAATGTACCGCATGCGATCAGAGATTCAGCGGCCTGGCTGATTTTGACGCGCACCGCCCTGGCCCGCCGGGCAAACAACGACCATGCCTTAGCCAATCGCAGATGCGCGCGCAGGGATGGGTTGAAACAGGCGGAGGACTATGGCATAGGCCCGGATTCGCAGACAGGCAGGAAAAATTCAGGCTACGGTTTCAGCGCCAAGGCGATGCCGTATGCCCGCGCTAACCCTTCCAATCCCGCCAGGCGCTAACCGAATCTGGCGGACCTATCGTGGCGTCACCGTGAAATCGAAAGAGGCTCGGGCGTTTGCTCAGACGGTGCGCAAAAAAGCCATGCAGGCTGGCCTCTGTGCGCCATACGACGGGCCGATCATGGTGGCAATGGTCTACCTGCCTAGGGCAAGGAAAAAAGAGACGCCAGCGCCGCTCAGGAGGCTTGACGTGGATGCCGTGATCAAGCCTACCCTGGACGCATTGATAGGCATCGCTTACGCGGACGATTACCAAGTGGTAGCCGTTTCGTCACGCCTTGGCAAACCCGTTCAGAATGGGGCTCTAGTGGTGACGTGGGAGGCTATGTGACACGGGCCGACGCATCGTCCAATAAATATCGCCCGAAGGGCAGTATGTGTCTAGCTTGTGCCAAAAAGTTAGCTAACTGTTCGGCGCTGGACTTTTCCAGCATGCAAGTTATGGCGCGCGACAAGCAAGATGGTATGCGTGTCGTCAAATGCAGCGAATTTCGGGCAGTCAAAAAAAATAGCACTGCCAATTCAGTATGTGCTCATATTGAAAATGGACATATACCCTGCGAATGCGGAGAGTACACGCATATCGTTTCATCTCGCGTCACAAAAACGCTGCCGAAAGGCTATAGCGGCGAGATGTGTCCGCGTTGCCACTTGTGGATGTGTCGAATTAATTTAGTGAGCGGTAAATGTAATGACATTCTGGAAAGACAGATACCGCAGAGATCGACTTTTAGCGGTATACAAGATGCGTCGAGTACGGACCCACCGGGAGCGCATGCCAGACGGGGACAGCCGGGAAAGACCGGCACCGAGTTCGGTGAAAGAAGCGGGACCGTCTGACGTGAGCTATAGATCATGTCAGGGAAACATCAGCCTGCCACCCTTTAGGTATGTACAGCCTCCTGGGCAGGAGCCAGTAACCAAACCGCCCGCCGGAGTGTTATCCGGCATAAATTTATACATGGAGCAAGCGTGACAAAAACAGAACGAATCATTATCTGGCCTATCGGCATCGTGCTATTGATACTAGCCGTCGCCGTCTATCTTGCGTGGTGCGGCGCCATGTCAATAGCGGCATTCTGGGATTGGGCACGGGAGGATATATGAAAACTGAAACTTTGACAGTAAATTCAGCGACAATGATAAGCCCAGAAACAGGCGCCGAACTCAAAGTAAATATAACAATAACGCCAATTTCTGAATTATCTACGTTCAAAATAAATAAAATGTGGAAAGACTTATTTAAACATAATGTAAAAATTAAAGGATATAGAAAACCTAAGTCAAACAACATGCGCATCAAATAAGCATGAAAATACTTGGACGCGACATGACCTAATGGCCAATAGGCTGTGATGCCGCTGGAGGATATATGAAAACTGAAAATTATTGTCAGGATGGAGTAGATATAGAGCAGATATCAAGTGTCGAAGATGCTCCACTGCTTATCTGCATCGATTCAAGCCAGGACAATACGCCGCGGATGCCGATGATGGCATGGCTCGCTACAGATGGCGGTCGACGGTGCCCTATGTGTGGGCAGTTCGCCAAAGAAGAACATCTTGGATATGTCGGGTACTCTGGGAGTGGATATCGAGTGTCGGCATATGGGCATTTGCCTGGGTTCGGATGTAATAAAGCATGAGCCACTACACGCCCGGCGAATACAAAATCTATCTGTTCGATAGACTCGGCGCAAAGATCGGCAAACGTAATGCCGGCTGTTACGTGGATGCCGTAGCCGCCGGGCGTGAGGCGCTATCGCGTGGCGAAGGGCACAGCTTTGTAGTGATAAGAATCCTGCATAACTCGGCTATTGGTGATCTGGAGAATTATGATGTCCGTTTACTCAGAAAGCGTGGCTAGACATCTGCCTAACGACGTTGCCCGCTGCCACGGAGTTGGTAATGACGAGGAAGGCTGGCGCGAAGGGTGCGAGCAGTGCTTACGGCGCATTGTGCCGACCATTGGGGATCGAGCGGTCTATATGACACCGCCGCCGATTATTGCTTTTGAGTGCGAATATTTGATTGAGGCTGAAAAATGACAGACGAACAACAACCGCGAATACTCAATACCCCAGAAGAAATTTGGCTGGTGTATGGGGATGTTGACTACGACTCTGACCACAATGAGTGCCGTGATGTGTCGTGGTGTAATGAATCTCAATTCCCATCGGATGTGCGGTATATCAGAGCGGATAAGGCAGAGCAAACGGACTGGATAAAACCAAGCGAAAGGTTGCCAGAGCCGGGCGATCTGATCGCCGTGAAATGGTTCTCGCCGAGGCATTACGATTACGATTCCTGGGTATTCATTCCAACTGATGATGGATTTAAATGGGATGACATAGCATGTTGGATTAAGCTACCTAAACCGTAGGAAAACCATGACATACACAATAGGAAAACCATGACATACGCAACTGATCAAGCCGCATTCATGGCCGCCGGCGGGCAAACCGTCGATGGATTTAACGCGCACCAAGCAGCTCGCTATGTGCGACACATCACAGAAGAGGCCCGCGAGACGGTCGAGGCATTCAATCAAGGGCGCCATGTCCACGTGATAGATGGTGCTGTTGACACGATTGTCGTCGCGCTCGGCCTTCTGCTGTCCTACGGCATCAACCCGGACGATGCATGGAAAGCCGTCCACACGGCCAATATGCGTAAACTGGTGGACGGTAAGCCATACATCCGCCCAGACGGCCAGATCGGCAAACCGCCCGGGTGGGTGGGGCCGGAGAAGGAATTGGCTCAGTTGATTGAACCGTGGTTGAGGGGGGAATAAACATGGAAATTGAAGCCGCCTATCAGACCGGGTTGATCGACCCGCCGCACGCCAGCGCGGAAGGGCCGCGCAAACGCGATGAAATAACTCTTGTGAAGATTTTGATAGGTACTTCCAGACAAAACGCTGGTGCGGGTAAAAAGACT
>OFQZ01000559.1_pt1 | contig 12489 bp, 26 predicted proteins | sample 1543011 | NCBI WGS metagenome assembly OFQZ01 (sample SAMN07774216, study PRJEB24372) | wastewater metagenome | isolation source: Exp Tend NO 0WW | collected 2016-02 | reverse complement strand
CTGGCGCTCATCCTCATCTTTACTCGTGATAATTGGGTAGCCACCATACGGCGCGAGATCACGAGCCTCCATCTTAAACGCCTTTGCTACCCGCGCGACATGCTCCGGCTTCGGTTGCACCCCGCTTGGATTGTTCAACCAATGAGAAATCGTTGACCGCGCAATCCCCGTTTCGCGGGAAAGCCATGCGGCGGTTTGCCCCTTTGCGTCCAACAATTCCTTCACTCGTAATCCCCACACCGTCATAGTAATCCCCCTTCTTTTGTTCAACCCATAATATCATAACTGAGTATTGACTTAAAGTGTCATGCTGTGGTACAATTCAATCAGTTGAACAAACACGCGAGGAAATGGTATGAAACGAAAGCGAAATCGTAATAAACTCTACCCCATTCAATTTGTCATACGTCTGACGAAGCAGCAGAATGATCGGGCGAAGGCACTGGCGAGGCATCAAAACGTCAGCCGTGCAGAAGCCATTCGTCGCGCCGTTGATGCCCAATTCGTTATTATTTTGTCACAGAGTTCAATCGGTTAAACTATTCAATAAAAGCGCCGCCCCGCGTAGCAGCGCAGGACGGCAACCGGCCCGCAGGAGGGGCCAGTACATGCAGTTTACCACATTCGCATTCGACCCGCCGACCGACGACCCGACGCCACCACCGTGGGAACGCACTCCGCTGCCACTGAGCGCGCAGCAAGCCGCAACCATTCACGACTTGGACGCAACGACCAAACTTGCCTACGGGCTGGCGCGTGCCGCTGGTGCGTCCGTCGCTATCCTCGAAGGACGGGGCGGGTACTGGATTGCCTGCCCGGCTGATCTTGCTGCCTATTGGGCGGAGGATTTGCGGAGCGGGCGGGCGCGGGTTGTCAATACGGTGGACTATCAAAACGCGGCTCCTGTGGAGGTATAGCCATGTATCGCAAAGAAATCGTGTACGACAAGGAAACCCGCGACTTTGCCATGTACCTGGATGGCGAACTTGTTGGCTTTGCCCGCACCTATCACGAAGCAGTGATAACACTTGATCAGCTTGTGTTTGAGTTGATGAGCGGCCAATTCTTTCGGCAAGACTAGCGCTAAACCTTATCCGGGGCGGGCCGGCTCTTGGGGCGAAAGTTCGACGCTCGGCCTATGTCGCACCCGCCCCTTTCTCACTGAGCATAGCGCAACCTGTATAAAAGTGAAAGCCCGGTGAATGCCCGATGAGTACCCCATCAAACGAAGCATTAGACCTCACGCTTGCAACTGCCGCCGCGCTATACGCGCTCTGGCTGAACACTAACAAGAAACAAGAGCCAGATTGGACATGGGCAGAAGTGGTGGGCGGGGTGGTGGGCGTGATGGTCTATGCCGGTGCGCGAGCGCGGAATACGCCCGGCGCATCCTGGCAGGACTACGAACGCGGGGCGTGGCGTGGGTTTGTTCTCGCTGGCCTGCCCATTATCTGCGGCGAAGTGTCGCAAGCTCTCGAAAAGAAGCGCTTGCGTGATGCCTGGCTGAACCGCCAGTTGGGAGGGTGAAGCGATGGCGACGCCACGCAAGAGCTGGCCGAAAGGGGCTGAGGCGGATCGCGTGGGGGCTGTTGATTCACAACGAATAATCCTTGATTCAATTGATGACGCCCGCACGCTCATCCGTGACGCCAGCGCAGCGGTTCACCGCCAAGACTGGCGATTACTCGAAATGATTTTCCTTCGGCTTGACAGTCTGCATAGTGACATCCGGGCCGAAGCTATGTCAGCCCTGCTGGCGCTCGAAAGTGCCAAGCACGGCGAAGGGTAGACATTTATGCCGCACATCATTGCCGAAGCCTTCACCCGCTGGAAGCGCGGGCACATCAATACCGCCGAGTACAGCGAAGTTTACCGCGCCGCCGAGGAACCACCGCAGCGCTGCGCCAATGACACTCGCAGCGCGTACCAGATTATCGACGGCGTACCGCTCTGCGCGGCCTGTGTGCTGCGCATCACGCGAAAGCGAGTGCAGGTATGACGAACTACCTTATCCACTCGGAAAGCGGGCTACTCGCCTACTGTTCAACCCTGCGCCAGTGGTACACGCCCCGCGCCGCCGCGATTTCCGGGCGGGCGCTGGTGTGCAACTGCATGCTGTGCAACGTCTATGGGAAGCCGTTACAAGCGGGCGACAAGCCGCAGCCGCATATGTATCCAATGGAGGGGGCGCGCCATGCACCAGCGCTGTAGTTGCCTGCGCGTGGCGCGGCTCTCGATTGGCTCCCGCCCGGTGTGCGCCGCGTGCTTCGCCTATGAACGGCTCGTGCTGCAAAGCCGGGCGACGGATGCCGAGCGCTGGCGACAAGTGCGCCTGTGGGAGCTTGCATGGCGGGCGCAGCAGGATACGCGGCGGGCGGTGCTGAACTATCAATTGGCGGGGCTGTGATGGCCGCATTCGACTACGCGATCAGCGTCCTAGCCGATCCCGATTTCATCAGTTCGCTTGACGACGGCGACGAAGCCCCGGAACCCATTGCACCCGATGCGTGGAGTGACCCGCGCACGCTGCGCTCACACACCCGCGTGCCGGGCCTCGACTTCTACACCGACCGCAAACGCGACCGCATTATGTGGCGCGTGCGCTGGCCGCGTGGCGACGGCACCTACGGCACAGCGGCGCGAGATGACCTAAGCCGGGCGCTCGACGTGTGGGCGGCGCATTATGAGGACATTAAGCGGGCGCGGGCGGTCTTGGAAGCGCGGGGCTTGCTATGAACATCTGCGCCGACTGCGGCCAGCCAACGAGCCGGGGCGCAACCGCCCGCGCCAGTAGCACGGCGCTCCGCTGCTTTGTGTGTGAAGCCGCCCGCAACCCGCCGCCGCCACCGCCCAGCATACTCCGCAAGCGGGCGCGCAATCGTATCTATGACACAGTGAAGCGCCGCGCCAGAGGTGCGCGGCAGATCAGCAGGTAGGCGCGCGCCACCGACCCACCGGTAGGGCGTGGGGGAATGAAGCGAACAAACACAAGGGAGGGAACAAAATGGCAACAGAACTCGCAATACCACCGATTGACATCCGCCTGTACGAACTGCGAATCGTTGGCGACACGCCGCTCATCGTTCACGCCTGGAGCGCAAAGGCGAAAAAAGAAATGCTCGACAAGCAGATGGGCAAGGCACGGGCGAAGAAAGAGCCGAAAGACCCACAGCGCGATTATGAAGATGCGTTCTACCGCTTACCCGATGGTACACCAGCATTCCCCACCATTGCATTCAAGGCTGCGGCGGTTGGCGCGGCGCGGCAGGTTGACGGCTTGAAGATGACGTTCTTGCGCGGCGCGTTTCACACGCTAGGCGATCTGGTAGCAATCGAAGGCGAGCCGCGTATGCGTGAGGACATGGTGCGGCTAGGCGGTGTGAGTAACCCCGCCGATCTGCGCTATCGGCCTGAGTTCGACCCGTGGGCAGTGGCGCTGCGCATCCGTTTGGATGCGCGCTCGTTGACGCTGGAGCAGTTGGTTCATCTGTTTAATCAGGCCGGCTTTAGCTGTGGCGTGGGGGAATGGCGACCCGAACGGAACGGGCGGTTCGGAATGTTTCATATCGGCAATATCACAGAGGTAAAAGAATGAACGTCTACATTCAATCGGGCTATGCGTTCCGTCCTACGGCGCGCATCAGTAAAGAACTAGATGCACACGCCATTGGCAAGGAGATCGCCGCGCTTCGTGATGAAGAGAGCGAGTTTACCAACGCGAAGGTGGTAGAAGCAGCCCGCCCGACTACCAGCGCCATGCACGGCTATTTCGAGTGGAACAACGATACGGCGGGCAATCTGTGGCGTGAAGAACAGGCGCGGTATCTGGTACGCAACATTGTCTACGTGGTTGCCGACCCGCGCACCGAAGAAGAGTATCCGACCGACGAACGCGCCTTCATTTCGATGAACGTTGTGGGCACTGATACTGAGCAAAGCGGGCGCTACAAAGTCGCTACCGTGCGCAGCGGCGCGCCGCAAGCGTTCACCCCGCCGGCAGTACCCAAAGCGAAGCCGGAAGCCCCCACCGATGAACCGGCGGCGCTGATTATCACCGCGCCGCCTGCTATCCTCAAAACGCCCGAACGTGAGCGGGCGCTGGGCATTCTCCAGCGCTGGGCAGAGTCCTACAGCGACGATCCGTACTTCGCGGGCGTGGTTGCGGCGATTCGAGTGCTGGGCTAGGCAGGCGAGGCATGGAATGACTAGGCGAGGTTGGGCGGGGCGCGGCTTGGCAGGCATGGATAGGCTAGTAATGGCGGGGCCTGGCGAGGTATGGCGGGGCAGGCAAGGTATGGACCGGCGGAGCGGGGACAGGCCAGGTGTGGCAAGGCGTGGTAAGGCAGGCTAGGTGAGGCCCGGCTGGGCCTGGCGAGGTATGGAATGGCGCGGCTTGTTGCGGCAGGCATGGCGAGTTGAGTCTTGTTTTCGCGCGGCTAGTCTGGGCAAGTCAACACGGGGCGGGCATCACGACCCGCCCCAAAAATAATCATTAAACACAAAATCTGTACTCTCTTTAATCGTCGGCTCTTGCCGATGCACGCACCTTACAAAACCAGCCTCATTCCAGCCCCGGCACACCCACCGGGCGCTGCGCTCACTGCCGAGCGCATGGCACGCAAACCAGCAGCAGCCGACGAACCCACCCGCCGCAACCGGCGCGGACTTGCAAGGCGCGTCACTGGCGCACCGTCGGGGCGGGCAACGCAATAACCTCATCCGTCTTTGCCCACGCGGGCGGCTCGGCAGCATACGCCGCAAGCAGCAACGCCTTCATCGCGTCGGCGTTGCGAACACCATAGCCCACACCGCCCGATGTGTTGAGCGTTCGGTTCCACGCCACGAGTACCATATGGCGGATGCGGGCTTCTAGCTCTGCCGCCTGCGCTTCAAACGCCGCTATCAAAATGCGGTCTATCTCACTATCCAGCGGCGCGGCCACGTACACGCCATTGGCGGCGGCGGCTTGCTCAATCGCGTGGCGCGCATCACGGGCGCGCTCTTTTGTGTCGATGCTAGTCATCGCTCATCCTCCGTTGCTTCGCCGCCAGCCGTCGCCGGGGCGGGTGGGGTGTGAACGCGATCCCAATCCTCATCACTAACATATGGGAGTCCGCCCCATCCGCTTACGCTGTAGCCAATCAGTTGCGCAAACTGGGCGCGGTCGGCATCGGAGAAATCACGTATTGCTAAGTGGTTCATATCGAACGGGCCATTATTCAGCAGGTATTCAACAATGGCATTCGCCTTGAAACGGCGCACGCCATGTTGGTCGGTGTATATCGGTTGGTCGTTCATCGCCATACTCCTTGCTTGTCGCCGCAACCGGCGCGGGCCGGGCGGCGTGGTGGTTAGGCCAATGCCCGCGCATTTCGCACGCGCTCGTATTCATCCCACAGCAGCGAGTTATATTCCGTCATCGCCAGCGACAAGGCATCGGCAAACGTGGTTGCGCTGGCGTCGTTGTAAATAACGCCGTTCTTGCTGGTGATGACCGTGCGGTAGCGTTGCTCGTTGCGGATCGTGGTGTACGGCATAACGTGAATATCGGCAAACGGCGTGCTTGCTATGGCTTCCTGATTGGGCTGTAGCTCTTTCCAGAATGACTCACTCATGTCTCACTCCTTGTCATTCGCTGCCGACACGGCGGGCCGCGCCGGGGTGGGGTTAGGCCAAACGAACCGACTGCGCGCCGCCCTGCTCTACATCACACGCTCGACATAGCGTGTATCAAGGCTCGACACACCGACGCGGCCAACTTCGTTTCTGTCCATATCACGGATGACAAGATAGGCTTTGTAATCGCTCATCGTGGTTCTCACTTTCTACACCGCTTCTTCCCGCAGCAAAACGTCAAGCCGCTCCATCGGCACACCCAGTACCCGCGCCCGCGCTACCACGTCCGCCAGCGCCATACGAAGCTCGAACTCGGCTTCTTTCTCGCCCGCTGGCAGTAGCTCGTTGGTGGGTGCGGCGATGAAGGCGTGTTCGTCGGTTTGGAGAATGGTGAAGTCGCCCTGCTCTTGGACGACACGCCCAAGCGTGCGGTGGTTGCGTTTAAGAGTCACTCATCCCCCGGTGTATAGGCCACTAGATCGCGCTCTGTCATCTCAAAACCATACTGGCGCATGGTCTGCATGATCTTGCCGCCCGTATCGAGATTTAGCGCCCGAATCTTACCACTCATCAGCTTTGAAAGTGTCACCTGATTAATGCCAATGCTGGTAGCGATTTCGCCCAGCGTCGGAATGTAGCGCCGCTCGCCCGGTGGCTTGGCGCGCTCCGCCTTTTCGATCTGTGTCAGATATTCACGAAATACAACGTGCATTGTTCCACCTTTACGCTCGATAGTTTTCGCGGGCCGTGGTGACATTATAGTCCTCCGAGTTATAAATGTCAAGCCCTAAAGGTATTGACATTTTAGCCTGTGGTGCTATAATACAAATGGATTTAGCACACAGCAACAAAACGATTATACACCAACGGAGCAACCACCATGACGCGCACTATCAAAACCATCACCGTCGCCAGTGGCGCAAATTGGCTCGTGACGTTCCGCCGCAATGACGGCTACAGCGCCAGCGTCAACGGCAACTACATTGGCTCATTCGACACGCTGACCGACGCGCTGGCCGCCGTGACCGAGCAACGCCTGAACAACGCCGCCGTCGGCGTAGCGGCATAACACAAAGAAAGGGCAAGGCAATGCAAACCGTTCTCATTTCAACACAAGAAGGGCCGCGCTCGGTTGAGGCGCACATTATTGGCCCGTTTGCGGTGCATGTGGATAACTCCAGTAAGCCCATCGGCTACACCGTCACGCACCTATTTACCGGCTTGGCAATACGAAAAAATTTGTCGAATAGGGAGGCGCGAATGGTTGCCGAGACTTTGCCGCTTATCGATGATTGGTATTTCAGCGTGTTTGATATGGCCGATTACACCTTTCAGCGCGGATCGAAAGCCCTGAACAAGCGTGTTGCGAAAAGCCGGAAATGGCTCCGGGAAACATTTAACGCCTAACCACACCCGCCGCGCCGCTGTGGCGCAGCGCATTCGCCGCCCCGCGTGGGGTGGCAACGAAAGGACGAAGGGGATGACAACAAATGAAACTCGACTGCGAGCAGCATTGATTGCGCTCGTGGGAGCGGAGACCGAAGATGAATTGCGGCAAATGGAGGCCGTAATACGTTTATCCCCAATTCCAGATTCCGATAAAACGGCAATGATAAACGCAATACACGCCCTCCTGGAAACTGCGAACGGGCCGGAGGGGCAAGGATGAAGCCGCACACACCCGAACGCCCGCCGAGTGAGCGGGCGCAGGGCTGGTGGTTTGGGCAAGTGAATGGAGTAGCGCCAGTATACCACGCTGGCGCAGTAGTGACAAGGAAAAGGCAATGATCGCAACGAAACCGACATTTAAGCACACCGCCCGCCGCCCAGCGGTGCGCGTATCTGACCCGATTATCCAGTGGGCAACCGGGCTGCAAACCAAAGAGCGCCGCATTTACGCGGGCTGGTTTGTCGAAGCGGGCAAGCTAGAGGACTTGGACGAGGCGATGGCGCGGGCGGGCTTCCCGCAAGTCACGATTAAGCACGGCAGCGGCAACATGGTCACGCATTGGGCCATTGAAACCGCCGATCTGTTCGTGGTCGCAGCGGGTGTGCAGTCGATTGGCGAGATGAAGCACACCAACGAGCGCCACGGCATTGCGTTCGGCTGGCGCACCCTCGAAGGCGGGCGGCAGCAGTCGGTCATCAAAGCGCGGGTGTACGTGGCGCAGCTCGTTGCGGCGGGCTACACCGACCCGCTGCTGCTGACCGTGAAAAGCACCTTGACCGGCGATGTCATCACCGCCCTGATGCGGCAGTACGAAGTCTTGGACGCTGCCGGGGGCGATCTGCCGCTGTACGCGCTCTCGCTGCCCATTGGGCCGGGGATGGAAGTGGCGCGGGGCAGTGGCGGACAAACGAAAGAGATCACCCCGCCCGTGGCGCTCGTGCCCACGCCGATTACGGAAGAGTACATAGCGGCGCGCTGGATTAGTCAGGCAATGTGCGACCGCATTGAGGCACAGCTAGACGATACCTGTCGATGGAGTATTGAGGCCAGCGCAGCGATTGGCGCAGGCGAAGAGAACGACGCGCCGCCGCAGCCGCACGGCGAGGCTAGCTATGAAACGCCGATGATCACCGACGGCCAGCGGCGCGCCCTGTTCGCCATCTGGAAGGCGGCGAATTGGGAAGGCACGGTCAACGAGTGGATACACACCGCCTACGCCGTCGAAAGCATGAACGACTTAACGGCAGAGCAGGCCAGTGAAGCCATTGAAACGTTGAAGGGCCACGCCGAAAAGGCCGCGTAACACCGCCACCCGCACGCCCGGCGCGTTCGCACGCCAACCGACTGATAAGCCATCAGCGCCGGGCTTTCAACCTAGCCCGCAACCAATCGAGAAGGATAGCGACCTATGGCATTCGACAAGGATTTAAGCCTACGGCTTGACCGCATCATCATCGAACTTGAACGCCGCCCGCCGGTGCTGCGCCGGTTCGTGCTGCGCGTCGTCAAGCGCTGGCTGGAAAGGGGCGTGTCGGCATGGAAGTAAACAGCGCAAGCAACGCCCGGCACGCCATTCAAAACTTGCTCGACGGCAACGCGCCCAATGGCATCGCGCCCGCCGACTGTGGCGCGTGGGCAGACACGGTGCAAGCGTTATTCGACGCCCACGCGGCGGGCGGCAGCGGCGCGGCGCGCAAGGCGTGGGATGCCATTGCCAGGACGCAGCCGGGCGCGGCGCAGCTCGTGGCCGGCGACGGCACGGCGCAGGCGTGGGGGCCGATCCTGCCGTTTGTGCAGGCTGATCTTCCGCCGTTCCCACTCGATATTTTCCCGACGTGGTTGCAGGAGTTTTGCGCCGCCGTGACTGAGACGATGCAAACGCCCACCGACTTGGCCGGCATGCTGGCGCTGTCTATTCTGTCCACAGCCTGCGGCGGGCGCATCGGCGTGCGCGCGTGGGATGGGTGGGATGAACCGACGAACGTGTACACCGTTACCAGCCTGCCGCCGGCCAGCCGGAAATCCCCCGTCTTTCGCGCAATGATGGCCCCGCTGATCAAGTTCGAGAAAGATCAGACCGAGAAATCCGAAAAGGACGTGGAGGAAGCGGAAGCCCGGCGCGATGTACTAAAGCACCAGCTTGAAGATGCCAAGCGCAAAGCTGGCAAGGTGCAAGGCGAACACGCCACCCGCATGGCGTTCAGCGACGTTGACGGGCTGATTGGCGAGCTAAAAGACCTCGAAACGCCCAAGCGGTTCAAGATGATCGTTGACGACATCACGCCGGAAGCGGTATCGAGCGTACTAGCTGATCAGGGTGGGCGCGTGTCGGTGCTTAGCTCGGAAGGCGACATCTTTGCCATTATGGCCGGGCGGTACAGCTCAGGCGCGCCGAATATCGGCGTGTACCTCAAAGGCCACGCAGGCGAGACGGTGCGCGTTGACCGAAAGACGCGCAGCGAACATATCCCGAACGCCGCGATAACGATTGGCATTACGACCCAGCCGGCGGTGATGCGCTCGTTTGGCTCGAATAACGCATTTCGCGGGCAAGGACTGTTGGCGCGGTTCTTCTTTGCCCTGCCCAAGTCAACCGTAGGCAACCGCCGCACAACGACCGAGCCGATCCCCGATCAGGTGCGAGCAACCTACTTCCACCGCATGCTGATGTTGCTCGAAAATACCTATTCTGTCCATTCTGTCCATTCTGTCCAAGACGCTACGGCAGATCAGGATAATTCTGTCCATTCTGTCATAGATCAATATAAAGGTATTTTTAGTAATATTTCTTATCTAGAAATATCTACCCCTGGGCAGGAACGGATCAAGGCGTTTATGGACTGGCTAGAGCCGCAGTTAGGCGAGTATGGCGCGATGAGCCATTTCGCTGATTGGGCGGGCAAGCTGGCCGGCGCGGTGCTGCGCGTGGCCGGGCTGCTCCATATGGCCGAGACGCTTGGACAGAATGGACAGAATGGACAAATTAGCGACAACGAAGTTGCGCGGGCTATTCGACTGGCGCGCTACCTGTTGCCGCACGCGCAAGCCGCCTATGCGGAGATTGGCGCAGACCCCGCGATTGACGCCGCCAAGACGATCCTGCGCTGGATTGAAAAAGCCGCGCCGTCGTCGTTCTCGAAGCGTGATTGCTATCGCGGCGTGCGCGGCCCGCTGTTCACGTCTGCCGATCAATGCGATGCGCCGCTGCGCCTCTTAGCTGACCACGGCTACATCCGCGAAATGGATACTACCGAGCGCGCCGGCCCCGGTCGCAAAGCCAGCACGAACTACGAAGTAAACCCCGCCATTCTTGGACAGAATGGACAGAATGGACAGAATGGACAGAATGGACAGAATGCGCGGGCGCAGGAAGTTGGCGCAAGCTACGCGCCAGCCGATGACAGTAACGACGCGGCCTATGAGTCGCCGACGTTTCGAGCGATGGAAGGGTACTAAACACCATGACAATGCAGCCAGCAACCACTACGCCCGACCTGTACACCCTGATCAGCGTTGACGTGGACTTGAAGAAAACCGCCGGTACAAAGGGCGGCGAATACCACGGCGCATGCCCGTTCTGCGGCGGGCGCGACCGGCTTGCGGTGTGGCCGAACGCCACGAAGCCCGGATGGTGGTGTCGCCAGTGTGAGCGCGGCGGCGATGCCATCCAATACCTGCGCGAACAGGGCATGAGCTTTGCCGATGCCTGTGCCCAGCTTGGACGCCGCCTAGACGAGCGCCCACGTACCGAGCGCCCAGCGCCCGCCCCGGAAGCCTGCGAACCGCCCTGCGCCGCGTGGCGCGCCGCTGGCGGGGCGTTCGCCCTGTTTGCCCAGCAGCAGCTTCACGCCGCCCCGCACGCGCTTGACTACCTGCGCGGGCGTGGCTTAACGGATAAAACCATACACGCCTACGGGCTGGGCTATAACCCTGCCGGGCGCTGGTCGGAGCGTGCCAAGTGGGGCATTGCCCGCGATGATAGCAAGGACGCCCGCTACCCTGATCAGATATGGCTTCCGCAGGGCATTGTCATTCCGCAGCGGGTTGACGGCGTGCTGTGGAAGATTGAGATACGCCAAGACAATCCCGCGCAGCCTGACAAGCGATACAAGACCGTGACGAGTAGTTCAAACGTGCTGGCTGGCGCGGATAGCCTGCAACCGGGCAAGCCGTTCATGCTGGTAGAAGGGCCAATTGATTGGCTCTGCGTGGCGCAAGCTGCCGCCGACCTCTGCGGCGTCGGGCGCGTGGGCACATCGGGCGCGCGGCGGGTGCGCTGGCTCACGCGGCTGGCGCTGGCGTCGGTGGTACTGGTGAGCCTTGACGCCGACGCGCCGGGCGATACCGCCTCAAAGTATTGGCTTGATGCGCTGCCCAACGCCCGGCGCTGGCGTCCCTACTACGCCGACCCCGCGCAGATGGCGCAGGATGGCGGCGACGTGCGGGCATGGGTGGCGGCGGGGCTGAACCTGAAAGCGCGCCGCCTTGATGAGTTCAGCACGGAGATTGTGGGCACCGCCGACGGCGCGCAGCTCGTGTGCCTGCTGTGGGATGACACCACCAACGCCGTGATTGGGCGCTATGCCAGCGAAGCAGCGGCGATTGCAGAAGCGCGCCGCCTGTGTGGAGTGACGCTATGAGCAACCGCTTTTACAAACCCCGCAATGCCGCGCCCGTGATGGACGCCGCCGACTACGTACGCGGGGCGCGCAAGGCCTCCCCCGTGCCGCACGAAGAACGGGCGCAGGCGGATGTCATGCAGCGCATAAGCGCGCTGGTGGCAACCGCGCCCGCCGACTATGCCGACCTGTGGTACACGCACCACAGCCCGAACGAACAGGCGAACGAACAGCGCCGCAAGCGCAACGGGGCGCTTGGCGTGCGCGCCGGCCACCCCGATCTCATCAACTACAGCCCGCGCACCTACCAGGGGCGGGCGTGGGTCGGCGCTGCGCTTGAATTGAAAATCAGCCCGAACACACCCAGCACCGAGCAGGAAAACTACCTGATGCACTTACACCGCTGCGGCTGGTTCGTGGAAGTCGTGAGCGCGCCGGATTCACAGAGCCTTGCGGATGCGACGTGGCAGCTCCTCTGCGAGTACCTTGGCATTCCGGCGGGGGCGTGGCTGCCGCTGATGAGCAGCATGCAGCGAGGGCGGCGATGATAAACGAACCGAACCACAAAGGCGGGCGCGGGAAAACCCACGTCAGCATTGACGAACTGCGCGGCATGTATCTTTCGGAGAAGCTAACCGAGCGGCAGATAGCAGAACGCACCGGCCTGCACTATGGCACGATTCACAGCCGCTTGCGGGCGGCGGGCGTGCCGATGCGCCGACGCGGGCGCAGATCGGAGTATGGACTGTGAAAACCCCACCCACCCCGCCCACCACGCCCGCGCTGAAACCCGGCGAATACTGG
>OFQZ01000558.1_pt1 | contig 12496 bp, 17 predicted proteins | sample 1543011 | NCBI WGS metagenome assembly OFQZ01 (sample SAMN07774216, study PRJEB24372) | wastewater metagenome | isolation source: Exp Tend NO 0WW | collected 2016-02 | reverse complement strand
CTGTTTCACAGCATCACGACCTACGCCAAGCGCGAGAAGGGCAAGCAGGTCGCGGTCATCGCGGTCGGTTCGAAGGCCAAGCAGCGGCAGGCGCTGGCCGTCCATAACGTGTTCTATGACCGAAGGCGCAAGGGGATCTTCTACGGCTGGATGCTTGACCAGGGTCACGGCAACGCCGCCGCGCGTCCGTGGTGGACGCCGGCTGTGACGGCATCCGAGGGTCAAGCCGTGCAGGCGTTTACCAGCGAGCTCACGAAAGCGCTCGACCGCATCGCCAAGCGCAAGGCGAAGACGGCGAGCCCCGATACCGTGGTGCCGGCATGAGCAGCATCGAGGAAGCCTTCAAGGCCAAGGTGGTCGCGCTCGACACGGCCGCCGGCAAGCGGGTGTTCCGGGAGACCATCGAGCAGGAGCCGGAGATGCCGGCGATCGCGTTCACGCGCACCGGCGGCACGCCGATGCAGCGCCTGCTCGAGACGGGCGTGCCGGTGCTGCAGCGGGTGAGCCTCCGGGCCGAGGTCATTGCCAGCACCTACGCCTCGGCCGAGGAGGTCTCGGCCGCGCTGCGTGCGGGGCTCGACGGCTGGCACGGCACGAGCCTCGGCGTCGAGGTGCTGCGCTGTGCCTGCACGTTCCAGGGTGAAGCGTCGTTCGCCGACGGCGACAAAGTGCTCAAGATCGTGCAGCAGGATTACGAACTCACCTATCGGTGAGCGCTTTCAAGTTCCGCCATCCGGCCGCCACGAGCGGCCTTTTTCATTTCTGAGGGTTTGCAAATGATCAACATGACCGACGGCACGCTGTTCAAGCGGGAGACGACCCCGGGCGGCGGCACCTACACCACGATTGCGCAGGTGATGAACATCACCTTCCCGAAGAAGACCCGCAAGACGGCCGAGGTCTTCATCCATGACCAGTCGACCCCGGTCGTGAAGACGGGCGCGTACGAAGCGATGGAATGCACCATCGAACTCGCGTTCGACATGGACGCGGCCGCGCACCAGGCGTTCGAGACGGCGATCGACGCGAAGTCGTCGCTGAACTACCAGATCCTGTTCCCGAACAGTGGCGCCAGCACGGTCACCTTCGAAGCGGTCATCAAGTCGCTCGAGTACGGCGACGCCAGTGCCGAAGGCACCGACCCGCAGACCGCGACCATTACCTTCGCCCTGGCGGCTGCCGCGACGATCGCATGGTAACGGGCGCTGACCTGATTGCGGCCCTCAGGAAGACGAGCATCCGCCCGGTCACCGTGGCCGGGCTGGATGTATTCGTCCGTGGCGTGAACGGCAACGAGCGGCGGCTGCTGATCGAGCGGGCGAAAGACAACAATCCGCTGACGGCGTCGGAACTGGCGGCCCTGTGCGTCTGCGACGCGGACGGCACGGCGCTGTTCACGGCCGAGCAGGCGGCGGAACTGGCGGCAGTGGATGCCGCCGGGGTCGAGGAGATCGCTAAGGTCATCCTCACCGCGTCGAAGCTACTGCCGAACGACCAGGACGCTGCCGCAAAAAACTGAGGGGCGATCCGGAGCTGCTGATGTGGCACCGGGTCGCCGCTCTGCTGCATTGCACGGTCCCTGAGGCGCAGCTGCGTCTCTCGTCGGCCGAGTTCGTCGACTGGTGCGCGTTCTATGCGATCGAGCCATGGGGCTACGAGGCCGACACCTGGCGGATGGCGGTCCTCGCGAGCACGCAGGCGAATTACAGCGGGCGCGTGAAGAAGCCGTTGAAACCCTCCGACTTCATCCCGCGACCGCGAAAGCGCAGCACCGTCGACGAGCAGATCAAGGGCTTCGAGAGCATGGGGAAGAAAGACCGTGTCTAACATCGGCGTCACTTTCGACTTTGCGGCCGAATCCGCGAAACTTCGAACCGAGATCGACAAGGTCCGCAAGGAACTGTCGTCGATCAACGCGACGACGAAGGGCATCAAGGACGGCTTTGCCACGATGGGCAAGGCGATCGTCGCCGGCTTCTCGGTCGGCGCGGTTACGGCGTTCCTGTCGAAGGTCAACGCGAACGTCGACGCGCTGAACGACCTGGCCGACCGACTTGGGGCATCCGCTTCTGGGTTGCAGTCGCTGCAGGTTGCCGCCTCGCTTGCCGGCGGCTCGGCCGAAGGGATGAACGTCGCGCTGGCGAAGATGTCGACGACGATCGGCGACGCGGTGGCGGGCAACAAGGCGGCCACCGAGGCGTTCACCCGGCTGGGCCTGTCGGCGAAGGATCTGGCGGCGCTGAAGCCGGACGAGGCGTTCCGGAAGATCTCCGACGCAACCGCAGCGCTCCCGAACTCGTTCGAACGCGCCTCGGTGGCGCAGGACGTTTTCGGTAAGGGTGCCAAGGATATCGCGGGCCTCCTGGCCGAGGGCGGCTCGGCGATCGACGCCGTGAACGAGCAGCTGGCCAAGCAGGGCGCGCTGCTGTCGGATCTCGACGTCAAGAAAATTGGCGTGATGAACGACGAACTGCAGTTTCAAGAGACCGTCGTTTCGAACCTGGGCGCGAAGTTCCTCTCGGGCCTGTCGCCGGCGATCGGCGTGGCCACCTCGGTGCTGGGCGAAATGCTCGGCCAGGTCGGCGGCGCTACGGATGCCGGTCGGGGCTTTGGCGTCGTCATGGTCGCGGCCATGAAGATCGCCGAGACCGGGGTCTATGGCCTGGTCGCTGCCTTCGAGGCGGCGCGCTCGATCATCTCGGGCGTGCTGTACGTCATCATTTCCGGCGTGCAGAACGTGGTGCAGGCCACCGCGTTCATGGCCGAAGCGCTCGATCTCGGCGTCGCGGGTTCGCTGCGAAGTGCCTCCGATACCTTGGACGGTATCGCCGACAGCATGAATGCAGTCTCGGTGCAGGCCACCGAGAACGCGAAGAAGGCCGGCACAAACGCGATCACCGCAGCTACCGAGATCGTCAAGGCGGGCGCAATTTTCGATGCCGCGCAGGCCAACTATGAGGCGAAGGCCTCAGCCGCGGCCGCCCGCAACGCCGCCGCGCAGGGCATGGGCTCTGGCTACACCGCGCCGGAGTCGGCCGGAAAAACCGCGAAGGACAAGGCCGGCCCCAGCATCTATGACGCGGTGAAGGCGACCTCGCTAGTCGTGAGCGATCCGCTGACGGATCCCGAGTACCTGATGCAGCAGTCGCTCGGCGCGGCGCTGCTCGAGCTCAGGACGCAGCAGTCGGCCGAACAGCTCGCCCTGGTCGATCAGACCAACACCGGCGTTCTGGACTCGCTGCTCACCTCGCACCAGTTCCAGCTGCAGGCCGAAGCAAACAAGAACGCAACGCTCGGCGACATGATGGGAAACCTCGCGTCCATGGCGATTCAGCAGGGCGGCACGCTCGGCAAGTTCGGCAAGGCCTACGCGATCGCGCAGACCGTGTGGAGCACGGGCCAAGCGATTATGAAGGCGATGGCGTCGGTTCCGTACCCGGCGAACATCGCCGCGGCGGCGAGCGTGGCCGCGATGGGCGTTGCGCAGCTCGCCAACATCAAGAAAACGAACGTCGGCAGCGGCGGCAGCGTGGTTTCTGCCCGCGGTGGCGGCTCGGCCGGTTCCTCTGCGCTGAGCGACAACGTGGCTGGCACGACGAAGTCGACCGAGAGCGACCAGAAGTCGGCGATACAAATCTTCCTCAGTGGTCCGCTGGTTGAGACCGCGGGGACAGCGCGCTGGCTGCAGGAGGTCATGCAAGAGGCCACCACCCGCGACATGGTATTTTTCTCCTCTAACTCGCGGCAGGCCGCAGAGATTCGCGGAGGTTAGTTGCATCCTATGACAGATTGTCATAGGATAGATTCCGAAGCCGTGGCGTTGGGCCGTGGCATGGAGACAAGTCAATGAACGCAGTTGTGCGCTTGGGCAAGGAAAAGACCACCAACGGCGCGATCGAGCAGATCGCACTTTCGGAACCGTGGATGTGTCTGGTTGGAATCACTGGGGCAGCGGATCTCCTGCTGCATCGCTGGAATAACGAGGCGGTTGCGGAGAAGGCGGCGGCTCGCAAGGGCAGTGCAGCAAAGAAGACCGACAATGTCGAGTCTTACGTCTACCGCAACGATGCCGGAAAAATCTGTCTTCCAGGGGAGTATGTGCGCGGCGCAATCTGCCACGCGGCGAAGTTTCGGCAGGACCCTCGCAGCCCTCGTAAGAGCGCGATGGACCTTTTCAAAGCCGGCGTGATCAGCCTGACGCCACTCGCGTCGCTCGGCGTCGACGAATGGGACTACGATGACCGCCGACGCGTTGTGGTACAGCGATCCGGTGTGACGCGGGTGCGTCCCGCGATGCGTTCAGGCTGGAAGGCTGAATTTCAATTTATGATTAACCTGCCGGAATACATCGACGAGCCGTTCCTTCGGGAAGTGCTAGCGATGGCCGGAAGGCTCGTCGGAGTCGGCGACTTCCGTCCGACCTACGGACGGTTTGATGTGACAAAGTTTCAAAGAATGTAACGCGGCCTGGCTAGGCAGGATTGGGGTCCGGTAAGGTGTGGCAAGGTCAGGATTGGTCGGGTCAGGCTAGCCACGGTTCGGTCCGGCATGGCGGGGTCCGGTTGAGTCTGGATTGGTTTGGTGAGGAATGGCGTGCACTGGCTTGGTGGGGTACGCATGGGCTCGCACGGGCGCGGCAAGGGCTGTGAATGCAGCGGGTTGATCCCTTCGGGGTTCAATCCAGTGTGTTCTGCAAAAGTTTTGATCTGGCAAGGCTGGGATAGCTTCGGTGTGGCGTGTCGGGGTTAGGCCGGGTTCGGTTTGGCGCGGTCAGGCGAGGAATAGCAGGGAGAGGCGCGCAGTGGCAAGGCACGGTCGGACGAGGCTTGGCGTGCATTGGTATGGCAGTCCGGGGTAAGGCAGGGTCGGGACAGGCGCGGCATGGTGAGCCCTGGCAAGGTATGGCACACTTCTCTGACATGACCGGCGCAGATCTCAAGAAACTAAGAAAAAAACTCGGCCTCTCGCTGTCGCAAGCCGCGAAGCAGGTCGAGGTGACGCCTCGCACCTGGGCACGATGGGAAGTCGACGGAGCGCCACCGGGCGCGGAGAAGTTGTTCAAGATCGTGAACGGGCTGGAAAAGCCGAAACGCTGAGATTCTAGTCCCCGGGTGATGCCGGGCTTGTGAGACTGCCGGCAACGGCAGCAAAGGGCCGCTCCGCAAGGTGTGGCCCTTTTCATTTGCGCGCGAGAAACACTTGATCAAGATCGAATACACCGCCGCCCGCGACATCTCCGGTATCCACGACGACGGCGACACCGTGGATCTGGAGTTCTCGGCCGCCGAGCTGACGCCGGGTCGCGAGGTCTCGCGCACGGTGCAGAAGGCGATCGGCGGCCAGCGCGAGACGCTGCACCACTACGGCTTGCGGAAATGGTCGGTCGTCACCGAACCGCTGGCGCGCGAGACGCTCGACGCGGTGCTCGAGTTCCTCGCCTCGGTCGAAGGCGGCGAGGAGTTCACGTTCGAAGCGTGGCGCCAGGAGACAGGCCCGTCGCTCGATCTCGACTTCGTGGCGGGGCGCATGCGCGTGGCCGAGGGCGTCACCTGCACGCTGGACAGCGAGGGCTATGACCTGCAGAAGTTCATCGGCGACGGCCTCAGCGGTGGCGCCGATGACTGGTATCAGGTCAGCTTCGCGGTGAAAGAGCTGCCGTGAGAACCGACGCGAGCGCCTTTGCGACGAAGAACCTGGCCTCGGCCAAGAGCCCGCGCTTTGTCGTCAAGATCGAGTATTCGGCGAGCTCGCTATACCTGTCGAGCCACAACGACATCAGCGGCATTCCGGCGACGCACATCGTCGGCTGCCTGATGGAGCCGTCGATCAGCTCGCAGAAGCTCAACCCCGACCAGGGGCGGGCCGAGATCGGTGCGGCCAGTTTCAGCGTCGTCGATCTTGCTGGCGAGTTCTCCGACGAGGTGCGCACCCTGTACGCCGCGGGCGAGGGGCTGCGCGACCGGCTGTGCAAGTTCTATCTCGGATACGAGGGCCTCGCCTGGTCCGCCTTCATGCTGGTCGGCACCCAGAACGTCAAGGAGGCGAGTTACGACAAGGGCAGCTACCGGATCAGCTGCAACGACGTGCAGCGGGCGGCCCGCAAGGACATCTTCGACCTCGCGACGACCACGATCGCGAGCACCGTCGAGGCCGCGGACACCACGATCAACGTCGCCACCACGACGGGCTTCACCAAGGTCAAGCACGGCACCTCCTACACGGACGCTGCCAGCTCGACCGTCGGCTACATCAAGATCAAGGACGAGGTAATCCGCTACACCGGCAGCACCTCGACCAGCTTCACCGGCTGCACCCGGGGCGTGCTCGGCACGATCGCTGCGCGTTACGTGGCGGACGGCGGCACGGCTGCGGCGCGGCGCGAGAAGGTCACCGAGTACGTCTACCTCGAGCTGCCCGCCGCCAAGCTCGCCTATGCGCTGCTGACCGGGGTTTTGTATGGCGACTCGGCCAACCTGCCGACCACATGGCACCTGGGGATATCGAGCAGCCTCATTCGTCTCGCGGACTTCACCGGCATCGGCGCGGACGTCTGGAACACGGCCGATGACACACTCGGCATCGTGCTGCGGTTCGAGGGCCTGACGAAGGTCGACGGCAAGGCCTTCATCGAGACCGAGATCATGCGGCTGATCGGGCATTACCTGCCCGTGTACGCGACCGGCGAGCTCGGGCTGCGCCGGATGACCCGCGTGCTGTCGGATGCCGCGGCCGTGGTTACGCTCGACGAGTCGAACAGCGTCACGGTCGGCGACCTCGAGCACGACATGGAGTCGCTGTACAACGCCTTCCAGATCCAGTGGAACTGGAACGGCAAGGACTACAGCCGGACCACCACCTATCTCGACGCCTCCTCGGTTGCAAAGCACGGGCGCGCGCCGACGATGGAGCTGAAGTTCAAAGGGCTGTACGGCGGCCGGCACACCGACGGCCAGCTGCTCAAGCTGCTGGATTCGATCCGCGACCGCTACTCGGCGCCGCCGGTGCGGCTGCGCGTGGATGTGCTGCACAGCCTGAACCGGATCGAGGTTGGCGACGTCGTGCGCGTGGCGCATGCGCAGCTGCGCGACTTCACCGGCAGCGGCGCGACGATCGATCGCTCGTTCGAGGTGCAGTCGGTCACGATCAACCACCGCACCGGCGCAGTGTCGCTCGACCTGTTTGGCTCGACTAGCCGCGCCTCGGTGGTCTCGCCCACGGTGGACACGGTGGCTCTGCCGGACGGGTTCTACACCGCCCAGGGCACCAACCTGACCGCGGTGGCGACGATCACCGCGGGCGTCATGGCGACCGGCTCGTACACGCTCACGGGTGGCACGGACCTGACCGCGGCGGGGTCAACCTGGTACTACAACGGCGACCTGACGATCCCGGTCGGGTGCACGCTGAACATCAGCGGCAACGTGCAGCTCCGCATCAAGGGCTACCTGACCGTCAACGGCACGATCACCGGCGTCGGCGGAGGCCTCGCGGGTGTGGCGGACGACACCACTCCGACGTCACTGCTCACCGGTAACCCGGGGTACGTCGGCAACTCCCGCGGATCCGACGGCCTGCTGATCTACGACGTCGAGGTCGGTGGATCAAAGCTCGCGACGAAAGCACCGGCGACGACGGTCGGCAAGAACCAGAGTTTCCCGATGCTCGCGCTCGAGGTCAGCGGCACGACGTTGCGCGGCCTGCCGACGGACATCCGCGGCACGGGCGGCGGGCCAGGTGGCAAGGTGGTGCGCAACTCCGGCACGCAGAACGCGGCCGGCGGCACGGGTGGTGCTGGCGGGGCAGGCCTCGCCACGATCTCCCGCGGCCTCGGCCTCGGTGCGAATGCGCTGATCAACCTGTCGGGCGCGAACACCGCGGCACCGTCCGCGTACTCGGTCGACCTCGGTAACGGCCCGATCGGCTTCTACCCGGGCACCGGTGCGCCGGGCGGGCCAGGCGGCTACCTGTGCCTGCTCGATGGCAGCCTCTTGTCGGTGCCGGATCTCGCCGGTCGGGTGCGGCTGCGCACGGGCACGCTCGCGTTGCCGCCGGCGCAGACCTTCGTCACCGCCGAAAAGACCAAGTACAAGAACGCGTTGAAGCCGTTCGCGGGCCAGGAAGATCCGTCGGTCACCTCCGACGTCGACCTGTCGTTCTCGGCCTCTCGAATTCAGTACGTGCCGGCGCCAGAGACCGCAGCGGCCGACATTGCGTGGCCGCCCGCGGACCTGGGAGACATGGTCCCAGACCCGCGCTTCGCGCTCTCCACCGGCCAGGACTTCTGGTACTGGGGCACGTATACAGGCGTGTCGATCTCGCTCACCGGCGGCGTCAGCGGTGGACGCCTGATCCTGACCGGTAACTCGACGGCCAAGTACGTATACGTCAACCGCGCACCACTGGCGAAGGCGGTGACCTCGCAGCAGTACAGCGTCCGTGTGCGCTGGCGGCGCACCGGCACGATCAGCGGCACGGCCTCGATCGACATCGGCGGTGAGACCTGCGACGCGGTTCCGGCGAATTACAGCATGAGCATGTCGGGCGCGTTCACGATCTCGAGCATCAACAGCGCGACCGTCAACGAGTGGCAGGAGTCGACCGGCACGCTCACGGTGGCGAACCTGCCGAAGAATCAGAACCAGCTGCCGTTCGTCACGTTCGTTATCTACATGGGCGCAGCGACCACGGGCGGCACGGTCGAGATCTCGGACTTCGTCGTCACTCCGATTTAGAGAGCAGAAGGAAATTATTGATGAGCGTGGACCTGCTGTCGCTGCCAGACAAGCTGCTGCCCGACGACGAGAACGACCCGCGGTCCGTGAAGCGCTACCGCCTTCGCGTCACGCTCGTCGCCTGCACCACGTTTCTGCTCGTCGTCTTCGGCGTGCTACCGGCGATGACCGTCGGGCTGCCGCGTATCGGCTCGATCGCCTGGGCCGCCGAAGTCGACGACAAGATCGCGAAAGCCATAGAGCCGGTGCTGACGGAGCAGCGCGCGCAGGGTGAAGTGCTGAAGGAAATCCGCATCGACCAACTGGCGACGAAGCTGCGCGAACTGCACGCGGTGCGCTGTGCTGCCGACGGCACGGGCAGGGCCCGGCTCGACTGGGAGATCGAGGCGGCTCAACGCAAGTACGTCAACCTTGCCGGCTACCGCTACCCGCTGCCGGCGTGCAAGGACTTGTGACATGAAGCGCACCGAAACGTTAGCCTACCGACGTCGTCAGAGCTCGCCGTATGTCCCAGCCACGGACCAGGCGCCGTTCGATCGTCGCTCTGCCGAGGCCGGTCTGTTCGGCCCATGCGGACATAGGCTGCGTTACGCCGTCGAGCGTCAAGACTCGGTTGTTCCTTCGATTGCGCTGCTGAACTGTGGCCGACACCCATCTGCAATTCTCGGGGCTATACGGGCCGTCGACGTTGATGCGATCCAGCGAATGACCGACTGGGCGCGAGCCCATGTCGGCCAGGAAGTGATCGAACAGCGACCATCGCTCGCAAATTCGGACACCTCGCCCACCGTACAAATGGAATTCCCGGTAACGCGGGTTGGTGCATCGCTGAACCATGCCTCGCCAGGAATTGCGCTCCGGCGAATTCGACATCATGTGGCGCCGGTTTCTCGCACCAACAAGCTCGCGCTTCCAGCAGCCACAAGAGCAAGAATTACCGGCCACAAGATTTCGGCCGATGACCGCAACTTTGGTTCCGCATTCGCACTGACACAGCCAGATGGCTTGGCCTGCAGGCGTCCTTCCATTTCGTGTCATGGCAGTCAGTCGGCCAAAGCGTCTACCAGACAAGTCGAGTGGTTTTGTCATGACTAAGCGTATCCAGACAATCTATGTAGTTTGGCATTGTAGCGCATCCCGCCCCGGCCACGACATCGGTGCCAGGGAGATCCGCGAGTGGCACCTGGCGAAGGGGTGGTCAGACATCGGCTACGCGCTCGTCATTCGCCGCGACGGCACGATTGAGCCTGGCAGGGCCCTCGATGCGATCGGCGCGCACGTCGCCGGCCACAATTCTGACAGCGTCGGGATCTGCATGGTGGGCGGGCTCGATGCCGAGGGCAAGCCGTTCGCCAGTCGGCCCGACCTGTTCACGCCGGCACAGTGGGACTCAGCGCGCGTCGTGTACGAGCTGATGCGCCGCATGTACTCGCACGCCGAGCACCTCGGTCACCGCGATCTGTCGCCCGACCTGAACGGCGACGGGAAGATCGCCCAGGGCGAGTGGCTCAAGACCTGCCCGGGATTTGACGTCCTCACGGAGATCGTAAAACTATGAACCACACCGTCCGCGGCGCAGTCATCAGCAAGACCATCTGGCTGAACGTGTTTCTGGCCGCCCTGTCGGGCCTCGAGCTGATGGGATCGAACATCACGACGATCCTCGGTCCGAAATGGGCCGCGGGACTGGTCATGGTTGGTTCGCTCACGAATATCGCGCTCAGGGCCTACACCACGATGAGCCTGACCGAAAAGGGCTACCAATCCATCGAGAAGTCCAGTGGCTGACGGTCGCCCACTATCGAGCGAAATCCGCGAGGCGCTGAAAGCGTGCCGGGATTTGCGGGCGATGGCGGACAACGGCAACCCATTCGGAGTTCGGGCGGATGTGGACATGAAGATCTCGGACATCGAGCGCCTGCTCAGCACCATCCTCAAGGCGATCGCCGGATGATCGCGCTACCCCCATGGCTCACGCTTCGACTCGCCGCAACGCTCGTGATCGCACTCGGTCTGTTCGCCATCGGCTGGAAGGCCGGCGCGACGCTGACCGAGGCACGCTGGCAGCGCGTCCAGGTCAAGGCCGAGCGAGAACACACCACCGCGCTTGCTCGTGCCAGAGAGGCTGAGCGTGCGTCCTATGCCAAAGCCGTGGAGACCAGCCGTGCATACCAGACCAGTCTCGCCGCGATTCGCGCCGAGCGTGATCGCCTGCGCGATCTGCCTCCTCGCGTTGTCCGCGTGTACGTCCCAGCCAAGCCAGCCAGCGTGCCCGCGCCCGGCGCCGCTGCCGGCGGACCTGGCTCAGCCGCCGCCGCAGCCGTTGAACTCGCGGGCGAGGCTGGATCGAGTGCTGGATTCAGTCGGGACATCGGCCCCACCATCTACGGTATCGTCGACGACAGTGACGAGCGAGAAGCCGCGTTAGCGGAGCAGGTCAGGAAGTTGCAGGAGTGGGCGGTGCGTTAAGCCGCTAGCCTGAAAGCTACGACCAGAGCGGGGACGTATCGGTCGAATCCCCGTGGGGACGCCACCGATACGTCCCCGACCTGCCGGTACTCAATCGTACCCGTAAGGTCGGGGCCCACCACGATCCGTCCAACCAGGCTGAGCGCGACCCGTTCCGGCGCCGCCGCTTCGATGATCTGCCGCAGCTGGGTGGGCGTCAGGTGCTTCAGTAGCGCCGTCACGCGGTCATCCTCGGCGGAGGATTCGAGGTCCCGCTCGAGCGCGTTGATCCGCCGGCGATTCTCGCGCACCAGCTCGACATACATGGGGTCGTCCGACTCCAGCGATCGCCGCGCTGCTTGCTCGAGTGCGCGCCTGGCCGCCGCTAGATCCCGCCGGATCAGCTTGGCCCGCGTCGATTCCTCCATCTGCGCCCGGCTCGCCGCGATCAATCCCGCCAGAAATCCCTCCGTCTCAATGTCCCGCATCACCGCACCGACCACCGCTTCCTCGAGCAATGCCCGCCGAATTTTTTTGCATGGCGCGCCGTCGAGGCGGTACTGGTCGCCGGCCGATCGCCACGGGCGTCCGTCAGGGGCCCACAACAGGCCGGTCAGTAAAGCCGACGACATTGCCCGCTTGCCGGCGGATACCTTCTCTCCGGCCGCCCAGTCGACCTGCGCCATCACCGCTTCGGCTTCGGCCTCGGTGATCAACGGCGCCTGGCAGGTGACCCAGAACTCCTGGGACTGCCTGCTGGTTGAGGACGTCGACCGCGGCGAGATCACCAAGGTCTATTCGCACGCGCAGTCGCTTGCGCAGTGCCACGAATGGCTGAACCGCGTGCTGCCCAAGGCGCAGAGAATCTCGGTCGGCAGCAATGCGCAGGCGGCGCAGAATGCAGCGGCCGAACCCGGTACCGCTGCCATTGCCGGCGAGGCTGCGGCTGAGCGCTACAAGCTGCCCAAGCTGGTCGAGAACATTGAAGACGAGCCGAACAACACGACGCGCTTCCTGATTCTCGGCAAGCACGACGCCGGCATTTCCGGCCGCGACAAGACCTCGCTGATCATGTCAGCGCCGAACCGGACCGGTGCGCTGCACGAGCTGTTGCTGCCGCTTTCGCAAGCCGGCGTCTCGATGTGCCGCCTGGAGTCCCGCCCCGCCCGCAATGCCCTGTGGGAATACGTCTTCTACGTCGATATCGAAGGCCATCGCGACGAGCCGGCGATCAAGGCAGCGCTGGAAAAACTGGCGAGCTACGCCGCCTATCTGAAAATTCTCGGGTCTTACCCGGTTGCCGTTTATTGAGGAAC
>OFQZ01000556.1_pt1 | contig 12503 bp, 23 predicted proteins | sample 1543011 | NCBI WGS metagenome assembly OFQZ01 (sample SAMN07774216, study PRJEB24372) | wastewater metagenome | isolation source: Exp Tend NO 0WW | collected 2016-02 | reverse complement strand
TTTGTTGCTCCATTAATTATATATTTTAATTATTAACCCCACTGCTCTGCGAATGCCTTTGCAATACTCCCAAATGTTTTACTTCGCTCCTTTGATCTTACGCCAAGATCATTCCCTTGTTTTGCATTTGCATACCATAATGGCTGTCTTTTTTTCTTACCGGTTTTTTTATCTGTCCACTCTAAACTTTCCCCCTCTGATACATGAGTTACATTATCACTGAATAAGTCTGGTTGTCTTTGTATTACTTTGAATATATCCATTTGAAAGTGCCATTCAGGATGACCACCGGAACAAGGTTGCAGATCACAGCTATATGCTTCATGGCCACGCTTACGAAACTCAATACATACCGCCTGGGATTCTTCACATCCTAATAGGACTATCATTTAGAATATTTTTCAATAATCAATTTTCTTTCTTTCTCAGCCAGTTTTAATTTTATATCAAGGTTTGCAATAAAATTAAGGTCCGGAAGTACTTCAATTATTTTGGATTTCATTTTGACATTAGTAAAGCGCTCATCGTATGACATCCAGTGCCACCCATTTGCTCCACTTGACATTATCAACATCTGTACCTGGGTGTAGTCATGTATCTTGGCTTGTTTAAGATCCCACTGATCTCTAAGCGATAAATTTTTAAAGTGGTTTTTTGGATTAGCAGGGCACTTTAATTCAAGTCCCCAAAATATTTTCCCCTCACTTCTTGCGACTCCATCCGGGGAACCCCCTGAGTATTTGTTGTAAGGTAAATAAATGGGGTTATCGGAACCGTGATACTGCATTACTTTGTTTCCTGTTACCATGACGTAATGATGAAATGCCGGTGCCTCATAAGCGTTACCATGCAGCAAAGCTTCTACAAATTCAAGCTTCGGCTGTTCCCATAATTCAGTCATGGATTCAATAGCCTTTTCTTCGATGTAGGTAAGCGCTGCTTTACCAAATCCTTTACCTCCTGTACCTGCATCAAGTAGGCGGTAATTTTGGGAGGCCGTAAACTTACGGTAACGATCAATATACCATTTGTCTTTTTTGTCAAGTACACTAAGCATAATTATTTTTTTGCCCAAACGAACTCGTAAATATTTCCGATTACGGTTACATGGTCTTGTTTTATGGAGTAATTATTAATTGTATAACCTACATAGGCATATTGCTGTTCATGCTTTTCATAAATGTCTTTGTGTTCAGGGATCGTTTTTATGAAGTTAAATTTAAACTCCCCGTACCCCAATTCTACCTCTGCATACCCTTCTATTAAATTAGGAAGCTTTTTATTTACGTATCCTCTACTTGGCATCTTTCTAAAGCACCAATCACATTTTAATACATCCCCTTTGTATATGTCTATACCTTTTTTATCTTTCAGTCCGGTGAATTGACCTACTGAATCAGGGATAACCTGAACGCCATCCAACGGGTCACAATGCTTTACAGATGCTAAGTTTATTTTGTTTGGTAAAATGTATAGTTTGCCGCTTTTACCACCGACTCCATGAATTAAATCTCCGTGCACCCAATCATTTGACTTTATGCAGCGACCTCTAAATTTAATCTCTACCATTTGATATGTTTTTATTTTTTCAGAAAGAGGAAGGGGCAAGAATACCCCCTCCGTTTAGACCCGAAAACTATTAATCCTAAACCATCTTAAATGCTTTTTATCTCGTTTATTTTAGAAACTAATTGAGCTGCCTTCCCTTTGTAAATAGGACTTTTAAACTCAGGCATTACAATTGATGAAATCGTAGTGATCAATGATGTCCATTTCTCTTTATCGCTGGCCTTGGCTGCATCTTCTTCCTGCTGCTTCCGGGCAAATTCACGATCTTCCTCCTGTTGTTTCTGAAGCTGTTTTACTGTAGCCGCTGCTGCTTCATTTTTATAGTTGTCCAGTGTTGCTGTGAAATCGGCTTCACTTAATTCGCTTAACTCAACTTCGGTTTGTTTTACTTCGCCAAACATTTTTAGCGTGGCCATTCTTCTGTTACCAATCTCTTTTTTTTCTGCTTTTTCTTTACGGTCTCCAATAATTGGTTCAGTAGTAGCTATTAACTGAGACCAGTTGTTATCATCCAGCCCGGTGATATCAGTTGCGGGAATTTGTACGTCATCAAAAACATAGTGGCTACCGGTAAATGTCATACCAAGTGAAGACAATTGCGCTGCACGTTTTGACTTCCTTTCTTCTTTGATCACTGCATCTGCTTTTATCTGTTCAATTGCAGGCTTAATTTTTTGCAGCAATGTTTCCCAGGCAGCATCATCAAGTAAGCAAACTTCTGTTTTGTTGTCAACATTTACATTGCCAAATGTATATGCATCTGCCTGAAATGAAAACTTCATGCCAAGCGCTTCCAACTGCATACAGCGATTTTTTATTTTTTGCTGCCGTAACTGTTCCTGCTGCTCTTTAAACTGTTCTTGCTGTTGTTGAAACTCACGTTGCTGTTTTTCAAACTCTTCTTGCTGCTGTTTCATCTGTTGTTGCTTCTGCTCAAATTCTTCACGCTCTCTCTTCTTTTTGTTTTCTTCTTCAATCCGGGCGTGTTCATTTTTTTCATACTGCAGTCTAAAAAGTGGCAGGATGGTTTCGTTATAGATTTCATCATCGGCTTCACGTATGTTCGATACCTCAATAGCGAGTTCATTTATATTCATGCAGCCATTTGCAAACACGGCACCCATTTTTATTAGTTCGGCCTGCCGGATATTATACTGAGCATCTTTTCGTTCCTCTTCTAAAGCCGCCAATCTTTTTTCTTCGTCTTCAAATATTTTTATTTGCTCATCCAATGGGTTTTGAACAATTGCGACTTCATCGAGGATCTCTTTTTCTTTGCCCAGCCATAATTTTTGTATCGAAATCGCATCTGCCCGGCCTTTTTTACACAGGTCTTCGGTAAGGATACCTATTTTACGAACTGCTTTTCTCTCATCTTTTATTCGTAAATACGTTTCTTTATCGGTTGGATTTTTAAGAACGAAGTCATCTTTTAACACAAGGCCATCTGTCATGTATTTGTTCTTCATTGCGTTAAGAACTTTTTTTGTGACATTGTTTTCTGCGAGCTTGTTGTCAATAACTTTTTCCAGCGGAAGTTCTTTTATTACTTCGTGGGGAGTTATTTCAGGCTGGTTTTTAAGTTTGTTTTTTGGGGCTGTTGATGTTGACATGATAATTTATTTTTTAAGTGGAAGATTGTTTACAATTTCTTTTGCTTCGATGTTGTATTTAAACTTTGTAGAATTTAGATAAGCCAGTGCCTCTTCACGGCTACCATATTTTTTCAATTTCTTTTTTAATTGTTCAAATAATTTATTTGTAACCGCATCTACTTCTGCGGCTGGTACAATAGCTAACCCATTACGTTTTGATACCACATCCAGGCTATTGAGTCCACTACCAAACTGCATGAACTTACCTCCGAATGCATTTACTATACAAAGAGATTCAAGTGTGGCTGCATAGTGGGTGTTTTCTCCGTATTGGTCCAGTGGGAAAGTTGCTGCACCCACGATTTGATATATTTGGGCACCGGTATCCGCTGACACGATCTTTATTTCTATGCTGCCACTTGCAAAATATCTTTTTTGGTTTACGTTAAAAATGTGGTGACTGAAATTTGATTCCGAAACAAATACACCAAACTTGTCCTCCATGTATTTAATCTTCCTTTTAACGGTACCAATCGGCATATAATAAACATCCTTACTGAGTTCAATAAGATCGTCTGGTAAACAGGGGGTATCGAGCCATTCAATTAAATAATTCTGTTCCATAAGTTTGTCGGGTTTTATTTTATGTGTAGTAAAAAAAGTAAGCGAGCCTTAGATTAAATCCATCCAACATGGTTGATCAGATTATAACCTTAGCCCACTTACTTTTTCTTTTTAAGTTTTTCTTCTGCAGCCTGGGCAAAGAATACACCTACCGGAATACCTGTTATTTCTTTGTTGTCACGGACCTTGTTAACGGTTTCCGTTTTTATCTTAACGCTTTCAAAGGTTTCGTTAGATACTTTTTTATTGATTTGCTTTGCCATGTGGAGTAAATTTTACACAAGATACTACTTATTCCCACATCTCCAAATAAATCTTACCAATTAACAAAGAAAACATCCCCAAACCACAACCCATTTTGCCCATAACACCTCTGCTTTTTTCTCCCCCCACAGCGGGGGTACGGTACGTGGTAAGGTAGGGGGTGAAAATTCCGGGGGAAAGTCGGTATGGTTTTAGGGGGGTGCCCGGTTTTTTTGGGAGTAAAAAGAATGCTTTTTTATTGCCTGCCTGCTGGGGGCCGGTGTTGATCGGTAAGCATTGCGCCGCTTCGCTGGTTCCCTGTCCTGTATTGGGTTACATAGTTTATAAGGGTTAATATTTAAAGGGTTGAAGCCAGGGGAAAATTTACGATCTTGGCCTTTTGTTGGTACCGTTTATCAGGATCTTTTACCGCTCATCATTTTATATTACCGCTCATCCCAATTCACTTGGTTACTGGTGGCCAGGGCTGTAGCTTTTTATTGGTTTATTGAATCAGCCTTTCCTTTATGGGAGAGGCTCTTTTTTTATACAATCCTTTGTGGTATTGGGTTTCAAAGAAATTGCAATATAGTTGCAAAAATAAATATCAATTATTATTTTGCAATACGCAATACGCAATATACCTTTGACCTCATGGAAAAACAAAAAAGACATTCAAGAACGTATAAAGCCACAGATGCGGTTTATACCAAAGCCATGAAACGGGCAAAAAGATGTAAAGTAAACCTTGCTAACATAATTGAATTGTTTGTTTCTGATTATGGAGAAGGGTTACATGGAAGTTATAATGAATTTGCTCCACCCATTAAGAAAAAATAAACCACATGACCAATAGAATTATTTAACTACTCAAATTTACCACAAATGACAAACTTTTTTCAAAGCTGCACCACCTTACAGGAAGTGAAAGACCTTTACAGAACTTTAGCGAAGGAACACCACCCGGACAAGGGCGGGAACCTGCAAACAATGCAGGAAATAAATAACCAATATACCAGGGCGATCAATACAATTGCCAAGGGCGGCAAGTTTACAGCAGCAGAAGCAGAAGCGGAAATTTTACAGGCTGAAGCATACCAAGAAGCAGTTAACAAAGTTTCCCATTTAGAAGGATGCACTTTGGAGCTAATAGGTAGCTGGTTATGGATAACCGGAGACACAAAGCAGCACTGTAAAATATTGAACAGCGAGCCGGCCCGCTTTAATTGGGCAAAGAAAAAAACTGATCTTTCGGCCTGGTTTTTTAGAACCGCCGAATATAAGACCAGCAACAAGGGCCAAAAAATGGGGTTAGATGCTATCCGTAACAAGTACGGGAGCCAGACAATAACAAGCAGCGCAAACCATTATAAGTTAACAGCATAATTTAACAAGGCCCGGAACCAGTAAAGTAACCGGGCCACAAACTTACCACAATGCAAATAAATTCAAATTTCAATTTTCATATTGAAACACTTAAAAGAGACTGCGAAAATATTTTTGATAGTAAAGCCTACGACTCAATTTTAAGCGCAGCCAGGACACTTTTCGGATATAAAAATGTAACCTACAATGAAAGTAAGATTTTTATAAAAGATAAAGTTTGTATTGAATTATCATTAAGTTGGAACGAACAAAAAGCATACATATACACTTACTTTGATCTTAATATGAAAACCGGCGAAGCTATGAAAGACCAACAGGATATTAACTACGAATTAAGAAATATAAACCCGTCCTTTCGCTTGTTTGGACTGAATGAAATAATACAATACCTGCAAATAAAAGAGATAGAAAACAGATTTATAAGCAATAACGAAGGATAATTTTAACCAATAAATTTTAATACAATGATACAGCAACTAACAAAACAAGAGGATGCAATTTATACCCAGCTTGTAAGAGAATATAATAAAGGCAATTATCAACAAGTTTGCAGCCTTGACAGTTTTTTAAAAAACAAATGGGAAAACGAAAAGAACGAAAGTAAAGCAGCTACATATTATCAAATATGGTTTTTTGCCTGCGAAGATTATTAATACCACTCATAACAGTATTTTACCGTCCATCATTTAGGCAGGTAAAATGTAAAAACAACAAAGTACTTTTATAATCTAAATAAATTTACCACACATGAACCAGATAATTGATTTTACAAAATTTAACCAATCTTACAGGCAGATACAACAAGAAGCTACAGAAAAATACAGGGCCGAAATGCTACAAAGAGGCATGGAAGAAATACGCAAAGATGATTTTTTACAAATGCTTGCTGAATTAGGTTATAAAATAGACAGCAGCACCTTTAATTATTATAATAATTTAAACGAGCTGCATTATAAAGCCAGATCAATGAACTATACCGATATTAAAACAAAGCAATCATTTGCACACTTTGAGCAGCGATACACAAACAGCGCAAATCTGGATAAACTGCAAAAAATTAGAGGACATTATTTTGTGTATGATAAAGGCAGAATTTGGGAGTTATAAAAATCATTTTAAATTATTAAACTTTTACCACAATGCAAACAGCAGCAACAAATTTAAACCCGCTCTTTATTGACCAGATAAGCAACTTTGCGCACCTGGTAACACCAGAACCCCAAACAAAGCAGCAGTTTTTAAACACTGTAAAATCTACCTACAGCACCGGGAACCCCAAAACAATGCTTTTTTATATGGCAGTAGAGAAAAGCACCTTTGAAACGATAAGACTAAACAACACCAGAAGCACAATTTTATTTAATCAATAAATTTTACTGAAATGAATAACGTATTTAATCAAATTAGTTTAACACACCGGCAAATTGATCTGTTTAATAAGATCAAGCGCAAAGGCCGGGACGAACAGGAAAGCCAATATTTATTTCCTGGATTATACGGACAAAAGGCACTAACTAAAAGAGAAAAAGGAGCCTGGAAAAACTTTGAAAGAGAAGTAAATAAAAGAAACTTAGCACAAATTAAATTCAGAATATTTTAAATTTTACCATCATGCAAACATACCCCGTAATTAACTGGAATAACGCAACCGCAAAAACCGGCGAGCAATTGGAATTTTTCCCGCTTACCTGCACCCCACACAATGAAAACTGCACACCAGCAGGACAGAACCGGGAAGATCAAATAAAAGAATGTACGGCATTGATAAACCAGATTATAAGGAAAGCAGGCCAGCCGGACCCCGGAGCCGAATTTTTTATAATTGAAAACACAGGCCACGACTTCGGAACCTATTTTGAAGCCGGTATTTTTTACATCCCAACACCTGAACAGGAAGAGGACGAGGAAGGCCAGGAAGACAAAGAAGAAGAGGAAAGCCAGAGCGAAATATATGCGATGGTAATAGAGCAAAATATACCCGATACATGGGACGAAGAAGCTTTGCAAGAGTTAAGAGCTTCAGGGCATACAATGTACCAACCGGCAAAGGTTATAAAAATGAAAGCCGCATAATTTACCACAAAATAAAATTTACAAAAAATGAAAACATTCAAAAAAACCTATTGCCCCGATCAAATAGAAATAAGCGGAACTATTTTAAAAATGTACGCCGCCGCTTCAGCACTTGCAAACATGAACGCAAGGCACCGAGCCGCAGAATTAAAGGCCCAGGGTTTAACCGTTGCAATAGTTGAAGTATTAAGCAACCAATTAAAAGGCAAACCCGATCTGCATGGCAAACCATACACCCCAAGCGTTTTTATTTATACCGATCTGCACACCGAGGAACAAATAAAAGCCTGGAGAGATAAAGTAAATTTTTGGAAAAAAATGTTTTCACCAAGAACGGACAAATATAAAAAAGAAGTAAGGGCCAGAAATAACAGCACCAAACCCAATTTTTTGCCGGATGAAGCAGCAGCACAGAACCAGGCAATAAAAGAATTACTAAACTAATTTACCACACACTAAAAAATAATTTTATGAACTTCAAAGACGTAGTAAAACAAAGAGAAGCAACAAACGAAATTTTGCACCATATTAAAGCCCCGTTTCGTTTGGCATTTATGACACAGTTACACGATAGCGACAGAAGCAAGCGGGTAACTATTGAAATAGGAACGCCGGAGCAAATAGAGAAAGGCCACGCACAAAATAATCTTCTTTATTATGCAAAGATCAACGAAGCCAGTAAATTTTTAACAGGCTTTAATGCTGCACTTGCTGCACTATCAAATTTTTCAGCCCCAGTAAACCAGGATAAAAAAGTATGCAATAAGCCCTACACAGGTATTTATGAAGTAAGGAGAAAAGAAAGCAGCACAGAATATTGCTATATAAAAGCAGACAGCCCAGCAGAGGCCGAAGAAATAGCCGCCGATCTTGATCCGGAAGCATGGACAAGCTGCCAGGATTACACCGCAGACACAGAAGATATAATACCAGCCACGCCGCAAGATTTAGCAGGGCGCATTGTAAACGATGCAGAAGGGTATTTTAATTACAGCCCATCTAAATGTATTGATAAAACTTCAACCGATAACGAACTTTTAAAATAACCAACAGTTAAAAAATAAAATTATGAATAACAAGCATACCCCCGGCAAATGGGAAAGTAAACAATCAAGAGGAAATAATATTTATGAATATAAGGTTATTTCCCCCAACTTAAAAACCATTTGCGAAATGGAAGCAGACAGTAAGGCCGATATTGAACAAGTAAAAGCAAACGCCCAGCTAATTGCAGCAGCCCCGGAACTTTTACAAATGGTTTATGATCTAAAACAATGTATTAAAAGATTAACCCAGGACGGTTTAAGCCAGTTTGACAGAGACACCGAAGCGCAATGGATAGGAGAGGCACACGAATTGCTGAACAACGTAAACCCGGATTATTATAGTAATGCAAATAAAAATACCGTTCATCATTGATATTTACCGCCTATCATAAAACACTTGCAGCAACAAAATACAAATAGTAGTTTTATATATCAATCAATTATTTACCGCAAAACAAAATTTTATGCAACCAGCTACAAAAAAATTCAGATCATTTACAGATTTATCAAAAGCCTTTAACAGCGATAAAGAAAGGCCGGAGACCTGGAAAGAGTTTTTAAAAGACAAAGGCCATACGCCGGAAACATTCAGTTATTTACCGGACAGTTTAAAAATGTCTTTAAAACTCAGCTTTTCAAAGAAGTAAAAAATAAAAACATGAAAACAAATAAAGCCTATACAGTATCATTTAAACATTTTGGAGATATAATAGTACCAGCAGGAACGCCGGTAACACATAAGACAGCCTGCGGGATTGATGAAAAATATCATTTTGTTGATTCTACAAAATGGATTGATGAAAATTACCCGGATATTGCCGGTATCTTAAAACATGATGTTATTTATTACGGTATAGATGTACCAAAAGAATTTATTGAATATTAATTAACTCAAAAATTTACCACAGATGCAAAATACATTATTTGACACAGCCCCACAGCAAACCAAAGCCGAAAATTTGATCTTCAATAACATGGAAGATATTAAAGCCGCTATTTCAGAAATCAAAAAAGAAGAAACAACTTTTGAACGCTTAAAGGAACTGCAAACCTACTTTATTAATAATGAAGACAAGACAGCCGCCGAAATTGTCAGCCGGTTAACAATTGCCAGTATCAACACATTTATTTTTTCACACCCAGGCAGTAAAAAAGCGCAATTGGTTAAAAGCATGACCGAGGCCATTAGCCAAAGTTTTGATATTTGCGAAGGTATGTTATCTTATAGCTGGACTTATGGAGAAGAGAAAAAAAGCGATCCACGCCGGGAAGCATTACAGGCCCGCTTTGACAGCACCACGCCGGAAATGTACCAAGCATGGAAAGACGAGAGAAGAGCCAAGGCAGCAGCATTTAAAAAGGCAATGGAGAACCCCGAAACGCTACAGGAGTTTAACACCTTTGTAAAACGTAAAGGAGAAGCGGCACTAACTATAGAGCAGCGGGAAATTTTCGATGAATTAAGGACAGGAATAACCAAGGAACAAAAAGCAGCAGCAGCAGAAAGAAAGGCCCAAATTTCAGCCGTTGCCCTTGATGATACCGAGATGATAATAATTGAAACCGTACACACTAAAAAAAATATTCCTTTGTGGGTAGTGAGGTTAAGTGAAAGAGTTGAAAAATATATCTTCCAGGATCTTAACACCAGAGCCAAACAGTTAGGGGGATATTATAGCAGCTACAAAGGGAGCGGAGCAATACCGGGCTTTACATTTGAGCGCAAAGAGGCCGCAGAATTATTTATACAAATTAAGGAAGGAGATATAAACGCCAGCGAATTAAGAAAGGCCATAAATGCAGAACGGACACAGGACAGAGCGGAAAATTTACAGGCCAAGGCCGAAAGCATAAACGACAAAGCAACCGAGGAACTCAACAGGGACCGGCAAGATAATACAGCAAGACGGGCAAGAATGGCAAGCCATGCAGAACAAAGAGCCGCCGCCGATATTGTATTTTCTATTACCTTAAATAAAATTGCCGAAGGCATACAGGCCGGAACCGTTAAGCACCTGGAGAAATTGACCACTATTGCCCAGCTTGAAGAACTGGAATATATTTTGAGCCGCTGCAAATGGAAATACATACAAGATAAAAAAATCAGGGAAAACGATTTTATTTTCAGCGCTGATGTTATCGAATACGCAGAATATCCTAACCCCGTAATTTATAAAGACCATATTTTTTCTATCCTAAATAAAACACAATACGACAGCGGCAAAAAATTAGCCACTTTCAGGATAGCAAAAAGAATTAAGGCACTGAAACCGGAGCAGGAATTTTTAACCGTTTTTCCGGGCAAGTCTTTAGAAGATTTTCAAAATGTACTTTGTGTAAGTTCAAAAGGCATTGATAAATACGAAACCGAGAGATACAAAAACGCAAATATCCGGCTGCAAAGAATTACGAGGTTAGGGATTACAACAATTTTTGAACTCAGGACAGCACTTCGGGAACTGGTAAGAATAAAAGAAGGGGTACAGATTACAGACGAACAAAAGAAAATGCAGCAGATCAGGGAACTGGAAAGAAAATTTGTAGGTAAGAAGATAGACGGATTTTTCCCAACACCGCCAGAACTTGCCGCCGAAATAGTAAGAAAGGCCGGTATTGTTGAAGGTGATATAATTTTGGAACCGTCAGCAGGCTTAGGCCACTTAGCCGATATTATAAGCGAACTGCACCCAGGTAACACCCTGTTAGTAGGTGAGCAAAACGGTGATCTTTGCGAAGCCTTAAAACTGAAAGGGTACAACGTAAGGCACGATAATTTTTTCAATGTTTCACAATTTGGAGCAGACCCCGATAAAATTATAATGAACCCGCCATTTGAAAACCTGCAGGACATTGACCACGTAAACCATGCATGGCATTTATTAAAGCCAGGGGGCCGGATAGTTGCAATAATGGCAGGTAATAAAAGCAGGGAGACAGCCAAGGTAAAAGATTTTATGCAGTTTGTTGATCAATACGGTACATGGGAGCCAAACCCCCAGGGAAGCTTTGCAAGTGCATTCAGGCCAACAGGAGTAAACACGATAACGGTAATTTTAGATAAACCATAAAGATCTTCTATTGTGGTAAATAGAGCAAGGCAAATGGGTGAGTACTGGATATTTTTATGTCGGATGAAAACCCTTTGCTTTTTTAAAAACTTTCCTGATCAATTAACAATAAATTTATTAACGGCATACACAATATATTATCGTTAAAATATTAATCATGCTTAACAGATCCAAAATAAATTCTTCCGGGCAACTTACCCACATGATAAGCAAAGACCTGTTTGCAGATACAAAGAAGCAGGTTTTTAGCGCAAAAACCGGCAAGTGGCTGGGTACCATTGACACCGCCGGAGAACTGAATTTTGGGCCGGAGAATGAACCAGAAGAGCAGCAGGACCAGGCACCAGTTAACCCCAATCAAATAAGTTTATTTTAAATAACTAAAAACAACTAAAATGAAAAAGCAAGATTTTGATTTCACTATCCCATTATTAGGACTTATTCTTTTTATCTGTATTATGGCTGCATCTTGCTCCCGTTCTGGGTATGGCTGTCATGGTAATTCTAAGATAATGACAAGGGTAAGGTAATACACATTTATTTAACAGACTAAAAAAATAAAATTATGAGAACAATAAAAGAAATTCGACAAAGTGTAGTTCAAATATCTGATGATTTTAAAGTTGGCGATTATGTGTTTGCTTGTAAATGGCCAGATGCAGAACCAACAGATAGATGGGCGGTTGATATTATAAAAGAAGTTTCACTAAATATAGGCAATGGCATGGCGGGTATTTTCTTTGAATCATCTGGTATTATCCCTTACAAATACGCTGTAAAAATAACAGCAAAAGAAGGCAATAAGATTTTGCGTTATTGGCTGAACAGGTACAAATGACTGCTATGTCCGCCCAATAGAATTACTGAAGTGTGGCAAGGGGCAAAATATAGCATAGAAC
>OFQZ01000553.1_pt1 | contig 12517 bp, 12 predicted proteins | sample 1543011 | NCBI WGS metagenome assembly OFQZ01 (sample SAMN07774216, study PRJEB24372) | wastewater metagenome | isolation source: Exp Tend NO 0WW | collected 2016-02 | reverse complement strand
TGGCGGCGCTGCAAGCTGGAACCGAACGATCATCGGCTACACCGAAGGCGAAATGCCCGAGCCAATCTACGGGGACACGATCTTTGTCAGCACACCTTGTCAACAGGAATTCGCAGAGCAAGTGCCTGTTCTGCTGGCAAACCCGGCCCTGCTGCACTACACCCTGGTAGCCGCACTTACTGAACGCTTCCCGGATGTCAAAGCTCCGACGCTGGAAGAGGGCGAGGCGTTTTGTGCTTCGGTGATACCTGAGCCGGTGGCTGAGATATTCACCCCCCAGTAGGGTTTGCGAAGAACACGTTGCATTGGCACAGTGCCACAAGACGCAAGGCATAGACCGGGCGCATAACCACTACCAAGGATTGAACCATGCCACCAGAAGATGATTTAGACGGCGAAGTTATCAGCATCAATGGCGAAAGTTCCGTTGAAGATGAAGCGAAACCAGGCGCACCGGAAGACCGGGGCGATGTGGTCGAAACGCCGACCGGAGTAGATGCATCCGAGGACGACCACCAAGAGCGCAAAAGCGCCGGTATACCCAAAGCCCGCTTTAACGAAATGAACGAAAAGCGCAAGAGCGCCGAAGCCGAGCTTGAAGCGGCCAAGGCAGAGATTGCCCGACTCACCCAGGCGCCAAAGCCAGCACCGGCAAGCGCGGCAACGGTGGAGCCCGCATCCGACTTTGACGAGGACGCTAAGGAAGAAGCCTATATCGAGGCCATGCTTGAAGGCGACACCGCCAAGGCCAAGGAAATCCGCAAGGAAATCAATGCCCACTTGCGCCAGCAGGCCGCAGTGGAAGTTGAAACCCGCAGCAGCCAGCGCCAGCAGGCCGACAACTTGCAGGCCGCATCGTCCAAAGCGGTTGATGACTTCCCGTATCTGGATACCCCCGACGGCGAATTTGCACTGGGCTTGATCGTGGCGCAACGCAATGCCGACATTGCCCGTGGGATTGCACCGCATATCGCCCTGGCCAAAGCAGTTGAGGCCATCGCGCCGAAGTTCGCACCGCCTGACAGTGACGCGACCCCCAGTAGGGGCTTGCCTGCTGGCAAAGCACAGGCAGATACTCGCACGCAAGGTGCAATCGAACGTGGAGCAGCGGATTCACTCCGTCAGCCCGCATCGTTGCAGGCCGGCATAGGCAATCGGGCAGATTCTGTCCGGGTGAATGTGCAGGCACTGGATGAAGACCAGTTTGCAAACCTCTCCTTGGCTGAAAAGAAACGGCTTCGGGGGGATTAAAACTTCACCGGCAGGGGCTCACCACCCCTAGCCCTTTATCAGAACTGGTGACCCTCGCCCCATGACTGGCGTTAAACGGTCTGGCTCCTTGACAGCCCAAAAAGTCATGTTTCCGCGAATGGCAGCGCATTGCCCGAATGCAAACCCTTTTTATGGAGACATGAATCATGTCATTGACCAATTTCGCCGCTCTTACGTCGGCACAAAAAGTAGTCTGGTCCCGCGATGTGTGGCAAGCCGCCCGCGACCAGATGTTTATCAAGAAGTTCACCGGCAGCGGTGACAACTCCGTGATCCAACGCATCACCGAGCTTACAAAGACCGAAAAAGGCGAACAGGTGTTGATGCACTTGGTTGCTGATTTGGTCGACGACGGCGTGATCGGGGATAACGAGCGCGAAGGCAATGAAGAAGCGATGCAGTCCTACTCGCAGACGCTGAACATTGACCTGATTACGCACTCCGTTCGCAACAAGGGCAAGCTGAGCGATCAAAAGTCGATCATCAAGTTCCGCGAAATGGGCAAGGACCGCCTGGCCTACTGGCTGGCGAACCGTGTTGACCAACTGGCATTCTTGGCACTGTCTGGTATCAGCTTTGCGTACAAGAACAACGGCGAAGCCCGCACCGGCTCACCATTCCCCAACCTGGCGTTTGCTGCTGATGTGTCCGCACCGACGAACAAGCGAAGTGTGATGTGGGATGGCTCCGCCCTGGCAGTGTCGGCTACTGGTTCGATTACTTCGGCCTACATCCCCAGCTACAAGATGATTGTTGATGCCGTGGCCTACGCCAAGGAAAACTACATCAAGGGCCTGATGGATGGCGGCAAAGAGTATTACGTCATGTTTGTGGCGCCCGGTACCCTGGCTGCGCTCAAGAAGGACGCGGACTACCAGCGCGCAGTGGTGGGTGTTGCTACCAAGGCAGGCGAAACCTCGCCATGGTTCACAGGCGGCACGGTGATGATCGACGGCGTGGTGATCCACGAACACCGCTTGGTCTATACCACCAAAGGTACGGCAACCAAGTGGGGTTCCGGCAACGCGATCAACGGCACACGTTCGCTGTTGTGCGGCGCCCAGGCGCTGGGTATGGCCGACATCGGCATGCCTGAGTGGAACGAAAAAGAGTTCCAGTACGGGGCGCAGCAGGGCATCAACATTGACAAGATGTTTGGCCTGCTGAAACCAAAGTTCTACAGCATCTACAACGGGTCTGTCCAAGACTTCGGGGTGCTTGCGATTGACCATTTCGCGCAATAGTATCAATCCTTCGTTTCTTTTACTCCGTGTGCAATAAGTCTTTTGTGCATGGAGTGGAAGACGAAAAGCAGCCGGAGCTTTCCGGCATTTCCCCCTGTTGTTGAAAAGGAAAAATCATGGCTATCACCAAAAACTCTGCCCGCCAAGAACTGATTGCGGCATTCGTTGACATCAACCTCGCTGACCTGACAACCAACGTCGCGGCCAATGCACTGGATCTGCCAGTCAATGCCGTGGTTGTGTCGGGCCAACTGATTACCACCGAAGCGTGGAACTCGACTACCTCTGACGTTCTGGACGTTGGCGATGTGACCAGCGCAACCCGCTACCTGACCGACGGCAACATTCGCGCCCTGGCTGCGCGCGTGGAACTGGTACCTACCGGCTACATCCATACATCGACCGAAAAGCAGTTGACTGTGACATGGACCAGCGGCGGCGGCACTCCAACCACCGGCAAGGTGCGCCTGGAAGTTCTGTACTACGTCAAAGGCCGCGCAGCCTTCTCGCAAGGTTAATCAGGTTTCTCCTTGAGTGGTGCCCTTCGGGGCTTTTAACCCCCTACGGCTTGATCCCCGTAGGGTTTTTTGGATAACTGAGGATTCACTATGAAATTCCGATCTACCACCGGCTCTGATATTCACATTGCCCTTACCAGCGGCCACACCGCCCTGATTACGTCAGAGCCTGCCGAACTGGACAAGCTGTTTCACAAGGAAGCCATTGCCCGCGGCGCCCTGCCTGAAGGCGTAGAGCCCGAAGTTACGGCGGAAAATACAGGCTTCAACCGCAAGGATGCAATCATCGCTGCGCTGGAATCCATGCTTGACGGCGGCGATGAAGGCGACTTCAAGAACGACGGCACCCCTGATCTGCGCAAGGTCACTGCCAAGGTGGGCTTCAAAGTGGACCGCGAGGAAGTTGATGCGGCCTGGGCTCAGTTGTCGAAGATCGACTAAATGACCACGACAGAACTGCTTGCCATCTTCCGTAGTGAAGTGGCCGACGAGCAGGCGCCCTACCTTTGGGCCGATGCTCTGATCTACAGCTACATTGACGACGCGCAAAAGCAGTTCTGCCGCCTCACCTACGGCATACCTGATGCCCGAGCCTTCACTATCTCCCTGGTTGCAGCTACCGAGTGGTACGCCCTCGATGCAGAGATCATGGAGATTCTTGGCGCGTTTGATTCAATGGGCCGGTCTATCCCCGTGATGACCCGCGACGAGAACCTTGCGCGCAATGTCGTGTTCGACGGGCGTACCGGGTTCCCACAAGCCTTTTTCAAGGGCATGGAGAAGGGATTTCTACGCGCCTACCCAATCCCTATCGCTTCCGGCACCGTGAGCCTGGAGACACGCAGGCTACCCGCGACCGTATCAAGCGGTTCATCGTTCGAGATTGACGCACAGTACCAGCTAGGGCTTGTTGCGTGGGTGAAGCACAAAGCCTACAGCAAGCAGGATTCGGAGACTGCCGACCCCGAATTGTCCAAGCGGTACTTTGACGAGTTCAATGCCTACTGCCAGCGATCAAGGATAGAGATAGGCCGCTTGAATCGCAAGGTGGCCGTGGTGAAGTTCCGCATGCCGTAATCACCCCCACTAGGGTTTGCCCAAAGTGCCAAGGGTTTGCATGATGCCGCCATGCTTGATACCGCATCGCCCTCCAAGATCACCGCTTTTCGGGGATTGAACAACGTTACCGACTCCTTGCGGGCCGGGATGGAATGGCTTGCGACCGCCGACAACATCAATATCACCGATACCGGGGCAATTGAAAAGCGACTTGGCTATTCCCTCGTTTCTCAGTTTGATGATGCAGCAGGTGAAGTCACAAGCGCATACAACACGGTGGATTTTCAGCGCATGTATGTCGTCCAAAACCAAGCCATCAAGACCTTTGACCTTACCCCCCTGGTAACACTGACTTCATCCGACCCGGTGTACTGGGCTGAGATTAACGACCAGGTGTTCTACAACAACGGCACCGACTCAGGGATCATCCTTCCCGACAACACGGTATTGCAGTGGGCCTGGCCAATACCTGACGCGCCAACAGTTGTAGCGGGCGGTACAGCCAGTTCAAGCGCAGCCGCAGCCGGAACCTACCAATTCTGTTGCACCTACCTGATGCCCGACGGACGCGAAACGGGCGCCAGTGCAACGGTATCGGTGGACCTGGCCGAGCGTCAGATGGTCGTCATAACCCCACCACTGCGGGCAGGATATGAAACCCTGGTCTATGTGGCTCCGGCCAATTCGACCGTGTTCCAACTGCTGGGCTCCATGACGGCGCCGACCGTGCAGACCATCAACCCCGACAACTTGGGCCGCGAACTGCAAACCCAGTTCTTTGACCCGCTTCCAGCCGGCGCAACCGTGGCGCAGGAATGGAAGGGGCGCATTTACGCGGCCCAGTACATGCCGTCGGTCGGGCAGACAGCCGTGTGGTTCAGTGAGCCCTTGGGGTTTCACTTGTTCAACCTGAGTAGCGGCTATTTCCTTGTACCAGGGCAAGTCCACATGCTGGCGCCACACGAATCCGCTCTTGTCGTCGGCACCGACACCCGCCAGTTTGCCTACACAGGCGCAGCACTGAACCAAATCGCAGATTACGGCGTGGTACCAGGAAAGTCGTGGGACGTGGATGGAGACCGTCTCCTGATATGGACGACGCGCGGAATATGTTCTGCGCTTCCGTTTGTGAACCTGACAGAGAAGCAGGTATCTGTCGCGCCAGGAGCCCACGTTGCTAGTTGTGTCGTTCACTCTGGGGGCCAAAAGCGGTTCGTGGCGTCAATCCAGCAAGGCGGGGAGGCTTTTAATGCACGCTGAGCTATATCGTGCAGGTGCTATGGAGCTTGCGCTTAGCGGCCAAGTAGGCGTCGTGGGCGAGTTCAGCCGACATGAAGGTGCCGAGGTAGTGCTTCGTGCCATTTACGGTTATCTGAGCTGCCCAGTTCGTCCCGTTCTTGCTGACGCCAAGGACTCCGTGGGCGCTACCGGTTTTTGGACGTCGCTGATTCTGCATGTTCCCGGCTTGCGAAACATCCCTCAAATTACTAATTCGGTTGTTGCTTGGGTCCCCATCAATATGGTCGACGCTTTTAGTCGGCCAAAACCCAAACTCATAGAGCCACGCCAATCGGTGCCCAGCGTAGGCCCTGCCTTCCACGCCGATCTCCAGATACCCTCGGTTGTAGCTTCCGGCAACGTCTCCCGCGTGAATGTGAGTTGCGAGTCTTGCACGCCACGTAAACACCCCAGTTTCTGGGTCGTAATGAAGAATTTCACGCAGGCGCTCTGCGGTAAGATCGGTCTTAGCCATGATGTACTCCAGTTACTGATTGGTCAGAGGCCCGCCCGTGTTATCAGCACCGGTGGGCTTCGCTATTTTATCACCCGTGCCTGTTCTTGTGCTACGGGAATCACCAAATGCCTACATGAAGCCGCCCTAGCTGCGGCGGCTGTTCGCATGCCTGCAAAACACCGCAGGATTTTCAACCCTTCCGGGGCATTGACCCCCTTCAATTCCCTTTAGGAGAAACAAATGACGATTCGCTTATCAACAGGAGCCCGAAATGGACTCGCCCAAGGCATGGGCTTTGGCGGCATGTTCAACCGTGGCGTAATCCAAATCTGGAGCGGCACCCAACCCGCAAGCGCCGATGCAGCCGCTACCGGTACTCTATTGGCCACTGTCTCGACCAGCTCGGGCGCAGTGACCCAAGAGGTACGCGCCACCGGCACCGTGACCCTGAATACAGGCGCATCGGGTAGCGTCAATACCGTGACCGTTGGCGGCTTCAACATCATCCCTGATGGCGCCGTGAACTTCAACACCTCGTTGACACAGACCGCAGCCGACCTGGCAGAAGCGATCAACCGCAACGGCATCTTCCAGGCGTCGTCCGCAGGCGCTGTGGTGACCATCACCCCGCGGCCAGGCGCTGGTACCACCTACAACGCGGCAGTTGTCACGGCTACGCTGACCACCATCACTGCGGCCTACGCCAATATGTCGGGCGGTGTGGCTGCGGTCAATGGCTTGATCTTCGGGGAACCTGTTGCCGGGCTCATTGGCAAGGGCACCGGTCAGGTTTGGAGCTTCAATGGCGCCGTCGCTGGTACCGCTGGCTGGTATCGCCTGGTGCAGAGTGCGTCGGATGGCGGCGGGCTGCTCAGTGCTGCACCTTGGCTGCCGCGCATGGATGGATCGGTTGGTACTTCGGGCGCAGACCTGAACCTATCGAACATCGTGATCGCGGTAGGTGCGCCAACCACGATAGATACCTTCAGCTTCCAGGTTCCAGCGTCCTAAAGTGTGGAACACCGGCTCATTGAGGGCGGAGGGGAATACCTCCCTTTCGCCCGGAACTGCATAAGGCGACTGCAAGCCACGGGGCAACCCTACGGATCGCAGCGCTTTGACATTGACGGCGTTTCCATCAGTGTCCGTATTGAGCCTGGTGTCGAGTTCATCCATATCAAGGGAAGCAAAGTCACAGTCTCGCCCATGGACAGCGGGGTCGTGGAGATTTTCGCGTTCAACGAAGAGAACCCGGCCCGCCTGTTGAGTGGCATCCTGTACGAGTCGTCCTACGTGTCCAGCTACACGGCGGCTTATGCGATGCACGGCGCGAAGTACAAGGAAGTCAACTACCGGACCAACACCGCGACGGACGGCCAGCAGATCGCGGGCTTCCTGCACTTCAGCGGCAATGCCTTCAAGGGCTGGATGCCGGAAGACGCGACCGAGGCCAAGTCCTTCGAGCGGGAAATGATCGAGGACACAACGACTGACCCACCGACGCTTACGCCTGACCCGGAGCAGCTCACACTAGTTGGTAAGAAGGTGTCCACCTTCATCGTTCCAGCGTCCATCTTCACCGGCAAGTGCCGCCTGTGGGTGCAGGCCATGTACGGCGCCTGGAACAACAACGGGGAGGACTCCGGCATCTGGCCAGCGTGGACCGGATTCGAAAGCTCTGTTGCCCCGGCGCTCTACATCCCGACCGCGCTGCGCGACAAGACCGACTACGGCATCACCGACATGGGACTGCTGCTTTCGACAAATTGCGGCGTGTGGCTGAACCAGGCCACGGGCGAACACTGGCTGATCGTGCCGCCGTCAGCAACCACGGCCACGGTCTTTTACCCGCTTATCTCCAACGCATCCGGGGAGGCATGGCGCAAGCACCTGATCACCGCCAGTCCAGACACATCCAGGATACCGAACTCGACCCTACCCGCCGAGGACATCGCCCACCTTGAGGCCCACATCCTGGCCTACTGCCTGCCTGACCGGTCCTTGGCTATCAGTGTGAGCACGCCGTCGGTGTTCTCTGCAAAGGTGGCGCAATCGTTGAGCTACGGCTGGCACTGGAACTGGGCAGGCACTGAAGCGGTCATCGTGACGAACGAGTCGAAGTTCTACGGCTGGGACCCCCTCGACACCCTACGACCACTGACTCAGGTCGAGTCCCAAACATCGGTGCTGGGAGTCCAAGCATCCACCGGCGAAGCAGGGGAGACGGTGTTCACCGCTACCGTAGTCACAGGCAACCCAACACGGTGGGCCATCGACCGGCGCTACTGGACGGTAGTACACCCTGATTTTGCGAGAAGCCAGATGTACAAGCTGACCGACGCTTGGGTCCACATGACTGCGGTTGACCGGGTGGTGTTCTATGCCTACTACACCGGGAACACCCGCGTCGAATGCGCAGCCAGTATCGCCAAGCAGGAATACGAAGTTGTCACGACCAGCTCCAACCCGAACTTCACATGGGCCAACCCTCTGACGCTCGGCATGTCAGACGGCAACATCGACGTTCAGACCCGACTCGAAATGTTTCTGGTGCGGTTCTCGGTAGGCAACTACTCGACGCCCTGGATTCCGACGAGCGCAATGCAGACCAGCACTCAGCGTAAGAGCGTGACGGACAAGACGCGCAGTGACGTGTGGGCCGGGTTCATCGTCTACAACTACTACAGCACCACGACTATCTACTTTGACCAAGGCGATCCACCGTATGAGTCGGTGGCATTGCCGCTTCCATTGAACACGGTATCGGTAAATCAGGGCGAAATCAACGGCTGCACGGTAAGTGAACTGGTCATCGAAACAGCGCTTGTCGTCGGCGGGCTCGTCGCCGTAATACCAGCCAACGACGCTGAAGCAATCTGCATCCGATGCGGCAACCATGAGCGCGATGTGACTTCTGGCAGCATCCAGACCTACACACCGAACGGCGGCGACGCGGCGCAGTCGGGTGGCTCGTGGCACATCCGGGACTGGTGGCAGCCGGGGTACTTCACCTACAACCCGGACGGATCGCGCAACGCGGTCTATCCACAGGCCGAGAACCGATACGTCAACAGGACAAATTGGAACTTGCCAGCAAGCGGGGCCAACTACACCACGACAACCACATCCGCGACAACCCCGCCCGACCGCATCGTCTGCGACGAGGGCTACCTGTTCGCAGGCGGGCGCACGACAGACAACACCGATGCCTTCCTCCTTGCGATGACGCAGACGTTTTTGAACTTCCCGCTGGAGGACACCGTACCCGTCCGATTCGGCTGCTTGTCAGGGTGCGGCGCGGTAGACGAAGACAGCAGCCTCATCATCGCGCCGGACTTGGGCGTAAGCGAGGGATTCACGCCTTTACCCGACAGCACAGAACGCTACGTCATCGTCGGATGGGCATAAGGATTAAAAATGGCAACCGATTCATTATTCGCAAGCGTAACCTCGCTAGTCCACTTCGATGGGACACACGGTAGCACCACAATTACCGACTTCATCGGCGGGACATGGACCGCCAGCGGCGGGCCGACTATCAGCACGACCCAGAGCAAGTGGGGTGGCTCCAGCGTCCGCATGACTGGTGCCGGTACCGTCACTGGGCCGAACCCCGCCACCGCGTTCGGTACCAACAACTTCTGTATGGAGTTCTGGGCGTGGGCAGACAGCGGGAACATCGTCAGCAGGTCGCTCTACTCTACAGGGACGGGCTCTGGGCAGTTTGAGCTGTGGATCAATTCCAACGGTGCCTTGGCCCTCTACGGTGGCGGCGGGCTGTCTATCACAGGAGGCACCAACAACCTGGTTGTGGCTGATGTCTGGAACCACATCGCGCTAACCCGCAACGGCAACGTGTGGACAATCTGGTTCAACGGCGTGTCGCAGGGCTCCCTGACGTTATCCATAACAATGTCATCCACCGTAGCGTGGGGCCTCGGTACGGCGGGTACGCTTGGCGCATGGGTCGGCTACTTTGACGACTTCCGGGTGACGGTCGGCAATGCCCGGTACACCGCGAACTTCACTGCTCCGACTGCGGCCTACGGGCACTCAGTCCTGGGTGACGGCGGCATCATGATCTGCCCCACGCCAGTAGTCACGGGCTCGGGGTCGGCAATCATTCCAACGGCTGTATGCGAAGCAGTCATGCCAGGGATGCTGGTAACTGGATATGGCGGCGCCAACGGTTCGGCTTCCATGGCCATGCCGACGGTTAGCATGGTCACGGGCGGCAATGGGGCGGCGACTATGCCCATGCCGTACACCATCAGCGTTGGCCATGCCGCAACCGGAGATGTGGCCTTCGTCGCATCCATGCCGAGCGCGCAGTCCATAGGCTACGGCGGGGCAAATGGGGCAGCGATAGCGCCGACCATGACCGCCAGCGGCACCGCGACCGTAACCGGCTGGGGCAAGGGTGCGGCGGTCTGCCCGTCGATGACGGCTACCGGCACTGGCACTGTTAGCTCCGTAGCATCAGGAAGCCCATTTGCAGGTATGCCCATGGCGCGGGTCATTGGCTACGGCGGTGCGCTGCACTCGGTTACGCTGACAGGCGGGTTCACTACCTTGGCGACGGGTACAACGGGCGCGGTCGGCAACGGTGCAGCAGTCATGCCGTTGTTCGAGGTCACCGGGACCGGGACAGCACAGAACTACGGCAACGGGCTGGCAATCATGCCTGCAATCGTTGCACTGGTGCGTGGAAACGGATACGCCACGCTGTCCGGGTTCACGCTGACCGCCATCGGCACAGCCGTGGTGACGGCGACCTACGAAGCCTACGCGCTGAACCTGAAGCACAACGCAGAAGCGCAGGACGAACTAACCCGGTACACGAATTACCCGTTTACCCATATCGTTCGGTACAAGAACAGCTACTTTGGCATCAATTCCACCGGCCTGTATTTGTTGGAGGGTACGACCGACGACGGCACAGCCATCGCGTTTGATGTGAAAACCCACAAATCGGACTTCGGATCGGACCAGAAGAAAACCATTGTGGATGCATTTTTTGGCGGTCGCATGGGGGCGGCTGCCACGATCACCCTGCATGTGGGAGAAACCAGCAGCCAAGCCTATGCCTATACAACCCCCCGCGGCTCCACTGCGCAGAACTACCGCCAGTCCTTCGGGAAGGGCATCAAGGATCGGTACTACGCCCTGGAAGCCGCGGGCTCTGGCGCGCTGACTATCGACACCATCACTCTCAATATCGCCACACTGGCGCGAAAGGTCTAAACCATGTCCGTCGAATCACTTATTGAAAGCGCCAGGAACTACGCCGATACCATCGTTTCGCAGGCGGATTCCGCGATGGAATCGACCACCAGTGCGGTCGCCGCCGTTGGGTTCATTGTTCCCGTTCCGCACCCTGTTACGTTTGGTGAAGAACCGCCACAATCCACCGACCTGACGTTACCCGAACACGCAGACATTGTTTTCGAGGTTCCGACGGAGCCTATCAATGACCTGGTGTTTCAGGACATGGACCCGGTAGACCTGACCGGCGAACCGGATGCATTCAGCGGCGACCGGCCAACCTATGAGGCGCCGGTAAAGCCGAACCAGCTAAAGGACTTCACCGAATCGCTGCAACCGCTGAACACGCAATTCGTTTTCCCAGATCCACCGGCTGAACTGATGCGACCCGACGTTATCGCGCCCGTGCTGGTGGAGCGCACCGAGCCTACCCGCATTGGCACAGTGACCATGCCAGGGTTCACGGCGGTACTACCCGTGGATGAAACACAGGTTCCAACCGACCACAAAGACCAGTTCGAGGCCGCCTACAAATCCCAAAGCACGGAAATGGTGACGGCGATTGAGGGGCAGGTAGATGCCATGCTGGCCAAGCGCAATCCGCAGTTTGCTACCCAGATGGCGGCCATTGAGGCGCAATTGACGCGCTACCTTGCTGGTGGAACTGGTTTGAACACCGCCGTGGAGAATGCCATTTACGAGCGATCCAAGACCAAGACCGATTCAGAAGCCCGTCGCATTCAAGAGGCCGCGTTGGCAGACTTTGCGGCACGGGGATTCACCATGCCAGCGGGTGCGCTGGCAGGCGCCATGCAACGAGCCCGCCAGGCTGGGGCCGACAACAACGCGCAGGCGGCGCGCGAGATTGTCGTGATGCAGGCAGAAATGGCGGGGCCGGACCACCTTCACCGACATTGACCTGCCCCTGCCCGGAATGGGCCACATCAAGCACGTCGACATCGACGTCGAGGGGCTGATCACGCTGATGCGGGCCACCGCCGACGGTCAGTAGACGTCGAGGTCGTCGGCCACGGCGCGCAGGAGTTTGGCCGTCGAGCGCGAGCGGTTGTCGTCCGGGTAGCGCCCGTGACGCAGGTCGTTGCCGACTCGGTCCAGCAGCTTGATGAGGTCCTCGACCACGGGCGCCATCTCCTCTGCCGGCCTGCGGCTGGCCTTGGTGACGCTGGGAGCGGGCTCCAGAATTCGCACCGATAGTGCCTGCGCTCCTTTGCGGCCCTCGACGATGCCGAACTCCACCCGAGCGCCGGGCTTGAGCGCAGTCGTCCCGGGCGGCAGCGCGGACGCGTGAACGAAGACCTCTTCGCCCTCGTCCGTGGCCAGGAATCCGAAGCCCTTGTCAGCGTTGAAGAACTTCACCTTGCCGGTCGGCACAGCAGACTCCCTGGTCGTCGGTTAACAGCGTA
>OFQZ01000552.1_pt1 | contig 12532 bp, 15 predicted proteins | sample 1543011 | NCBI WGS metagenome assembly OFQZ01 (sample SAMN07774216, study PRJEB24372) | wastewater metagenome | isolation source: Exp Tend NO 0WW | collected 2016-02 | reverse complement strand
TCAGAAAAGGAAAAAGATGGAAAATAAAGGAAAAATCAAAATTAGTGTAAGCTGCATCGTTAACATGAAAGATTGATGAAATCATAGACATCTTGAAAGACATGCAAAGAACGTTACTTTATATTGCAGATCATATTTAGAAAATGATATAGACAAAGTTAATGAGGGTGAGCGGTAAGAATCTTGAAATGCTTAATCGAAGGTTAACAAACCTTTACCCCAAGTCTTTCAAGAATAAGAAATTAAAGAACATTACAAAAGACTTCATGCGAAGGCACATTATCGAGTATAGGCAAAAGCATAAAAGAAGCCCGCTTGTCGAAGATGTTTTTGATCCCATTGTTGGGGCACTGATAGACGAAATGAAAAAGCATTTCAAAGTAAAGACAACAAAGATAATACGGTTTATTGCGCAAATGTTTGTGAGATTTATCGGATAATGCGGATAAGAAGTGCAACTTACGGAAAGGTTGGGGTTTTAAAAAAAGGGTTCTCGCACTCATTCCCTTTAGCCAAGCCACCCTTGGCACTCCAAGAAAGCCCCAACCTTCCACCTACTAAAACCCCTAAAGCATTTTTCCTTGTAGCAGGATTTGGCGCATCCATATGTGCCGCATCGTTTACCTACTTATCTGGTTGGTGGTGTTTCTTCGGTGTTGTTCTAGGCTTTCAGTTCTTTGCACCACTGGTTGGTGAATTTCTAAAAATTAGATCAGAACCGCCACACCACTAATCTTTATAAAGCGCATGACACGATTTGCAAAGAACCTTTAACCCGCCCTCGTCACAAAACAGTTTCATCATAATCATGTTGTAATCGCGGTTGTGTGTGGCAACCGGGTCAATGTGGTGAACCTCAATATTGCTCTTGTGAATGACCTTTAAGCAATCATCGCACTTGTAGTGAGACTCTGAAATCTTGGCCATCTGAAGCACTGCCTTGCGTGGTTTCCATTGGTAGCACCAAAGTTTGCGAAGGGAACGCATAACGTGGGTGTGAAGATTGTTTTCAGTTAAACCTTTAGACTTCTTTGCACGTTTCTTTTTAATGCCGAGTTTTTTCTTCACTGACTTCTGAAGTGAAATGGGAAGATCAGTCAATTTAAACATGGGGATTTTGGTCAACAATTTTCAGTAACTCGTTTTTCATGGCTAACTGCCGATCTTTATTAAACCACCAAAGGGTAACGTAACGCTTCTTGTAATTTGAAACCATAAGATCAACAAAGTCATATAACTTAGTGGGATGCATGAGCCAACCGTTTATCCAATACCATCTAAATTCTTCTTTAAAAGCCTCTAGTTCCAACTCATAGCGCCCTTTAAAAGTGGCATACTTCGCATAAAATGTAACACTGCCCATCTTTTGATGCTGCTTGTCATGCACTGACTCATGAATCAACATTGCGCATTGATCCATTAACTGAATCGTTGGGAAATAGTAAGCCAGGTAATAACGATGGGGGGCCAGCACCATTGAGAACTCAGATAGCGGCTGAGATTTTGGCTTGATAAAGTACCGGCTTCGAATGTCTTTGAGATAGGTCAAATGAGTAAGGAACGTGCCCCCACCGCGCCGCTCAATCTCTGCAATGATTAACTCAATCATGTTTTCGATACTAAAAAACTCCCCTGCCATAAGCCCCCTTAATTAGCCGTTTTCCAAATTTCATTGGTGTACCAATATTGATCCTCAATGCTCCCAGCATGCCAAGCCTGTTGCAGTATGGGTTTTAACTTGGTGTTTATAAAATTACTCTGTGGATGATTAGGACGGGCTTTAGCAGCAAGCAGCCAGCCACTCCACCACTCATGACCAATGCCCCCCTGGGTTCGCCCTAGTGTCGGATTAACCGCTAGGAAGTATGTGTAAGGCACACCGTTAGCATCAAAGAAAAGTGGCACGGCGTTTAGGTATTGGTCTAGTAAGTAAGTAGCCACCGGCTTATTCACCCCTTTGGTGTAATTCTGATAAAGTTTTTCCATGGTGAAAGGAATTTGCCACAACATCGGCGCACTACAGTTGCCGGTCCTAGGATACTGCGGCTCAAAAAGGCCTTGTGTGCATTGCAAACTTGGTAAAATCCTTGGATCTTGAACGGTTCCCATGGTTGTAAATCCGTAATTGGAACTTGTTTGATCTCCCAAGTTCTTAATGGCATTCCCAACCTTATAGGCGTCCTTCGCTAAAAGGAATTGAGACGCTGCCGAATCTGGGAAGAACTGCACTAAGGCCAAGGCCTCTTTGCCACTGCGTCCAACTGCACGCTCTGCACCTGGAGCGTTTAGCCTGCCGCGGTTACCATGTGCCGCATCTCCCGTGTAATAATCCCAAGCCTGTACGCTGGCATAATAATCAACCTTATCTCCAATAAAGGGGTCAGCGGTCATTTCGTAATAAGCCCTAAGGTGATTGTTGCCCATGTGTTCTTCATCCATTGGGCCCCATCCTCGGGTACTACCCACAACGATAGGAGGCTGGCCAGCAGTTGTTCGGTTGCGCCAAATGTCAGCACCTTTGCCACTATTCCAAGTCCAATCGTAATGTGGGCGAGAAGACCAAAAGAACAAATCAGGCCACAACTCTTGACGGGCAATGTCATTTTGAAACCAATATTGCTGCGGTCTAAGTGCCTCACGGTATACCGAAGGCATGGCTCTACGTAGTGGGCAGGCGTTTTGAGTTTGCACAACTTGGTGCGCAAAGACCGGAGAGCCTGCCATAAAGTCAGGTTGTGAACCAGTATTAGGCGGGTTTAAATTTATCATTCCAATGTTATCAAAAGGACTACCCGCTTGAATGATATCGGTACAGTGGTGCGTAAGAGCGTTAAATCCTGCCGTTACGTTGGGAAAGTTTGGCGTTGGGATAAAGCCCGTTGCTCCCAGTGCTTCGGAGTTTGTCCAATTGTCTGCACCTGCCACACCGAGAAACTCTCCAATGGGGTTTGCAATTGAAGCCTGGAAATCAATCTCATCTTGCCGATTGCCCCGCACAATATATTTCATTTTAAAGGCTATCGTTTGACCATCTGCTAAATTCCCACCTGCCACCAAAACATTGCGTTTAAAGCCTAGCAACGTATCTGGAGAACCAACAGAGAAAGCAGGGCGGTTAAGAACTTCGATGTCAAAAGGGTTAAGCGTTAAAATACTAAATTCCTGAAACTGCAAATCACCTAAAGCAGCCTCAACGTTATCGTTGCCCAGTACTGCCGTGATCTCACCATAATCTTTATTATTGTAAGTAGTAACGTAAAATGTTGCACTCGCAGAACGGTTCACCACACCACCGCAATTGAAATAATCTCTGAACCTGAAAATGGTAACGTAGTTGTTTGCAAGTACAGTTTTAGCAGCACCCTGAATACTGGCCGTACAATAGGCGTTATTCATGCGCAAAATGGCAATGAAGGATTGTTGCAGCATGCCACTACCAGCCAAGGTTAAAAGGTTGTGGCCAAACATGAAGGGGGGCAGTTCTTTCATGTCATTGCCAGAATACATTTTCCCTACAACTTTAGACTGGGGAGGTAGGGTCACAGGGAAAAATGCTTGAGCAAGTGCGACACTAGATTTCTGCCCCCCTTCAATATACCACTTGATAGGGGTTAGTAAGACGGGCGCTTGGGTTTTGGCTTCTTTCCACCCTTTGTCATAATATTCTCCTTTAGCGAATGGTAAAATAACTTTTGCATAACCATCATATTTTTGATTTGATTTGTTTTCTAAAAGGTAAGATTTTGAAACGAACTTACTGGTAGCCTGTAGTGTGGTAAAAGTAGACGTTGGAACCACAACCTTTGAACAGGCTGAAACGATGAAAGCAATCATCGCTGTAAAAAGTATCACCACCAACAAAATACGTTTCGCATCGTGTTTCATTTTTTTACCTTTCATAGACTAACCGTGATAGGACATCGCCTAAAATTTCTTCCATACATTCCTGAGAAAGACCGAGAGAAAACGACAAATAATGAACTGCCTCGTGGGGAATTACATTGTAATGTTTGTAAGTAATCTCATTGTAAAAGGTGAACCCATCGGCAAACATGATCGACGGGTCATAAATAAACTTAGGTTCTTTGAGAGAAGTTACAGGACCACACACCGCCCTAGTCTTTGAGGTTAAAGACTTGCCCAATTCTTGCATGGTTTTTCTGTAAAAGAATTTTTCGTTATTTTTGCGTACTGTGGTGCATGAACTATTTGCAATCAAGCAAAAGATCATCAGCGTGAGTTGTGCAATCTGAAAGATCTTGTTCACATTGTTCCCGCTCATTGTGGCACCTTCTTAGGGCCTCAGCCATTCTCACATATTCGTCTGGTCCTATGTACACCACTCGGGAAGTGCAAGCAACTGAAAACAGAGAAAGAACAATTACAATTTTCGCGAAGCATCTTCTCGCAATTGGTCCAATCTTTTCTTTTCCAGTTTCCTTTTCCATTCTCGATAATTCCTTTCAGCGTTCAATCTAAATTGGGCCCTTTTTTCTGCCGGGGTAAAAGGTATCTTTGGTGCTATTATTTCAACAATCTTTAGAACCCCACTAATGACTGCCAAAATAGCATTAAACATAAAATTCCCTCAAGAGGGGGTCATAAGAACTTACCGTTTCTGTGGACTCAAAAGGTGAACTTGAAACTAAAACGTTTCGATACCCAATTCCAGAAACTTGAAAAAAAGGTGTCCCTAATTGTAACCATGCTGGAGCGCCAAAATCCAAGTGCCCCGACCCAAAAACATAAGACACAGAGGCCTGTTGAATCAAATTGCTGCCCGATTCTGCGAAGTAAATTTCACACTCCGTTTCTGTGAAACGCAATTGCGCCGTATACCAAAGGTCAATCGTTACTGGGTCAATAATCAGTGTACCGCCAGCAGCACTTGGACCAAACGAACTAACATCATCTGTCGAAAGTGAAACCCCATACCCATCAATTCCGCCATTGTAATAATCCTGAGGGGTTGGTTTCACACTAATACCAGCAAAAGCAAAAACACTGCCAACACCAGGGGTTTTCCTAAAGTCAAATTGCACAACTAAAGGCGGTCTAAAAACAAAACTTTTCTTACTAATGACACCGCCACCAATATAATCCCCGTCTTGACCAGTAACCCTTCTAACGGTCACACCGTCACCAACCCCACCAAATGTGTAATTGGTTTTTGCTGGGACAATGTAGTCAAAGTTTCCAGACTGATTTATATCAAGAGAGTCTGATAGCAAAATTGACATTAACTAACTGCCCTAAAGTTACGAACGTGGTTTGTTAGCACTTCGTAAAAACTCCCACCAATGCATAAAAACCACCCATCTGGAGCAACAGGCACATCTGTGTATGTATAAACAATATTACCATCAAGGTAGATATCCAGGGAAGATGGTGAAGAAAATTTAAACTTGAATTTATACCACTTTTCAAATTGAACTACTGGAATAATTACCTGGTTACCAGAGTATGGAGACACGGTCGAACAATCACTTGCGGAAAACATGATTCCATAGCCATCAGTGTAATCAAGCGTGTTTACTTGTCGCATGACAATGGGAACAAAAATAGCAGAGGTTCCGCCAGTTATCTTGCAATCAATTTCAAACAAACTACCTGGGTCTTGATCGATTGAAAACTTGGTAACCATGCCACCGTTGGTGTATGACCCACCTACAATCTTTTTAATTCCAGTCCGTTCAACATTCGAAAATGTAAACGTTGCATCGGTATCAATGTAATTAAATAAACGAGACTTTCTGCGCAAACTATCGGTCACGGTAAACGGCATTTTTCAATCCTCCTTTTGTTTTTTTGACATCACGTAATACGTCAACTTATCAAGTTTTCTTTCCTGTTCTTTCTGTGAATCGATAATGTAGGCGAGTTTTTCTGAAACTGTTCTATCGCGAAATGAAAACTGGTTATCAACCCATGCATAGGTGGCAAATGTTGTGAACGCATAGGCAACAATTCCACCAATAACGCTTATAAAACTCCACATGACATAATGATTTTTGAACCAATTTTTATCATCTTCTCGCCTGTTCATGGACATATCAGTCACCTATTTTTTTGCGATAAATAGCCATACCCCCACCAAGAACACTCACCACATTCCAATTTGAATTGGCAGGGCCACCACCACTTGAGACAGAGGGGTCAGGGTCTCCCGCTTCAGCCGCAACCATTCTGGTTAAGAGCAAATGGTCGCTGCCATCATTAGGATCAATCCCAATGAAATCAATGTGCGGGCGAATGGTTCCAGTTGTAATTCCAGCGGCCATGTCCCTAATACCCGTCCAATCAGTGTAAGCACCGCCCTTTATGTAGGCTTCAATGTTTCCACTGGCTTTGAAAACGTATTTATACCAGTATTCAGTATCAGCAATTACAGCCCTATCTTGAAAGGCACCACTTGCTGCAAAAGATGTTCCACCAACAGAACCGGAAGTTAAATAAAGTGAATACCCTTGAGATGTAACCCCAGTGGCGTTTCTGGTAATTCCCAAATAGCCAGCCGTAGATGCACTAGCAGTGTTTGAAATCTGAAACTTTAGGTAAACTTGATCTTCAGCCGCAAGTGTGAATCCAGCAGTGTGATAAGATCCATTGCCAGCACCAACCAAAGCAGTAATTGAAAGATCATACACCCCACCGCTGACATTCAAGGTTGAGTCTGTAAGAACAGAAGTTAACCCCGTTGCATCGGAAAAAGTCATATCAATTTTGTAAGGCATAACTAGGTGTCCTTTAGCCCAAAGTACCCCTTAAAGGTGTCATAAGTTCCACCGCCAACAGTTACATTTAAACGAATATATCTACAGTTTGTAGTCACTTCCCAAATATAAGCGCCATCACCTGTAACCGTATAGGTAAGTGCTGCCCCGGCAGAATCAATCAAGTCTGAATAATTTGTTCCATCGTTTGAAACTTGTGGTGTAATGGTGGCCCCGCTTGTTCCGGTTTCTGTCCACACCGCCTGAATTGATAAGTTTCGAATGTACTGAATTTCAATTGCAGTTGTTGCAAAATTTGAAGATTGAGAAGTCAAATCAACTTGAGGAACATCACCAAAAACAACATATCTGTCACCCATCTTTTTACCCTTTTCCAAAAATTGTTAAAATATTATTAAACCGGCATGATTCTATAATAAGCTGTTACGTAAGCCACCCCTGTTGCTGCACCACTGATACCCATTACCGAAAAGTTTAGTGCTTCATTATCTCCACCGTCCCAGTGACCATGTTGCAAGTGAATCTGCATTGGTTCCATCGGTGCCATGGTTGTTTCTGGAGCACCCAAAATGGTTTGTACTGTGTGGTGCGTTTTTACAACGTTGAAATGATACGTCCCAGCAGCAAATCTAAACCTGACACCTTCGTCTTTTATTACTGTGAAAGCAGGGGTTAAGCATGTGAGAGACACCACTAGGCCATAAACTTGTAACTTAAGACCGGCACCCGGTGCTGCAATGAGTGCTGCATCTGTTGTCGTTGCATTCGTTGAACTTGCTACCTGCCAGCGGTCCGAATCAACAATCTGTCGATTGCGTCTATCCGTGGACATATTGGCAACATCACCACTTGCAACGGCAGTCAGTGCATCGTTATTCGTGATAGCCTGCCCACCAACCTTTTGTGGTGAATTAGCCGCAGTGTCGACTGCATCATGTGCTAATTTACCAATGGCGTTGACCTGCACACGTCCAACGGCGTCCGTCCCAATTGGGATATAATCGCCAGTTGTTCCGGCTAGTGCCGTATCGGCATCGTTCCTAACGGCAAGCGCCATGACACCAACACTGCCAGAAGAATGCGCCGCGTCCTCAGACTTCCCAAGATTTGATGGCCCATTGCCAGGGGTTATGTCCGTTACGGAAGTTGGGGATGGAGCGGTATAATTAGGGATAACGTAAACATAGACACCATTTTCACCACCTGTCGGATCGGTTCTTTCAACTGTTGCCGTTCTGCCGGAATTTGGATCATATAAAGCCGCTAACTGTGTTCCTGAAGTTATCTCTGCATCAACCGTTTTCAGCCGTCCTAAGCTATCAACATGCAAAGTTGAATAATCCTCGTTTGCTGAAACCGTGCTTGAATAAGCATCGTGTCTTTGGGCAAGCATAACAACACCTGTGTCACCACTTGCAGCCGCTGCATCCTCTGCTTTTCCAAGATTGGTTGCACCTGTCCCTGGAACTACGGAGGTCGTAATAGAAGCAATCGAACCGATTGTGGATGATCCCGCTGGCAACCCAACATTTGTTGCAAGCGTAACTCTCTGGACAGTTGCACCATCAACCCCAGTACCCGCCGCAACACCTGCTTGCCCAACGATTAGGTTAACTTTTGCCCTGTCTGACTCATCCCAATCATCCATAGTATTCAAAGAATCTGCTATAATTTTTAGATTCCCTGTTTCTAAAGCAAGTGCCGAAGTGTTTAAATTTGTTCCAGCATTCGCGGTAACCGTACCGTCAACGGTCAGTGAGTTACCACCATCCTGCACATTGACTGCCGCTGCACCTGCCGCATTGTTAATCGTTACATCACCGATATCAACTCCGGGCTGTGCCGTGGCAATTACGTTTTGCTCCCCTGCCGCAGTCACAAGTGCTAAATCAGTCCCATCTGTAACTTGCACAGGCCAGCGATTGGCTGTTGATGCAGGTGTTCCTTGATTGGCTGTGACAGTCCCACTGCCACCTGAAGTTTGAATGACACCATTAACATCAACGGCAATGACCTTTGATTCCCCTGGAGTTCCGCCTGAGTAAACAGCGCCAGCAATTGGAGCCAATGGGGTATCGGTTAAAATGGTATCTGTTTGCTTAAGGGTCATTTCAAAGTTATTCCTTGATCTGTTGTAGCACGTAAAATGGCATTAACTGCCGTGATACCAACAGCCATTGATTCACTGTTGATATGTGCCTGAACCTGAGGGAAAAACGCGGCAATTGCCAATACCAAATTTACCCATAAAGTTTTGCTTTGCCAAAATGGTTTCATGTGACCCCCTTATAAAGTCATTTGTTTCGAAAGACCCTGTGAAAAAGTTTGCGTGTTTTTCAAATTCTCTTTTCTAGATTTCTGTGTCAATCTCGGCATTGTCGGAGACCTGCTAGGTTCTTGGCCAGTTTGCGAGTACATCTTTTGCTGCTGTAAAATAAAACTTGGACTCATGGTTTTTTCTAATGGCGCACCAAGTGCCATCGATATGGCCACCCTCTTTTCGTAAGGAATTGCCTTTCCGTTCTTCTTTGCTATTTCATCAATCATCTTTCTTTCCACCATCTGGAACATGACAGGATGCAATTGCTTCATTGCAGTAAAAGCCTGAACCGGCATTTCACCCCTGCCCATTGCTTCAATGACTTTCCCGGGATTCATTGACCCCTGATACTTGTGCAAAAAGTCTGTCATTTGCTCTTTACTTGGTTGCCATTCAGATTCCTTGAAGACACCTAAAGCGTTTGGATCTTGTGGGATATTTTGCTTTAAATAGTTAATCGATTGCACTGCCGATTGCGTTACATTTTGCATGGTTTCAGGCGAGAGATTCCAAAGACCTGGGCCTTGTTCGTTGTCTTGTTCCTTGCCAGCAAGTGAATCAATTACCGTTTGTTCATTCTGGGAGGTGACAAACTTCACGGCCTTTTCGTATCGATCTTTTAAAGAGCGTTTCTTGCTTTGATCTTCGTAACTGGATTGACGTTGTGCAAATGGCACTGCCTTACCAGCAACCAATACACTTGGCTTTGCTATGAAACTATTCACAGCCTTGCCGATCTTTGCCATTGATCGAATCTGTAGGTTTTCAATTGCTGCCATCTTGGCCAGGCGGTTAGCACCAAGTGCAATCATGCCGCTGGCATTCTCTCTTAAATACTTATGCCCAAGTGCTGTAATGGCACCTAAAAAGATATTTCCACCACTGCCGACAATGGCACCACCTGAGATCATGTCAGAAATGCCGAAGTACCTGCGCCCACCGTAACGATCCACCGTGTGACTGGCGATATCTTCTATCGTTGAAAGTACATGGTACTTTTTGTTTAGTTCCTTAAGATTTAAAGCAGAAACATTTTCTGGAAACTTTGCTTTGTTCTTTTCAAACAAGTCAAAAAGTTCACCTTTTATATCTCGCCTAATCTGCTGATAGGCCTTGGCTTTCATTTCCGACACTAAGTCAGTTGGACCAATCGGACCTTTTTGGTATCTAGCAAGTGGTTTTAAAACCTGACTATCTTCCCACAACTGCTTAAACGAAATTGCATCATCGGCCTTATCACCAACAAACGCTTTCATTTGTTCGCGAACTGCTTCAGCGGCCTTTTTCTCATCAATTAACTTGGAAGACTCTAGTGGCTTTAAAACATCGTCCGTTATTTTGTTAAAGATATCAGCCCGCTTGGGATTGCCACCAACCGCACTCAATGCAACATCAACGTCGTCATAGGCCTTACCAATCTGCCCACCGTAATCATCCATCTTCCCTTGAATCTTTAGCAGCATGTCATCAACTGACATCTTTTGAGCGGTTAAAATACCCTCATCAAGGATGATCTTTCCAGCCTCTTTCTCAGTTAGTCCCCACTTCTTAAGACCAACCAAATCACGCTTAACAGGTTTCAATTGATCGAAAGCCTTGTCATAGGCGTAATCCTGCAAGATTCCCTTAGCGCCCTTTTGTTCCATCATGGAGTCAATCTTCTGAAACATGGGCTTGGTGACCATCTTTGCGCCACCTAAAAGTGCATCAAAGCCACCTACAAGAACCGGAGCGGTCAAAGCAGCCTGTAACCCTCTTTCAAATATGACAGACGCCCCAATCTCGTTTGGATCGCCCAGGGAGTACTCTTTTAGACCTTCTCCCATTCCGTAAGCACCCGCTTCAGCCGCGACACCTGCTAACCTGGGAGCCTTTCTAGCAAGCAATCCCAAAGGACCAGACTTTGAAGCCGCCTTAACAAACTCTTTCGTTAAAGCCCCCTCAACACCTGCACCTAACTTACTTGCTAAAGACACCGGACTAGCAGCCGCCATCTTTGCAAGCGTACTTGTACCCTTAACACCCTTTGCAGCCGCTGCCTCAATACCTAATGGGGTTAAGAATCCTGCAACCTCTCCGAGTACAGCAGCCCCAGGGTTAAACCTTTCACGCTGTCCCATTTCAAATGCGGTATCTGGCGAAATATTCTTCGCCAAGAAATCAGATGCACCAAGGGTGGCACTGCCGATACCTCTTTCAACGGCAGTTTGAATCGGAGCGTTACCGAATTCTTTCTTTAGTTTTCTTTCCTCCATCTCTCCGAGAGTTTCGGGGCGGTAACCTTGCTTAAAAACATCCTTCGCCTCGGTGACTGGAATGGAAAAAGATTTGTTCGTGTCTGGTTCAATAACATTGATCCTATCGCCCTTGCGAAAGGTGTACTTTCCAGAAAGGATAGCGTCCTGAATATGCTCTTCAGGAACTTCCTCGAACTTCTTAGTTTCTTTATTGATTAACTCGGCCACTATTTATTTTCCACAGCATTTGGCGAAAATGTTTTAATGCTTCGATTGACTCCAAACATCCCCTTCATTTCAGGATCAGCACCATACGAAATGGCCTTATCAGATAAGCGTTGCGCTAATAGTTTATTGAGTGTTTCAAGTTTTGATTTCTCTAACTTCAAGAAATCAACCTTTGTTGGGTCTCCAATCGTCTTGATAATAAATTTACGATCCGCCTCAGTTAAAACACCTGGACCAGTAAGGGCAATTCGCAAAGCACCAATTGCCGATTGCATATTTACTTTTGCCTGAGCCGAAACTTTAGACAAAGGATTTGCTCTTTCGCTAACTGGCAAATCTGCAACAGCCAATAGATTCTGCACAGCCCTAATTCCTTCCATAGAAGATCCAGCCTCTTCCCTGAACTTCCTCGTTGACTCTTTGTCAGAGTAGAATTTTCCAAAGTCAGAAACAAACGTAGCCCGTTCAGATTCAGGAACATCTTTTACATTGGTTAACGGGGTTAAATTTGCAGATTGTTGTTGTTCAAGGAATTTACTCTTCACACTCATCTGTAATTGATTTTGAATTTGTTCGCGCTCATAGCGTAGTTTATCAATATCCTTTTCGGCATTGAACATAGCATCTCTTGTGCCCTTCTTAATCGCGATAGACTTCAAAACCATTTCAGACATTTCTAGCATTGAACTTTTCGCCATTAAAAAAGCATCATTTTCATCCTTCGCAATGTCTCTGTTAAGACCAACTAAAGTCTGTTGATTGGTTAAACCCTTATCAAAGAGTTTCATCTTGTTAACCTGGGCATCTAACTCAGCGTCAATAGCATGGTTGTAATTTGCCCACGTTTGAGCGTTACCAAATCCCAAAGAAAGCAAGCCAAACACTCTTGATTTGTTGCTCTTATTCGCCCAATAGTTATTCTCAGTTTCTTGTCTTGTCGGAGCATTCAACGTCATGTCAATAAATTTATTATTGAGAGCCGCATAATCCCTGATTGAAGCCTGAGTTTGCTC
>OFQZ01000551.1_pt1 | contig 12536 bp, 16 predicted proteins | sample 1543011 | NCBI WGS metagenome assembly OFQZ01 (sample SAMN07774216, study PRJEB24372) | wastewater metagenome | isolation source: Exp Tend NO 0WW | collected 2016-02 | reverse complement strand
TTCCTCATCCTCGCGCAGAATCTTGATCATCTCGTCGAGCGGCACGTCTCCCGTCTCTTGAATGCGCGCCACCGTGCCCACCGGCATGCCCTTGATCTGCGCCGCGTCAGCGCTGATCTGTCCGATGCCGCGGTGCCGGCCCAACTCGGAGTCCAGACGGTCCATCCACGCCGGGGCTGCCGAGTTGAGCCCCGAGCCCTGGAACTGCTTGATCTGCTGCTCGATCGGCTCGGAACTGTTCGTGAACGCGACGTAATCCTGCGTGCCGTCGAGCATGTGCGGCTGGTGCTTCGCGTCCCAGAGCGTGTTCTCGCGCGCCACGGTCAGGTCGCGGTTGCGCTCCATCTGCTCGCCCATGATGCGCATGTGCCGGTTCTTCAGGCTCTGCAGGTCCATGTTCCGGCTCGTCTGGCTGTTGCCATACGGCTCGAGCGGGAACGGGTCGGGAACGTGCCACATGATCGGGAAGTTGGTCAGCCCCTTGGGCCACGACCCGTCCACCGCGAAGCCCGCCTTTGGCTGCAGCGGCGCGAACACCGTCAGGCGGTGCTTGTCGTTGTAGGCCGGAACACGACCGATCGGGTGGTCCACCTCGATGCGGTGCATCTGCGAGACCGGTGCGCCCTCGGGCGTCATTCCGCACTGCGGGCAGTCCTGCGCCTCGGGCAACTGTCTCGCGTCGTAACCCGGAGTGCCCACCAGATCCTGCTCCGAATAGCCGCACGTCGAGCACGCCATGTAATGCTCGTCGGGGTGCAGGACCACGGGTTCGAGCGCGACCGGAACCTCGGACGGGTCGGCCATGACCCAGTGCTCGACGAGCGTACACATCTCGTCGTCATCGTCGCCCGGAGGCTGCGGCTCGACCCTCGGATTCGATGAAGGCTCGACATCGTGTTCGCCATCGTCAGCCACGAGCGCGTCGCGAAACGCCTGGTCGAACTCGGGATTCGCCTTCGCCCACGCCACCGACACGCGCGGCTTGCGAATGAAAATCTCAGGGCAGCCAAACTCCATCGGCGAGGCGAACCGCTCGGCATCCCATGACACGTTGCGCGGATCGAGAGGCGACGCCACCACCTCGTTGCTGTAAGGGCCGCCCGGAACCACGTCCCAGCGCGCCGCGCCCACCATGCACGCCTGCCCCATCTTGATCACGCGCCGGCGCGTGCGCGGATAGCCGAGTTGCACGTCGTGCAGTTTGTCGTGGAACGCGGCCTTCGCCAAGGCCACGATCTCCTGCAACTGGGCGGTCTCCTGATCGCTGTTGCCCGGACCGCGCAGCGACAGGTCGAAGTAGACCTGCGTCGCACCGATCGTCGAGCACGAGTAGCGGATGATGTCGTCGAGGTCGAGGGTCACCACGGGCTGCTTGCCCCTCGCCACCAGTTCCTTGCGCCGCTCTTCGGGCAACTGCTGGAACTTGAGCGCGTACTCGTAGTGGACGCCAAACGCCTTGCGGTACTTCTCGAGCGACAGGCCGAACCGCTTCTCACGAGCGATGAACTCGAGCACCTCGTCATGCTCGGTTTCTCTGGCGTCTTCCTTCTCGCTCAAGCTATCGGCCCCCCAAGACCTCGGCGAGCAGGTTCATCGCGGGGCCTCGGCGTACCCGCAAATCCCCCGCCCGCCTCGGAATGCACCTAACTACAGATCCTGGCTTTCGGCGCTCTGGAAGATCACCTGAGCCTTGACCGAGTACATCACCGCGTCAGGGAATCCGACGATCCAGCGCAGCATCGGATATCGTTCAAGACCGCACTGGTCGTTCGTCTCCGCCGTGAGCGACCGGTACTTGTAGTTCCACGCCCATGAGGGCGTGCCGCCCGACGCCCCCAGCTTATTGAGCCTGCCGTAGAACGTACCCGTCGCCTGCGTCTGGTCGAGTCGCGAGGTAATCGAGGCAGCAGTGCCACCGATCAGCGTCGCGAGCGTGAACCACGCCACGCCGTCATAGGACGCCTGCATCGCGATGTAGCACGAGTCCGCAGTGGATGAGCTCGATCCCGAGTCGAACACGTTGAGCGTCAGGAAAACCTTGTTCGTGTCCGGGGCGGTCAGCGCGTACAGGTTCGGACGCCACACGTTCTTCGTGCTGAATGCCGAGGTCGTGTCGAGCACGAAAATCTGCGTGCCAAGGCGGTTGGAAACCGTAGAATCCACGTCCTTGGCCGTGCCGTCCGTGTTGACGTTGGTCGTACTGTGCGTGCGCCAGCGCAGCGGCTCCGACACGAGCCGCGGACCAACCGACACGTTGGCGTGAGCCGCGCCCGCGATACACAGCATCGCAAGCGCCGCGAGAAGTCGCTTCATCATGTGTTGCCCTCCTGTTTCGCTTCACTCACCACCGACGCGCGACAAGTTGCACCTTGTGGCGACGCTTCGTCAAGGAATCACATCGGCTCGCGGAAAATCTCCACCGCCTGAGGCGCCATTCGCCTCGGGAACATCACCTCGCGCCCGAAGTCCTTGCGTAACGCCGCAGCAAGGCTCGTATCCTCCATGCGCTGAAAGACGTGCGGCGCGCTCTGCGTCTGGATGCGGTGCAGCGCCCGCCCGGCGCAGATCATCGCCTCACGATGGTGCCGCGCGCCCTTCTTCACGCCCGGCGTGGTCCCGTCCTGCGCCATCCGCACGTCCTTCCACTGCCGGATCACGTCCGCGCTCCAGCACTGGAACGAGCCCTCTTTCAGCCCGCGGATCAACGCGCCCACGATCTCGCCGTTCGTCGTCTGGCTCGCCACCCAACCGTATTCCTTGCGGTACACGCCCGGGCTCACCGTCTTGTCGTCGTGCGCCAGGTTCGGGTAGCGAAGCTCGCGCAGCCGGGCGAAGAACGTCACCCCGTAGCCGCCCGAAACCTCGCCGTCGATCAGCATGCCGCCGTACTCGCGCCCCACCATGTCGGCGAGGATCGCAAGCGCGTCCTCGTCAAGAAAACCGCCCGCGCGCTCCATCTGGCCGAAGCGGGCGACCAGCATCGGCTCGGTCCAGTCCCACACCTGCATCTCGCACGGGTCGTGCTTGCCGTCGTCAATCCCGCGGCTCGGATCGAAGATGCCGACGTACTTGTGCAGCGGGTTGTAGGGCACCCACCGTTCGACCACGGCGGGCGCCACCTCGATGTCTGGCCGCGCCTCGGTGGGTTCCCGCAAGACGTAACGGTCGCGCCGTCCCTTCTGGCACTGGGCGAGCAGGCGGTCCATCGGCTTGTGCGGGAAGGGACACTGGCTCGACACGTCCACATGCTCACCGTCCCAGCGGGCGCGAAACTCGAGGTCGCCCTTCGCCTTGTTGTAGCGCGAGCGCAGGTCGGGAACGCTCATCGCGCGATTGTCCTCAACGCTCGAGCGAATCCACACGCGACCGCCGCGCGGGAAGTCCGCGCAGTTGTTGAACCCCTCGTCGCTCTCGTGCAGCCATTCCCACTCGGCGCGCACCTGCGGCGTGTAGCCGATCCCGAGGTACAGCCTGCGCCCCGCATCCTGCCGCGCACGGATCTCCTGCCAGAGCCGTCGCATCGGCGCCTCGTCGCCGTGGCACGAGTCCACGCGCATGCCCTGCACGCGCTTCACGTCGTCCTCGGTCATGCCCTCCTGGCTGATGAAGATTGCCTGCGACCACGTTGCGGGGTCGTCGCTCATCCAACCATCGGGCTTCACGCGGATCGTCTTGATCCGGCCCGTTCGCGGACTGTCCACGTAGCCGATCTCGTGCGGCCAGCGGCCGATCAGCTTCAAGTAGGCGGCATTGCTCGACAGGATCGCCTGGTCGTAGCTGTTCACGATCACGACATGACGCCACGCCTCGCCGTTCACGAGGCCGGGCAGGTCGATCCAGCACTCCTCGTCCTCGTCCTTGGGCGCGAAGGGCTGCCGGCGGTCCCACTCGCGAATCCACTCGGGCCCGCGGCGCTTCAAGAGACGCCCGTCGATGCGCCGAAGCCCGCGCATCATCGCCACGAACACATGCGCAAACCCCGAGGTCTTCGCCCCCGCCTTGCCCGCGGTCCAGTAGGTCTCGACGCCCCGGGCGACGAACTCGCACGCCCGGCGCTGCGCCACGCTCGACATGCGGCGGAACTTGAGCGGATCGCGCAGCGGCAGGTCGAGCCCGGCTCGGGCCGCGAGGCCCATCGCCCTCAGGTCAGGGAGCGATACGGCCACGCGAGATCCTCTGGCACATCGCGTCGATCTCCTGCGCGTCCATCCACGCCCGCATTCGATCGGGAGAGTACAGCGGGAACTCCCACCAGCGCGGAGAGGCCGAGAACTCCTCCCAGTTGGCGAGACGGATCGCCTCGCGCCTGCCCACCAGCAGGCACAGCGCGGCCCACTCCTCGGACTCAGACAACGGGACGGTCCACTTCGAGGAAGTTGGCCGGGGGGTCAGGAGCGCGCTCGGCTCGCTTCTCCTCGGGCTCCCACGATGCCAAGGATGCCGCAGGAGCGTCTTTGAACATCGAAAGCGACCCGGAGGCCACGTCCACCTCCCAAACGCGCTGACAGCCCTCACACGCGCATATCTCGGCCACCAGCCTGCGGCGCCATCTTGCCGCCCACGGAAGCCACCATGACCGCTCCACGTACACCCACAGCCCGCGCATCGGGATGAATCGGCCACGGCACTTCGGACAGGACAGGCTCACAACCCCTCCACCGAGTTGTTCTCGTACCACTCGCACATCCGCTTGCACTCCCGGTAAATCTCGTGGACATCCTTGCCCTGGACCGCGCGGTAGAGCTCCGACGCCTCGAGCAGCGCGGCCTCGTGCGGCATCGACAGCCGGCGCAGCAGCGCCTCGATCAGGTCGTCACTCGCTCCGATCGCACGCATGATCCGCGGGTAAAGGTCCATCGCGGTGCGGTGCGCCGGGTTAGGCTGCTCCCTCCCGTCCAGCGTGATCGACCGGCTGGTCAAGTCGAACTCAAACTCGGCCAAGTACTTATCCATCAACGGGTGCATCTTCTCGCGCATCTCGTCGGGGAAGGAACGGGCCATGGTCATGCCCATTTCCCGCTTTGCGCTGCGGTTCCCGTTTCGATTAGCGCCCATCAGGATCGCCCCCTTGCCCCAAGTTAGCGCGATGGCGAAGCGGCGGAAAGGATTTCAATCGCTCACCGTTTTCGTTTGTCCTGGCCCGCGCATGATCGTCCAGTGGTATTGGCCAGAGGCTTGGGCACAGCCTTGCCAGAGTTGGCCGTTGAAATCCAACGCCAGCAGGTCGGGGAAGTTGTCCACGCCGCTTGGCGGTTCAATCACGACAATCTGCCTAAGTGGTACCACCCAATCACCCCATTCTTTTTTATGCCATTGTGTCAGTTTACGGAGGGTACGGAGGGTATGAGGAACTTTCTCACCTTCTCCCCATGAGAGGAATACTCTAGAGAAGGTGGGGATTTGACTCAAGCCCTCCGTTACCCTCCGTAACCACGCGGACGCCGATCCACTGCATACGTCCCGATCCACCCTTCTTGCTAACAAACCCCTTGTCCTTCAACATCTTGGCGAACTTATTCCCTGCCATTGGCTTGATACCCTGACGCTCGCACCAGTCCTTGAAACTGCGGTATACAACCGACCCCGATTCGCTCCAATGTTCCGAGAACGTCAGACACTCGCTAATCCACTCCCCGAAAGTGTCCTCGTCGTCGCGGTATGATTGAGTCGCCTCTCTCACTATCTCGGGGTCGTTGAGACCGAAGTGGTACCATTCGAATGCCCCCCGGACTGCCCACGCAAGGATGCCTTCCAGCTCGTCGCGGAGCCGGAACCGGAGTGACGGGTCGCGTTCTTCTGGCGGAATCGTAACCGAGAACGGGATCAGCCGGATGCGCCGCCAAAACCCCTCATCGGTGCCGCGAACGCTCGGCTTGTGATTGAGCGCGATCCACAACTTGAGTGAGGGCACGAACTCGAACGAGTTCTGGTACTTGAAGCACCCGCGCATCCGGTCCCCGCCCGTAGCCTGTTTCACGAGCCCTTCGGCGAAGCGCACGCCGCCCTCGGCCTCGTTGGACACGACGAGCCGTGCGCCGGCCAGTGCGGCGACCTCGTGCGTCGCCTCGCCTCGGTCGGAGGCCGCCCAGGTGCTGAACTGCGTGTGCATGGCGTACTCGCCGAACAGGTCGCACAACGTCTCGGTGAACGTGCTCTTGCCGTTGGCCCCGGTGCCGTGGAGCATGAACAGGCAGTGCTCCTGCGTCGATCCGGTGAGCGAGTAACCCACGGCCCGGCGCAGGTATTCGATCAGGTCCGTGTTTCCGTCCATGATCCGGTCAAGGAACCAGTCCCATGTCGGGCACGCCGCGTCGGGGTTGTAGTCACAGGCCACCAGCCGGGTCAGCCGGTCCGCCGTGTTGTGGGGCTGCATCTCGCCCGTGCTCAAGTTGAGCGTGCCATTGAGCACGTTGAGCAGGTGCGGCTCGATGTCGAACTGATCCGACTTCGCCATGACGCTGGACTGGGCACGGGCAAGCGAAATGGAGGCACGCAACTTTCCCTCTCGCTCGCAGCTGGTCGCATAGGCCGCCAGTTTCACCCGCTCGGAAGAATCCTCGCAGTTGGCGGCCTCAAGGTAGATTGAAGTGACCGTTTCCTGTGCTGCCTGCATGACCAACTCGCCCGAGTCACGCCGGTAGCGCCTGCCGTCCCACACCAGCCACGATTGCGAGTCCGTGAGCCAGTAGATGCGCCCGGCGTGGCGATCCGCCAGTCGCTGGGCGTTGCCCAGGTCGGTGCGCCCGTACTCGGTTTGCTTCGCCTCGCGTGCGGGATTGACCCCGCCCGGAGGAACGGTGCAGCCTTGCCGCGCGATCACGATCAGTTCGGTATCGTCTACGGGGGGCTGTACCGTGCCGTCGTGGTTCAACTGGCGCAACCGCTCAAGGATCTGGTGTTCGTTGAAGCCATCGGCACGGCAGCCGCGGGCGATGCTGAACAGGCGAGAGTTGCGCTCTCCCTCAAGGATGGGGGGGATGCCGTGCGAGGGAACGCGGATGCGGTTGGTCTTGGGCTTTTCAGGCTTTCGAACCGCGTGCAAGATCCACTCTGGAGCCTCGGCGATGGGGGACTGGTCCACACAGACATATTCGCCCGCTGCGGTCGCCGAGCCGGGCCCGACCACGTAGCCGCCCTCACCGCGCACGTCGATGCCCCGCCAAGCATTGGTTCGATTGACGATTCCTCCGGCAGCGGGCCACTTGAAGTACAGATGTTGGCCGCCCGAGGGAGTGCGAACGCGACGCGTCACGGGCTCACCGTGGGTCGTGGTGAGTAGCAGCCACTCGTCCGCGCCGCCCTTGTGCGTGTCGATGTCCACGACAAAGAACCCGTTTACGGGCCCCGTGGCGATGCCGATGTTGGCTTCCGGGTGATCCGCCCACCAGCGGGCGATCTGTTCGGGGTCGGTGGTGGCGTCCTTGAACCCGTGGGACCATTTGAATGGCTTCTTGTCGAGCGGCAGCAGCGGAAATACGGCGAGCCCCGCGGCGGGGTCTGGCACGGCGGTCATTTCATGCCTCTCGCCAGACCGCGATGGTCCTCTCATCTTCGACCCGGACCACGTATCGCCGCCCGAGGCGCTTCCCCGTGGTGCTCGCCAGCGTGCGCAGGGCGGTGTCCTTGCCCCGCTCAAACACGGCGCTGGCTCCAACCTCAAGTCCAACCAGCCGCAGGCCCACAGGGCCAAGCCTGCGCCCGTAGCGCGGCGGCGGGATCGTGCCGTTTGCCTTCTTTCTCATGTCGGAAGTCCTCCTGACCGACCACTATGCAGGACGCACGACGGGGCGGCAAGGAAGATTTATCGGGGCATTCAAAAATATATGTTGACATCCCTCCTGCCCTCGCCGATACTACGTGTGTCGGCAAGGGAGCCCGCGCCAAAGCGGCCCAAGGGCGAACGAGCCGGAAACGAGATGGAGGATGCGATGAACTTCCGCATCGGTGATCAGGTCCGCATCAACGTGGGCCCGTGGTACGGCAAGCTGGGGCGCGTGGTCAGCAAGAACGGGCGGTTCGTCAACGTGCAGTTGTTCGTCGGCTCGTCCACGATCCAGTTCGATCCTTCCGACCTGCTCGACTCGTACGCGAACAACGGGGACTGACCATGGACGCCACCATGTACCGCCTCGGCCACCGTGACCGCATCATGTCCACGCTGTTTGACTTCCCGCTGGACATCTACGCGCCCGGCTGCGGCGACCGTGACTGGCTCGCGGGCTGGAACGAGTGCGAGACGCGCGCGGCGAACATCGCGTGGATGCGCGACCACGATCCGCTGGAGTTCCTGCGGCTCTACGGCGCGCAGCCGACCAACTACGGGCGCTGCGAGGCGCACGCGAACGCCAGTGCGGACTTGGCGTGGCGCGAGCGTTGCGCGGCTCTCGCCGACCTGTACACCGAGTACGCCCACGACGCCGAGGACGTGCGGCGCGAGATGCTGCTGGACGAGATGCGCCACGACGATGCGAGCGATCCGATGACGCTGGCGAAGGCCGAGGACATGCACCTTGAAGCGGGCCGCGAGCGCGATCATGGGGTGACGCTGTGACCTACTATCACGGTCTTTCCCGCCTCGGTGGACGCCATCAGAGCGTGCTGATGATCTGCGCGAGCATCGTCATCGCGCTCATCATCGTGGCGCTGCTCGTGATCGTGCTCTGGCTGCCCGAGTTGACGGGGCTGCGGCCCAGCCCGTGAACGTCAGGCGGCAGAATCCCGAGCCGCCCGCGAAGATGTGCTGCCGCTGCGGCGCAACCGAACTGCTGATTATCCGAGGATCACAAGAACCGACGCAGTGCCACTGGTGCGAGAAGTCGCACCCCTACGAGAGAGAGGACAACGTGCAGATCAAGGTTCCGAGCAAGAGCGAGGGCGGCGAGTTCGAGCTGGCCCCGGACGGTACGCATCTGGCCGTGCTGGTGGACGTGATCGACCTCGGCGACGTGGTGACGCAGGTGTACGGCAAGCCGGGCGTGACCGAGACGCAGCACCAGGTCCGCCTCGCGTTCCAGATCGCGGAGAACATGACGAGCGGCAAGCCGTTCCTCGTGTCCACGTTCGGGATGCGGGTGTCTCTGCACGACAAGGCGAAGCTGCGCAAGGTGCTGGAGACGCTGAACGGCAAGCCGTTCGAGGTCGGTACGGAGATCGACCCGGAATCCTTCATCGGCTCCAACTGCCTGCTGGAGGTGATCCACAAGCGCAACGCGGCGGGGGACAAGACCTACGCGAACATCGCCAACGTGGCGCGGGCGATGAAGGGCGTGCCGCCGATCAGCCCGCGCGACTACGTGCGGGTCAAGGATCGGCCCGAGACGGCCAAGCCGAACGACGACATCGCCGATCCCAACTTCGATGAGTCGATCCCCTTCTGATCCACCACTGACCGTGCGCCTGCCCACGGACGGGCGGGCGCACAGGGAGAGGCGATGCTGACTGCTGGCAAGTGGAAGATTGACCTGGCCTCCCCGCACCAGATTTACAAGAACGCGGCGGGCAAACGCCTGCCCGGCGTGACCACGGTCATGGGCGTGTACGACAAGCCCGCGCTCAAGCGGTGGGGACTGGGGATGGAGCGGGACGGCATTCTGGACTCCGTACGCAACGCGCTCACCCGGTACGAGGACGGGACCGGACGCTACCTGCGCGATGTCATCATCGAAACGCTTGAGGGGCTCCCGCCCAACAACGCCAAGGGCGAGCCCACCTACTTCTGCGAGCGATTCACCGAACGCGCTGCCGATATCGGCACGGTGACGCACGCGAGGTGCGAAGCGTTCCTGAACGGCGTGGAGCTGGATGAGGAAGGGCTGGACGCCGAGTTGGTGGATAAGAGCATGAACGGGTTCATTCGCTTCCACGACTGGTGGACCGAGAACCAGCTGGAGGTGGTCCACTCCGAACTGCAGATGTCCAGCGAGCGACTTCAGGTGGGCGGCACGGCGGACATCATCGCGCAGCGTCCCGACCGCAAGTTGTGGCTGATCGACCTGAAAACCAGCAAGGGCAGCAAGTGGTGGCCCTACCCGGAAGTGTTTGGCCAGGTCACGGCCTACGCGGCGATGTACGAGGAAGTGAGCGCGGATCATGTGATCGACCAGATCCACGTCTGGCGCATCGGCAAGGAAGAAGGCGACGCCGGGCAGGTGTACCGTCTCTCCGAACGCGAACGCGAGATCGGACTGGAGTTGTTCCGCTCCGCCCGCACCGCCTACGAAATCCGAAAGGAGTTGTCCTGTGGCTGATACGATCAAGGTCACCCGCACCCGCAAGACGCCCGCGCAGCACCTTGCCGAACACGACGAACGCATCGCGCGCTGCGAGGGGGCGCTGGAGAAGGCGCGTGCGGACAAGCGCGCGTACATCGCCGAACTCAAGGCGCAGCGTGACGCGCTGGACGCGCACCTGAGCGGCGGAAAGGGGTAGAGGACATGGACACCCATCCGAACGCGCCGCTGTCGCCGGAGCTAGAGCAGGAGTGGCGCATCGCAAGAATCGTGGAGCAGGTTGCCGAGAAGTTCGGTGGCAAGCCAGCCAGTATTCGGCACGATGCCACCGCGAACGCCGCGTTCAGGGCGATTTGGCACGAGTTCCGCGCCGCACTGGCGGCGAGCGAGGCACGCGAGCGGGCGTTGCGCGAGGCGCTGGATGGCTCCAAGCGCGAGTGGATGCTGCGAGGCGCGACGCTGGCGCTTGACAGTGCGATGGACTGCGCGCACGACGCTATCCATGTGGCCGTCGAGGAAAAGAACGAATGCGACCGTCTCAAGAACTTCGTGCAGGGACGACTGGAGGATTTGGACGCCGCCCGCATCGTGGACGCTGCTATCGAGAGAGGGGAGGCGTGATGGCTGACAAGTTCGACGTAATCGCGCGCGGCGTGGCAGTCGAGTGTGGCGTGCTGCCGGGTAGCCGTACAGCCGAGAAGGTCGTCCCTCGCATCGCCGACGCCGTGCGTGCTGCCGTGCTGGCGGAGCGAGAGCGGTGCGCTGGCCTCGTGGACGTACTCGGCAAGAAACACGGCGAACCCGCGTGGTACATCGCCGCCGCCATTCGCAGCACCGCACCGGACGAGACGCCGCCAGCGGCAGGGAGGACGGAAACGTGAGCGCGATCAAGATTCCGCGCCGCATCGTGCAGATCAGCGGGGCAACGGCTGCGCCAGACGGTGACGCCTACGACGCGCTGGCGCTCGCCGATGACGGGTCGCTGTGGGGACTCGTACTGGCGTCGAAGGACGGCACCAAGTGGGTCGCCATTACCGCGCTCCCTGACCGCGAGGAGGATCACGACAATGTGCCCTTCTGACCCGATGACGCCCGACGAGAGCCCGCTGACGCCGCTGACGATGAGCGCGGAGCAGGAGGCGGAGGACCGCGACGTTTCCGCGTGGGCAACTTCTGACGACGGCGACATGTGGGGCGAGTACTTGGCTGCGAAGTACGCGATGTCTCGCGCGCACGCCGAGGTTACCGCCCTCCGCACCCGGCTCGCGGAGGTGACGAAGGAGAACGAGCGGCTACGGGCGGACCACGCGGCCGAAGTCGAGCTGCTGCACGACCGCAATCTGGAAACGACCGAGCGCGTTGTTCGTGCTGCTCTCGACCTCGCCGCCCTGCGCGCCGACCATGCCGCTGTGGTGCGGGCGCTGCGGGATGCGCGTGAAGCGATCTATCCAATCGTGATCGAAGGCTTCAAGGCCGACGCGAACGAGGACGCGCCCGAGTTCGTGAACGATGAGATTTACACGGCGCGGCGCTGCCTGCCCGACTGTCCTGCGTGCAAAGGTGTCGGCGCAACGGACGGCAAGGAATACGTGGACGAGGCGATTCCGGAGGCTGTCCGCTGCACGCTCTGCGAGGGCTGGGGGTTGCCATGGAGATGGTGGCCGCATCCAAAATGCGCAAAGCGCAGGACCGGATGCGTGCTGCCCGCCCCTATGGCGAGAAGATCCGGCGCGTTGCAGGCAACCTGTCTCATGCATTGACCGAATATCGCCATCCTTTTCTCGTGAATCGGGAGCAAGCTGCTGTCGGCTTGATTCTGATCACTTCCGATAAGGGGCTGTGTGGCGGTCTAAACTCAAACCTCCTTCGTCTGGCAATTACCAAGATGAAGGAGTTTGAGTCCAAGGGCAATAAGATTCAGGCCACCTGCATCGGCAACAAAGGTCTAGGCTTCATGCAGCGTGCTGGCGCCAAAGTTGTCTCGCACGTAACCGGATTGGGCGATACACCCCATCTGGAAAAGCTGATCGGTCCGGTCAAGGTTCAACTTGATTCCTACATGAAGGGCGAGATTGACGCGCTGTATATTGGCTATACCCGCTTCATCAACACGATGAAGCAGGAACCGGTGTTCGAACAACTGCTCCCGCTGTCCGGCGATGCTGTCGGTTCCGCCAAGACGAAGTGGGATTATGTGTACGAACCGGATGCCAAGGCAGTCATCGACGACCTGTTGATCCGTTACGTTGAAGCTTTGATTTATCAGGCAGTGGCCGAAAATTTGGCCTCCGAGCAATCCGCCCGGAT
>OFQZ01000547.1_pt1 | contig 12607 bp, 16 predicted proteins | sample 1543011 | NCBI WGS metagenome assembly OFQZ01 (sample SAMN07774216, study PRJEB24372) | wastewater metagenome | isolation source: Exp Tend NO 0WW | collected 2016-02 | reverse complement strand
TTGAAGCGTCTGGAGCTAGGTTGTCCACGATATGGTCGACTCCAGAATAAACTAGAGTGTTACCACCGTGTCCAAGATTATCAAGAGTAGATTCTCTTGTCGTTCTTTGGTGAGGCTTAAGAAGCTCGATGAAAGAGTTCATTACACCTTGTCTCATGATAACAAGAGTTGGTTTTTCGTCACCTTCAGAACACCCACCTAAAGTAGCTTGGTGAAGAGCTGAAGTAACTGCTCTGTTTATTCCAGAGTTAGAGTTTACATAAGCAACGTGAACAGAAACATCTGTACTTGTCACTCCACCGTAGTTAACTGCAGATGATTTTAAGAATGCTTGAACGCCAAGAAACTGGCGCGACGTCATAGCACCTGTTGCCGCTGTACCGTCAGAGAAAATCCCCTTAGTAAAACGTTGTCTCATTGCCACTTCCATCATCTTAAGTCTTTCAGAGATAAGATTTAAGCGAGCTTCTTTTCCTGAGTTTCTAGCAAGGTCACGGTGAGTGATTACTAAAGATTCTTGAAGTTCGATTAGGTCGAATGAAAGCTCAGTGAATGGGTCGTACATGTCTAAAGATAAAGACTCTGCACCTTGGTAGTAAGATCCGTTAGTATTCTCATCATCAACATAGTTGAATGGGAAAGTTTTCTTTTCCCCTGAATAGATACCTTCGTTTTTCTTAAGTCTGTTTAAATAAGCGTGGTTCTTGAAAATAGCGTCTTTTACTCCGCCTTCAGCATCGATACCTTTTACGGTTAATGCTTGCACTTGTCCTACTGATAATGACATTTGATACTCCTGTTATTAAATTGAATCCCTAAGCATACTTTCATAGTCTCCGGCCTTAAAGACCATGTCTTGTTTTTCGCCCCTAGAACTAGATGAAACGCCTGATCGTTTAAGTGCGCTTGCGCTTGCTTTGGATTTCGTTGCTAAAAGCTTCTGATAACTCTGATTGGCCTTAGCTATTTCTTTTCCATAAGCAGCGTAAAATGCATCTTCAACGCTCATCTTTCCTGTTGCATCTGCTGACCATACGCCCTTGACCTTTTCCCAATCCGCTTTCACTCCTAGCTTTGATAAACTTGCTGCGACTGTTGCCTGGACTTGTCCGAGCTCACTCTCCCAACCGTTTTTGATCGATGCTAGTTCTTCGGTCTGCTTGCTCTTCCCAAAATTGTTAAATTGCTCGCGCAGTTCTTTAATCTGCCCTTCGTATTTAGCAATTACTGGTTGCTGCATCTTGAATTGTTGTAGTTCTTGGTTGTAGGCACTTTGAATAAAGGCGAAGAGTTCAGGATCTTGAGTCTGCCATTTAGTAAGCATGCTCGTAATGATGTTATTGTCATTAACTACATCGCTGATCTCTTGTTCTTTCTGGGCAAGTGCCTGCTCTGTTTCCTTGAATTTGACCTCTTTTTGAGCAAACTCTTCGGTTTTTAGCCTCACTTCTTCCGCGTGGGCCATAGTTTTCTTGGTGTAATCGAATCCTTTCTGAATGATCTCTTTCAACTGGTCAGGAGAATCAATCTTAATAGGCAATCCATTATGAATGGCACCCATTTGGTTGATTTGTTCAATTGCCTGTGCAACGGCTTCGTTACTTACAGCTTCTTGTCCTACCTTGTTTAAGATATCTCTGGGGTCTGCTTCCTCAGTGTTTTCTGATGGGTTCGTTTCCGCTTGTCCATCCACATCGGAGACCTCAGTTGAAACATCATCGGTTCCGCTGTCTTCAGCGGTTAACTCGTTGGCTGCTTCCATTAGGTCGAATACTTTTTCTTCTGACATTATTATAGTCCCTGGTTATTTAGGTTGGCCGGAATGGCTCCTTCATTTTCCTGTGGAACGCTCATTAAATCATTTGGAACAATGAGAGAGTTGATAGAGGCTTCTTTTGCCTGCTTTTCAAAGACCTTTCTTTCGTCGCCACTTAAAAGATCGACCGAGGCACTTCTGCCTAAATCCATAGCTCCTTTAAGTTTAATGTTTTGTTCTTGTAGCTGTGCAAGTTGGTCTTCGTAGTTCGCTTGCATAGTCTGAGCTTGTTCTTGTATCTGTTGCATTTGAGCTGCTTGTTGATCTCTTTGGGCAAGAGACTCGATGATCATGTCCTTTTTAGGAATGTCTGCAACTTTTAGGAATTCTTGGATTGTTATATGTCCGCCGTTAAGTAGCATCATATAGACTGCATTAACCGCGTCCTTGTCTACTCCTGCCATTGACCCTGGAGAGATTTCGACGATGTAATCTAGGTCTTCGACTTCAAGCGGGTTGTAAACAACCTCTTCGATCTTGGTTGAATCGCTTCTAAATCTTAAAACCTTCTCTTCTGTCCAGTTATTAACGATTAGGCTTGCAGTTAATGAGGCAAGGCGCTTCATTGAGTAATATTCCAAGACTCTATTCTTTAATCTGATTCGTCCGACTGCCTGGGTTTGGATCTTTTGAACAGTAATGCCTGAAACATTCCCTTGTGGCATGCTGCCATTCATGGTTGCTTCGTTTTGCCCTGAGATCATTTCCATTGTCTGTTGGTCAAGGGTTTTTCTGCGCTCTAATTGAGGCGAAACTTGCCCGGGCTCAAGACGTCTTAACTCTGTACCGCGTTTCTTGAGGACAACGATTCCAGGGGCATTTGTGAGCTTCTCAGCATCAACTTCCGCCTCTGTGTCTCCAATCCATCCTGGATTACTTGTTAGCCTAAGGCCCTCAAGTTCTCTAAAGTCCATATCGTTCAATGTTCTTTGAGCGTCGATGATGTTTTTAATCTCGCCGAAGCCATAGATTGTTTCGTCTTTGTAGCAATAGAATGGAACGACCGGAAGCATTCCGTTTTCTTCTGGATTGGCACCGTCATATAAAATAACGCCTTCGATCCACTTAATAACTCTCCAACCGTCTTCAAACTTAGGCTCTTGCCCAGTAGGATTGATCTTCTCCATTTCCTCGTGTTCTTCGAGGTGGTTTTCAATCATCTTAACGATCAATAGGCCTTTGTTGAGTTGCTCTGCTGCTTGAGGGTTTCCTTGTAGAATCTCATCAACCTTTGCACTCGCCTCTTCATAAGAAGCCTCTGGAGGTAATCCAACGACAGCAAGTAACTCAGCTTTTTGAGCATAGTGAGCTGCTTTATGTTCCTTGTGGTTTTCCCACTTAGTGATATCAGGAGACTCAGCGTTCTTAAATTGCTCTGTCTCTTCTGTTATTTCTTCCTGAGTTTCCTCAGGTTCAATATTCTTTAGTGAGTAATCCTTAATCCAGGTCTCATTGTAATTAAGAATATCCTTTGCTTTGTATGCTTTAGGTTTCCCCATAGCAGCGTCACGTCCAGAGAGATCTCTTCTTTCAAAGTTATCGTCTCCAGAGTCGTCAACCATAGACTTGCCGCCCTTGGTTGCCTTGATCTCCTTCGCAAATTCCGGCCATGAGCGAGCTAGTGCTTCTCTTCGCATAGGAATTTCTAGGTGCATCTTTTCAGCGTGATCAAGAGATCCGACGTTTCCATCTAGCCAAACATATTTCCAAGGGAGTTGTTTATACTCAACCTTGCCGTCGCCGTTGTCAGCATCGGGATTATAAAAAGCGTATATATAACCAGGGGCACTCATAAGGGCCGATCTCATTAGAGATGGCAGTAATAGTTGAAGATTTTGGTCTTGATAAACCCATCTAATAGATTTCTCGAGCATGTCAGCTTGAGGTTGTTTTGAGCTTTTAGAAGCAGTGAGGAGCGTTCCTGGCATAGCGTCCGTAAGAATAGGGACTTCGCTTTCTATGATCTTGAAGATGTGGTTTTTGACGGTCTTGACGTTTTCGCCCGTCTTGTGTTGTTTGCCATAGTAGGCATCATCATATTGCTCCCATTCTTTTTCAAACGGCTTGCGGTATGACTGCAGTTCCTTTTTGGCTTCCTTTGCAATCTTTAATGATTCCTCAGTCGAAACCATACTCATATCATCGTCGGGCTTTTTTGTGTCTTCATTTTGCATATCTTTAAAGGTAAGATTGGGGGGTACAATGCACAACACATATTCGGGAAATCGTAATGAGTGAACTAGAAGGATTATTTGAGTTTGAATTACCAGATGGCGCTAAGGTTGAGATGAGTATTCATCGAGCGAGATCGCTTGGATGTAAAAACATCACCAAGAGATGCGACGAGATTGTTGAGTACTATAAATCTAAGGCGAAAAAAAAACACAAGAAAGATGGCTTTGTTCCTGGTTGGCAAGAAAATATTCGTATGCATATTTCATGTCCGTTCCAGTACCGGAGGGCGCTGAAGGAATTAGGACTAGTCGAGATAGGGAACGATTCCACGCCCCAAGATTCGACGAAGACATCGAACCCTTTTAGCAACGATGCAATGATCAAGGCAGCAGTTGATTCTGGTATTTACTTATCGGGTAGAGAGATCGATGCGCTTAAATCGGGCGATTACTTTAAGGGTCTACCAGTCGTAGATGAATCCGAGAACAATTGATCCTGTTAGTGCTAGTGTTAAGACCACAACAAGAACCAGCTCCCACCACTCAGTCTTTTCGACAACCTCTTGTCTTTCAACAGGAAGCCCTCTTGTTGTTGGAACATTGTTAGTAGTGACATGATCAAGCACAATCTTGTTATTGCTGTCTAATACTTCAGCTTTTCCTCTGATAATCCAAGCTCCCAGGTTCTCATCGAAGCGGGCAAGGTGTCCGGTCGCGGTTATGCCAATCAATTGCTCACCTTTTACTGCTATTTGTACAATTCTATCGTTCATTTTCGTCTCCATACCAGTCATCTCTCTTGCCGTTAAACTCGCTCATTGGGTCGCCTGCCGGGCTGAATATCTTTGCCTTGATTGGTTTTGTATCGTGGACTACAGTTTCAATCTCTGTTTCAGTTGCTCTCTTATAAATATGGTCATATTGGTGCTTGCGAAGCTCCCCGCTTAGTTCGGTAATGAGTCTTAGGTTGTAAATCCCCATCCAAAACAACAAAACAATGGCGGCCCAAAGTAATATCTCCATTAGTAATCCTCCAAGCTGAACACGCTCTTTTTCTTTTTATCTAATTTTGCTATTTCTTCGCGTGATTTGTCCATGGTTTCGAAGATTAGCTTTTTTGGCTTGTCTGGGTTGTAAACCGTTGCGGATTCGTAAATCTGATTGAAGCCTTGGATTGCAAGGCAAGTTGCTACGACTCTGTCTTTTCCATTAAGCTCGACACTACCGTCTGATTCTCGAGTGCATCTAAGCATCTCTTTAAGTGTTCCATCGTCTAAGATGGTTACTTCTTTGTCTCTATAGGCAGCTATTAGGGCGTTCAACATCACCTGCTTGGTCTTTACGTTGGTCTGCCATCCAATCTTGCTAGTGATCTTATGCTCGTCTAGTTCGTCGTTGATTTCTCTGTTGTAAACACGAGTATAACCCATGTCTTTAATGGCGTTTAACGTGGTGTGTCCCATGGCATTGACTTCCGGCACAATAATGGCGTTGTTATATGTTCTCGCTAGCTCAACCAAGCATCGTCCAAAATGATCAGGATCAAGCTGCCCGTGAAAATGAGCAACCTCCTTCATGTTAGAATCAAGAATCTTTGCATGGGAAGCATCCCCTATATCTAAACCCAGCGAAACGTCCGCGCCTATTGAGTACTTCATGCCGTTTTCAGGTACAAAATAGACCGTTAATAGCCTTGGATACATTGCCAGGAATGTCTGTTTGATCTTAACTTGATGTTTCTTAGGAGGATGATTTCTCAAGTCCTCTATGTCGTTCTTAAGCGATTCCATGTCAAACACTGGGCGACCGGTTGAAAGGAATGCTTCGGATGGATATGAAGGGAAATCCTGCTTAAACCGCTCAACGGGTTCAAGTGGAGAGTCAGACGTCTTTGAGTATTCTGATATCTTGAGCCGTCTCCAAACTAGATTGGCGTTGGTTATGTCAGGGCATCTTCTCGTTAAGTCTATTTCTTCTTTAGTAAGGATGAATCCGCGAGGGACGTCGATGGCATAGTCTGGGATAGATTGCCACGGAACAAAGAAAGGGCGGTATATTGAGCTACCTTCTTCAGCGGCACACCATAGATTGTAAAACGCTTCGCCGTCTCCACTCATACCGTTAGCAGTTGATTCCTTTACAATAGAGGTGCCTCTTGCGAGGGGTATACTATTCTGCAAGCCCTCGTCCGTCTCCATTGCGTGTGGAAAAAAGGCAAATTCAGATAAGTGTGCCCAGTTTCTAGTACCAGCTCGCCCAGCATTCGCGTCTTGGGCAGTTTCGTACTTAAACCCCGACCCTAATCCAGGCTTTGCGTTTCTTAGTTCTCTGTTTGGATTATCAAAGAGAACCTCGTCGCTATTATCCTTAGCGATCATCGGTCTGATTTTATCTGGAATATGTGTGATGTAGTTTGAATAGATACTTTGAAGCTCGCTAGTACGGCCAAACTTGTCTGCCATAACAATACCGCGCTCGTTATGCCTGGTAATTGTTCTATGAACATTGATTCCGGCTTCTAGCGTCGAGAAGCCACATTGTCTTGGTTTTAGTATGATTGCCCTAATAATTCCAGTTGGAAAAGAATCTGTCCTCCATTGGAGGTACTTCTTTTGGTAATCCCTTAAAATGAATGGTTGAATGCCATGTATCTTGGTTTTTATCTTTAAGACCCGTGGGCAGTAATAAGAAAAATCAAGAATAGACGACAAACTATCTCTTCTTTTTAGCTAAATCTGCCTGTGCAGCTTCGATGAAGTTACAAAGAGCGAGTGCGCGGTCTAGTGCAAGACAAGCGTCTTCGACTGCTAGACTAATTTCTCTAAACCCACCTGGGATTTCTTGTAGCTTTACTTTTAAGTTAGTAATCACAACCGATGCCGGAATCTGAATATTAACAACTGGAGCCTCTTTAACTTCTTCTGCTTTAACTGTCTCAGCAACCGGACACTCAACAACTTCTTCCTTCACTTCTTTTTTAACTGCTTTTTTCTTTGTCATATATAGCTCCTTAAAATGTATACTTGTGATTATGCCCCAATTCATTGCATGAGGCGAGCAAGGCTTTTTTGCCACACATTGTTGGCGTATAACGAACCAACACTCCCGCACTCTTGTGGTTAAGTGAAAACCACTATCTTGTTAAAGTACAAAATAGAAAACTCCCGGGTGCTTCAATCTAAAATGTAAATTCTTCTGGTTTTTCTGCGGCAAGTATGTCGTCTGAATTAATTTGGAACCAAGCATGAAACTCTTTTGCCGTTAAATCAAGTCTATGCAAACGAATGCGCTCTTTTGGATACATGTCTTCGCTTGGGAAGTGTCCGCGAGCCTCTTTCATTAATAGGTCGTAAGTCATTTGGTGACTAGGTGGCACCTTGATTTCAACAAAGACCACAAATCTGTCTGTGTCGTTGTCCTTGTAGTATTTGCATACTTGGTCTTTTGTCAGATGGTGAACCCTCGGAGCGTTGTCAACTTTAACAAAGCAAGTCTCTTCGCACTTCTTGATGTCGATACCATTCAACAACTCCATGTGAGCGTCGTTTAATTGCCCTTTTAAGCGATCTCTCTTAAGTATCATGAGCATTAACTCAAACTCGTTAACAGATTGCTTTTCGCCCATGTAAAGCTCGATCAACTTTGCCTTTAAAGCAGTAAGCTTTCGTGTCTGCATTTGCCCGCGTTCAAACTCTTTTCTCAATAAAGGAAGGTCGTTGATATTATCCTTAACTTCCTTTGCGTCCGCCTTAGCCATTAGTTGTCTCCGAGTGTTTTAATATAGTCTTCATATGCGATATCAGTATTCACATTCATTGCTTTTAACTCTTGCTTGTCTGATTGATTAAGCTCATTCTTCCCTAACCAAATCAACATTGAGACATTTCCTGCCATTGCCACGTCATATTGTTTTTTAAGCAAATTGATCCTAAGCGATTCTTTCTTTTTATGCTTATACTCGGAAAAACTTAACCCGGAGCGTTCTTTTATTCTTGCAGCAAGAGTATCGATGTTGATCCCAAGCTTCTCTGCGCAATAAACTTCAGATGCCCATACAATCAAAGCGTCTAACTGATCCCATCCATCGAAAACAATGTTCTCTAGATCCTTTTTAGGTCGGGCCATTGTCGCGCTCCTGCTTTAGTTCTTCGTACGTTTGTCCGGTTAACTCAAGAGTGGATTTTTTACCTGTAAAGTTTTCCCAACGCTTGATGATTACATCGCAGTACCTCTCATCAAGTTCCATTCCCAAGAACTTTCTTTTGTGTTTTTCGCATACGATTAGAGTTGTCCCTGAACCGCTAAAAAAATCCACTACTATGTCGTTTTCTTTTGAGCTAATTTCAAAATACGGCTCTATGAAAGAAACTTGTTTTTCAGTTGGGTGTCCAAACTCCGAAGGCTTGGTGTTCACATCTCGAACGCGTCTATAGTGATCGTAATGGCAATCATTTTTCCAATAGGCACCAGGCTCTCTAACGCAAAAAAGATATTCTACATCGCCCAAGAAAGTATTATTCTTTTGCGGTATTGGATTGCGTTTGCGCATAATCAAGAGATTCCAGTTCTTATCCTCAATTCTTTGAATGTAGTTTCTAATTAGGTTTTTTGAACAAAAGATATAGCTTGTTTGTGGCTTAACAAGTTCCCATGTGTTTAAAAACTCTTCGGGATCAAAGCAGTTCAGATTGTCAGAGTCTCTTAATTTCTTGCGTGACTCTCGACCTTTATCTAAAAACCCACCACCTGGAGTTGATTGATTGTAAGGTGGATCAGTAAAAACCATGTCGGCCTTTTCGCCATTCATCAGCTTCTCAACATCGTCAACCATGGTGCTATCACCGCACATTAGGCGATGGTTACCAAGTAGCCAAATGTCTCCGCGTCTTGTGATTGGATGAACTACCTCGGGAACTGCGTCCTCGTCCGTCAACGCTTCGAACTTTTCAATTGGCTCAAGAACAAAGTCTTTTATCCCCAGCATGTCGATATCAAAGTCCGGCCCTAGGTCTAGCATCTCGGTATTTACCTTTGATAGGTCTAGGTGCGCCCATGAGGCGATTGCATTGTCTGAGGTCATGTAAGCGTATAATTGAGCCTCAGAATCAAACTCTTGATAAGTAACTGGCACATAAGACAGTCCAATCTTTCTGGCCGCCATCAATCGGCCATTACCAGCAACGACTAGATTGGTTCCTCTTTGAACGACAAGCGGGTTTCTAAACCCCTGGTATTCAATTAACTTAACCAACCTATTAATTTGATCGTCGCTATGCTCGTTCATGTTCTTTGGATGATGAATCAACTCACTTACAGGAACCATTTCAATTTCTTTAGATTTAATTTCCATCATAGCTATTCATTTACCCCAAACATTATCCACATCGTTGTGATGACCTTGATTTCGTTGCCGTTAAACATTGGATGATTTTTCGTGTACTTGACTCTCCAAAGATGGGCGAAGTACTCGGCTAGTGCCTTATACTCCTCAGGATAGTGAGTTCTAATCCCATTTTCTCTGTCTGAATAGGAAGAAATTGCCATCATGTTGTCTAAGGCAACCTTTGACTTAGTGATTCCTAGCGACTCGCGCACCCATTTAAGGCGTGAACCAATGTCGTTAAGGCTTCTAAGTTGCGTTGTTGTCATGTAAATAAGTTTCCGAGAAGTCGGATGGGTTGTCAAACTAAAATATTTTACTTAGAGCCAATACTCCCCCATCATGTCGTTTGGAACTAGCTCGGTTGGCAGCGTGCATTTCTCAAGCATCCACTTCTTGTGCTTTTTACTTACCAGGTCAGGGTTTTTGGTGAATCTCTTCATTAGCTTTAGGTATTTAAATATGTCCTCGCGCTCTTGATTAGACAACCTTGCCCATTTAACCTCGCACTCTTTATCGAATGAATAGAAGCCGTTTTCATCGCGATAATCGTCAAACTCAGCAAGTTCTGGGTCTGGCTTTAACTCAAGTGGTTTATTCATATTGTGCCAATCCTAAAAGCACTGCCCTTTCGCGCAGGTGTCTGTTGGGTTCGTCGGTTGACAGGAGGATTTCGCGCAACAGTATTTCGCCCATGTAGCTCGGCAAATTACTCGCATCGGTCAGCTTCTTAAGCTTTTCTTTAAGTTCGGCGGCCGCTTTTGGGCTTTTGTACATTCTTTCGTTAATGCTTTTGATCTTTACCATGTTCTTGTTTCCTTTTTGGGATCTAGTTTTTTCTTATTGGCACCATCCATTATGGCAACCACGTCCTGGTAATCAATCATCATGTCAGCAGTGTAAATCCCTAGGTCTTTGTCATATAACAATTCAAAAAACTTCTTATTTGTCTCTGGATGATAGCGCGCCTTGTCGACGTTTACAATCGCCCTGGGCGGAGTTGCCCTAAAGTAAGTAGAAATTACATAGTTGTACGAGCCCGCGTTGGTCGTGCTGGCATTACCCCTAACGTCTTCGCCGTCTAAAAGCTTTTTGTATAAATCCGACCCCTTTGCTGTGTGAAAAACGCCAATAATAGCAATTTCATACTGCGCTGCCATTTTCCTGAATCTGGTAATCATATCGCCTTGCACGTTTATCGGAAGAGAACCAAGGAAGCTTGTAGTGAAGTTGTCAAAGATAACCATGTCGGGAGTTTTGTCATTAATCACGTCCTCGAGTCGATCAAAGAAGTAGTTCACGTTTAACTCCTCTTCCTTCCAATCAAGCATAGACTCAAACAATAGTCTTTCAAGAAAAGCGTTAGTATTTTTGCCCGCACACATCTTTTCAAATGTATTCGCAATTAATCCCTTGTAGACAGAAGTCTTTTCTTCGCTTAGTAAGTGATAACACTTCCTACCTCCAACCGCGCATTCTATGGATATTGTTTTACACAAGGTTGATTTACCGTTTCCCGCAGGGCCAACAATTACACTGAACTCGTTTGGTCTAATTCCCATAGTCGACGAGAACATTTTAAGTTTTGAGTGAAATCTCTTTTCGTTCCTTGCCGCGTCAAGCTCTTTAAGATCGGACTCGGACATGATGCCATTAGTTAATCTCGTCACGTGAACTCTCCCAAAGCTTTCGGTAGTTAAATTTTGTTTTGTAAAAGAGCCAATCGAAGTTCGCCTTCCATTTGCGGTCATTATCGCCCAAATTAAAGGGATTGGTGGCAACCTCGTCTATTATCCTGTGCCAGTCCATAAAAGTCGGGAATTCGGCCAATGCTGGCTTTATAGATGCCAATCTGTCTTTACTTAATGGCAGCTTTACCTTTGAAAGGGAGTAGAGCGTTGCCATTTCGTTCCAGTGTGCAGCAATTTCGTTGGCCTTAGTTTCAAAAGATATCCGCTTAACCTCAGGTTCTATTTCTAATGGGTGCTCATGTATCCCTGAATCTAAACAGACCTCATCGTAGTCAATTCTTGAATTGACAATATTGTTTGTTTGTTTGTTTGTTATGTCTGTCTGTCTGTCGAGTACGGATTGCGTACACTCGCGTACAGATCCGTACGGATTGCGTACGTCCGCGTACAGACTTCCTGATTCCAGCATCTTGCGTATCATTCCATTAAAATCATTTACGCTTATGTTGCAAATTCGATTAGCGTGCCTAACATCTATTTGAATTGTGTCATTGTTAGACTGAGACGCCTTTGTTAGGCAGTAAACCCACGCCCTAAACTCTCCATGTGTAAGGTCGTAGACGTCTGGGTTTTCAAGCATTCTATTGGAAAATGCGAACCAGGATGGGTTTTTAATATCTTTTCTTGGGTTGTACTTATCCCAGTTCTCAATTCTAAGCGTAAGACGCCCCTCTTGTGGCATAATTGCTAGCTTTGCGACTTTTTTCATTTACCAAATCCTTGTGTCGGGTTTAATTACTGGCTTTTTTGGCTTAATAGGCTCAGGCTTGCGAGGCGGATAAAAGCTGTTATATAGCTTGGCGTCCTGTGTATAAGAAACAGATGTATTATAGGCATAGCTAGAGTCAATCTCCATAAGTCCGATCTCTAAAAAAAACTCAATGTCACTGCTAGTGAACGACCTAAGAAGTGTTGTTGTGGGAATAGTGCCCTTGTGTACCCTAAACAGGATTTCGAGCTTTAAAACCCGCATTCCTAGCTCCAGGATGTCATCGTTACCATCCAGAAACTCTTCGAAAAATTGTTGTGTGATTTTCATCGATCCTCCATTGTAAAAATTACTTAGAGGTGTTGCGATTTAGAATGAGATATAGTATTTAATTACTAGATTTCGCTCTAAGGTCTTTACCACCTTAAGCAATGTATTTGAGGCCTCTTTTAGCGAAGAGGCTTTTTTGTTTTGAAGTACGATAGATAGGATTTTATAATAAATCAAGACAGAAAAGGTTAAGCTTTAGGATTTCGCCACTTACCAGTTAATTCGCAGACATACCACCCATTAGACAAAAGCCACTCCATTACAGATGAATATTTGCTGGCCATATAGTTAGTTGAATGGTTGTGAAACATAGCATGACATTGCTTACAGGTGGGGATCATATTTTCAGGCACATCTTTGCCTCCACTAGCACGCGTTTTGATATGATGAAAGCAGTTTCCGTTTTCAGTGCTTGTCTTGCAAGAGATACAAGGCTCGTTGGTTTTA